>Ga0134128_10000253_pt1 | contig 76712 bp, 76 predicted proteins | sample KB31754_FD_96462 | JGI IMG/M metagenome (GOLD analysis project Ga0134128, IMG submission 96462) | Terrestrial soil microbial communities with excess Nitrogen fertilizer from Kellogg Biological Station, Michigan, USA - KB3-175-4 | ecosystem: Environmental > Terrestrial > Soil > Unclassified ... | reverse complement strand
CCCCAGCCTTTTGAATTTATTCAGCATTGACGAGAGAGAATCGCCGTTGGCAACAAGTTTGCCGATCAAAAAGTCCTGCTTGGTACAGGCGTTGATACCATAGCTGATCAGGTAAGCCATCACCTGCTCTTCCGTTTTTGAAAGCCTGATATCCCGGACAGCACAGAAAACCCTAACCACCTTCCGTGCCTGGTCGGAATTGGACTTGCAGTTTTCACTTAGATGGATAATCTGGGCCATAGGCAGAATTCGTTATATGTAGCAAAAATATAATGTGATTCGCAGACAACCAAAACAAATTGTAAAATAATTTAATTTGTAATGGAAGGAAAAATAAAGGCCTCTGCAGAACAGAGGCCGTGGTTTGTGAAGAATTACTTCAGGGCATTTTCAACCTGGCTGGCAGCCTTGCCGACATCAGCACTGATGTTATTTTTCAGGTTGTCGGCAGCCTTTTGAACATCAGCTCCTCCCTGCTGAATGGTTGATGCAATACTTGCCTGGAGAGCTCGTCTCCTTGAATAAAAAGCGGCCAATGCTCCTGCGCCGAGCGCCAAGCCTGCGCCAAAGGTCAATAGGTTCATCATAAAAGTCATTGATTCGTCTAAGTTGCAAACATAGCAATAATTTTCAATATTAAAAATCAAAGTGAAGTAGACCTGCGTATAGTGCCCGATGAAACAGAGAGTAACACATTCTATAATTTCCACATAACAAATTTATAGCAAACAAAAAAATTGGCAATAGAATACGCTTAAATAAAAACTAATATATGTTTGCTACATAGTATGTTTTTCTGCATACGAAACCTAATGCTATTTGACCTATCGTATGAACAGCCATAGGAGCCTCGGGCTAACCTGTTCATAACTTACTAGACAGACGTGGGAGGCCAGTTGTTTATGCCCGAGCCTGTAAATGTATCGCAACCACATACACTGGGACCCACCCCTCCACACCTCCCCCGGTTAGTTCCGGTGTTGGGGTGCACCCCCCATCGCTGACAAACACAAAACCGGGAACGGTATAGAAATCGGGTGCTTCAAAAAATATTATGGAACTCAACAACTTAAGCGGCATTACAGTGAACGAACTAAAAAGCATGTTAGGCATCGAAAGCATTGCATTCAGGATCGGACCGAAAGGCCACCCATTCAGCAATACGTTCAGCCCATCTTTGGGACGTGTGGTGAACATACAGGTAACGGAAGGCTTTGACCACAAACAGGCGGCGTTTGCATATAACAGCCAGAACGTTGACGGCGTTGTGGTGCTCAGCAACAAGCAGCCTGTAAGCGAAGCGTTTACGCTGTAATACGTGGGGAGCAATCCCCTTTTTATTGTTTTTTGATAATGGCTGGCTAATTGGCTGGCCATTTTCTTTTGCCTGTATTGGTGCAATGACCGATGCCTTCGATGGCACTGCAGGCGCTGCTCATAATTGTAATTTAAGTTCAGTGGCCTTGTCTAAGGCACGCTGAAAGATATATAGGCTGGCGGTGTCTACCGCTGGCTTTTTTCTTTTGATTATTCACTCTAAACAACATAACAAATGCAACAACAATTTGAAACAGTACACTTACCCAATGGCAGAACAGCCATGAACCTTTGCCATGCTGATGATTCAGAGCTGGCGATAGTTCACCTTGATGTCATCAAGAGATTATCCAAGCAACTGCCCAAGATCAACTTTGATATGCTCAGACAGGAACTAGCTGAGAAGATCATCACCTGCGACACACTTCCCGAGATGCTTGCTGCAATGAAGGACGAGATAGCTTTTCACGAGACTGTCAACCTTATCAGCGCCATCGATAAAAGGGTTGCACCACTCATCGGCTAAGCCAGTCATCAATTCACCGAAGAGCCGGTAGTCACAACTACTGGCTCTTATCATTCAAACGACCAATGGACAATAATCAACAGCTCACTCGTCATTCAAAAGAGCAATGGGAGAACACCTACACTTTAGACCTTCGCAAGCCTAACGACAGCCGTTTATGGTGGGCTATACCGTCTACATGTGCCTTCGCATCGTCTGCATCACTGCCATCATCGCTCTCATGCTTAAATGCTGCCACTGATGAGCCATAGCTTCCGTCTATAATGCAGCCATCTTTCAGCCGCAAAAGTTGTCTCCCATCGGTGAGCGAACCTCACTTATTTCTTTTTCATCTCGTAAGTCACTGATGAGTAGCGAGATGCAGTATAGATGAAATTGATAGCCATTGAACTATTCATCGGGTGAATAGGAAACAGTGAAGGGCATATGCACTTGAACTGACTCATGCACTCCTACAATTCGGACTACTTCGGACAATCGGCGCCCGGATTGCTGCTATTACCTATAAGGGAAGCGATTGCATTATAGCAAATGGATGCTTATTTTCCTCTTCGTTAACTTTGCACCTCGATAATGAAACAGTACGTCAACGCAGGAATAAGAATTGAAGTTATCAGCATCGTCTGGATGGTAGTTGAGGCAATGATATCCATCTGTAGCGGTATCGCTGCAAGTAGCACGTTGCTTACTGCTTTCGGACTGGACAGTATCATTGAGCTTATCTCGGCAGGCGTATTACTACGGCGTCTTGTCATTGAAGCAAAAGGCATGAGCACAGAGAGAATAGCTAAAGCGGAGAAAAGCGCACAATGGGTTGTTGCGGTAGCATTAGCGTTGCTTTGCGTCTATGTACTGGCTATGTCCTTCTACGGCTTATATGCGCATATAAAGCCAGATAACTCATTCTGGGGAATCTTCATCTCACTTACTGCAGTTGTCGGAATGCCGTACCTGTCAAAAAATAAGAAGACCATTGCACGACAGATCAACAGTAAGGCGCTTGCTTCAGATGCTTCCTGCACGATGGTATGTGCGTATATGGCTTCTTCGGTACTACTGGGCCTGCTGCTGAATTTCCTGTTTGGCTGGTGGTGGTCGGAACATATCGCTGCACTTCTTTTTCTCTACTGGCTCTTTAAAGAAACTAAAGAAGCTTTTGAAGTTGCCCAGAGCAAAGCTGATACATGTAGCTGCTGTTAGAAGTCGCTCATTTTAACTCCCCGAAAGATATAATGCAAATGATGACTGCATAGCTGATGCATGAGGCTATTGATATGCCGATAAGAGAAAAAATTTATCACCAAATCAACCAATGAACCAACCAATCAGAAAGATCAGGGACATCCTCGAACGAAAGCCATCGAAGGCGATACAGTGCATGGTGGATGGACTGAATAAACAATCACAGCGTTCCGACTTCGAAGTGATCATGGTCACCTTCGGTTTATGGGTGCGGAAGAAAGGCGTATGTTTCGGCTGCGCAGCGACATGCACGATACAGGAAATAGCAGGCAGGAACCTTGATGCCAGGTCGATCGGAGAGCTGGAGTTTAGAGCTTTCGCTTTAGGTTTTGAGCCCGCTGACCTTGAACGATTCGAATACGCAATAGACAATCTCAGGGAAGGAGTTCCTCAAACGGTATTCAGCTACTTGGGAATTGACTACCCCGATGAGCTGAAGAAGCATGACCTGCCAAGGCTCAATACCACCGACTGGCGGGAAGGAATAGGGCAATATATAGCATATGCCAATGAGCTAAAAAAATCAGGGCTATGACCTTCGTCGTATGGCTGGTCGTAGAAGACAATCCTGATAGCCTGGTGCTCTACAACATCATCAACCGATGGGAATTCTACCGTGCCGACCCCGAATACTTCGGGCTGGGAGAGCTGGTAGAAAGGGACGAAATAGATTTTGAAGTATTTACACTATGAACTTATGGCACTACCACTGAACGTAACGACCAAACATTTTACCACCACAGATCCGGTGAACAATTCATTGGACAGCCAGTATGCAGCATGGAAGGCAGGACAGCTGAACTTCTTCGTCTCCAACGTCCTCTATGCAGCAGTGAGCAATGGTACAGCTGTTGAATATTCGATGCTGGTGATTGGGTACACGATATCTGCGAATTAGCCGCTCGATCACTTTCTTACAGAAATGAATATCATAACTAACTGAGTATCATAGCTGGTTCACCGGAGTCTGGAGTATATATATACATATATATGTACCTCGGTTTGAGCAGGAAGTAATTGATAATCAATGCAGTTATGCTTACCCTGAACTGTAGTTTTGGGAAACGCATAAATAAATTTTGTAATTTGTAAAATGCAGCTATTTTTGCATTAAAATAACTGCAATATGAGAAAGAAGAGCACCAGAAACCCTTACCTCGACAGCCCCTTACGAGTAATCAGGATTAGTGAAGTAAGCAATTCGACAGGCACATCGCAGGATGACAGCATCAGTATTGAAAGCTGCCACAGGCGGGAACAATTTTTCGACGCGAAATTAAAACCGTCCATCTCGAGGACTTCAAGGGATTTTCTGCTCACGCTGCCACTGCTTGAGCTCCGATTGTTCCTAATCATTGCTACGGATATGGTAAAAGACAAAGGCTATGTTGTACTGGATCCTGCCAAGCTGGTCATTGAGCTTGGCAAGCCGAAAACAGACAGGCTTTCATACTCACGCCTGCACCAGGCGATAACCGTGCTCAGAGAGAAAGGCATCATTACAAAAGATATTAACTGGAGGTATTGGGTCAACCCCAATTATATCTGGTACGGCAACCTGGTAAAGTACATGCAGGAAAACGATGGAAACATACAGGTAGTTGCCGAAAGAACCGAAATGGTAACAGATATTCCGGGAACCGGCGAACTCGCACCTGCCGAAGAAGCAGCGTAGCAATCATCACATTATTCCAATTCGAAAGGGGGAGCTTAAAGGCTCCCTTATTTTTTACGCAACTAATCAATTTCAAACCCATGAAGAGAGTACACAAACCGGTGCTGGTAGCCAGCGCCACCAAAGACGCTGTGTTCATTTTTCCTACCGGCGAACAGAAAGGCAGGATCTATAACAAAGAAAACGTACAGGCGCATGTACCTGAACCGAAAAAAGCAGACAGGGAGCTAAGAATGGCCTATAGCGAGTTCGTATTAAGTAGAGGCAGGTTTAATCCTGCAGGCATGGTGAAGTATATGGACTTCCGCGGCAAACACCAATCAGCTGCCGGTTTTGATAAAGGGCGCTTTAAAGCCGCCATGGAACAAAAGAAAGAAGCCGCAGGTATCAGCAAACTGATCAACCGCATCATTCACCAAATGCCATCCAATACAGCAAGGATGCACCGTTTCGAGTTCATCCCCGCGCATTAAAGCAATGCTCCTTGCCAGAGGTGAGGAGCATTGATTCACCAGCAAATTCATTCAATGACTATCACCGTAAATGGCAGGACCATCACCCTAAATGACGACCAAAGGAACGCACTCTCGGGTATAAAGGCGTTTTTAGAGGATAGCGCAAAACTGTTTTGCTGTCTTTCAGGAGCCGCAGGTACAGGTAAAAGTACCATTATCAAGGAAGCTATTAGTGGAAGGAGGAGAGTAGCTGTTACAGCGCCTACCCATAAGGCGAAAAAGGTAGTAGGACAGTTCACGGGACGCGGAGCACAGACCCTGCATTACCTGTTGGGCCTGCGTCCCGATATGAGCCTTGAAGCATTCGATAAACATAACCTGCTGTTTACGCAGATGAGCAGGGGCAGCATGGGCGATTATTCTGTGGTCATAGTAGACGAGTGTTCCATGATCAACAGGGACCTCGATGAGCTCATCAAGCGCAACGCTATCAAATGCAACACTAAGGTCATTTACCTCGGCGATCCTTACCAGCTCACACCCGTCAAAAAGAAAAAAGAAGAGCGGTCAGGTACATACGATTGGGAAGAAGGCCCCGAAACCAATATCAGTCCGGTATTCACGGATGAGGATACCCTTCATCTGCAGCTTACAAAAGTAGAACGCCAGCAGGATTCCAATCCGCTGATGTTTGTCTATGACAAAATACGTGCTGATATCAATTCTCTTGAGGACCAATTCGAACACCAAACCATTATTCATGGAGACGAGGGAATAAAGTTTTATGACAGGCCGGAAGAATTTGCGCAGCATCTTTTAACGACTTTTCGTGAAAAGAACATTGCGGCATGGCCCTACAATGCAAAAATGCTGTGCTGGCGAAACGATACCATCCGCCGCTGGAACAATTATGTCCGTAAAAATTTATATGGCAATATCAAAGAGCCGATACAGGAAGGGGAAGTGATGATGGGCTATAAAAATATCCGCAGGGAAGGCGATGAAAAAGGTTTGCTGGTTCAGAATTCCTCGGAGTATGTCGTGACTGGAATCAGGGACAATGTACATGGTGCCATATCGGGATGGGAAGTAAAGCTCAGGGACGTGGATAATCCTGCCAATGAAGAGTCTGCTGTGTTCATCGTCAGACCGGACGAAGGAAACTATCTGCGGTTCCTTGCAAAAGAACAGTATTACCTGGAGCGCGCGAAGAAAGCAGACCCTGCTGTCAGAGCCAATATGTGGCGACAGTACTACAATTTCAAGAACCGTTACCTGCTGATGGAAAAGCTGGTCAGCAAGGCAGGAACAGTGCTCGTGGATAAGGACATTGACTACGCTTATGTACTTAGTGTTCACCGGGCGCAGGGCTCCAGCTATAAATATGTTTTCATTGATGAAAATGACCTCAATGCCAATAGCGATCATACCGAGCGCAACCGCCTCAAATACGTTGCACTATCACGACCAACCAATATTGCTCACATATTAAACTACTAAAATGGAACTAACAGAACCATCAATGTATCCTGTCACCAATTTTTTTCAGACACTGGCATCGATACCGGTCGAAGGCGACTGGACGATCTGCCTTCGTAAAAAAGAAAACGGTCAATTCGTCGGCCTGGTCAAACTGGAAAATCAGCGAGTCGGAGATGACGCGAAGAACATCGTCATGCCGCTCACCTTCAAAGGCACAGCCGACGAAATAGATCAACAGTTTTTCGAAAAGTTACATGCGCCTGCCGTAAAGACGTCTCAACTATTTGTCAACATGGAAGCCCATCTTAAATCCGTCGAAGAAGCAAAGAAGCAATCGAAGATGGAGCAGGATAAGGCCGCTAAAGAAAAAACTGAAAAAGACAAACAGAAGAGAGAGGCAGCCGAGGTAAAGAAAAAGTACGAAGAACAGATGAAAGTAGTAGGGCAGTTGCTTCAGGAACAAAAATATGAAGAAGCATTACAACGCCTTCCTGATCCCACAGACTTTGCCGATTTCGCAAAAGAGATAGGAGACAAATTAAGCGAGCTCAAACAGAAATTAATGACACCTGCATTATTCTAACCCAAATCAACATCATGCTAGCAGTAGACGTATTAGGTCGAATTTTTACGTACACAGACAATGGCCGGGACATAGAGCTGGCCGACCCTGATGACACACTTAGCCCGGAAGCAGTGCTCAACTTTTACTCCAATGCATATCCCGCATTGACCACTGCAAAAGTAGAGGGCCCGGAAATAGAAGATGACGCACTCAGGTACAGATTTGTGACAACTATCGGAACAAAAGGATGAAAAAGAAATTCAAAAAGGCACGGTTGCTGGACCGAAGCAAAATAGAATATAAATGCACGAACCTTTATTGCAAGCTGGCCTCAGCCGCCGAAGAAATGGAAAGAACAAAAGACGCATACGAAGCCACCAGGGAAAAAAGCAGATCGCTTCCGGTAGCAATGCTGGAGCTAGTTTTTTAAGACACCAGTTCCGGCCATATGTGGACCAACTACACTGGGAGTTGCGATATAACCGGAAAGTGGAACGACAGTTTTTCGAATCTTTAAAGAACTTTTCGGCATTGTATAGCCTGGATATGGCTGATGTATCAGAGCTTGTTTTCCCTGATAATATCCGCGTTGCTTTTGAATGCGCCGAAAAACAATTCAGGCAGATAAAACCTGAGCTAACCGTGCTAGTGATGCAGACAGAGCGCCATAGTGCATGCGTTACAACAGTGAAGGAATACGACACAGGATACAATTTGTACTATATCCCTGTCAAGCCATTGCTTGATTTTTTAAAGGAGAAGAAAAAGATTCAGGTTGCCAACATATTGCTATCGATTTTCTGCTGGCTGAAGAACATCGCAAAAATCCCATACTACAAGGACGATGATTGCCGGTTGTATTACCGTTATGAAATGATCGCAGAGTGGATATCTGAAGAGCGGGAATATGAAGACGATGAGTATTACTTTGACCAGCTATCACAATTAAAAGCTGCTTATCACTTCGGAGATGTCGCCTCACGAAAGATCAGTCATAGCTATCATATTCAATCATTCGAAAACAGGCTGAATAATTTTTGTCCACGAAGCGAATGGGAAATGCAGCTCTACGAGCTGGCGCAAAGAGCATTCAATCTATATACGAAGTATCCCTCCGGTTCGTTACAGAACTGTTTTATCGAAGGGCTCATCGAACCCTCTGCTGAATACAGGTTATCGCCTGATGAGTATATCTCCTTTGTCTGGGAACTGGATGGAACTGTCACTGATTCGATCATTGATTCAGTGAACCTGGATTCGCAGGAGACCACCGCCGGCGATTACCCGCTCGCTATCCAGTTATTCGATACGCCACAGTCAGAAGAACATTTGGACCTTTCTTTCGAAACAGCATTATTCGATCTCGTGGATGACCTTATCTACGTGCTAAGTCATCAACATCCCATAAACCCTCAATCCCATCAACCCTATAAACCCTATGACTAATATAACGGGATTGTTTTCGGATCTGTTTCAGCCGCAGAAAGCATTCGTGATCTATAAATCCCTGAAAGAAAATAGCGATGTTTTTGTCGAATCTTATGACATTGATAACAAAGGCAGGCCTATTAACGCGCACCCGCTTTCTTTAGAGGAAACCGATACTTTGGCGACAGTACTACAGTCAGCCAAAGAACGGCAGGCAGGATTTTTGAGAAGCAAAGGACTGGTACCTGAAAATGTGCTGCACCTTGATCAGCGGGCACATGGCCATGTGGTATGGTATACTCCCGAACAGAAAGTCAATCTTCTTTTCAAGCCGGGATTAGACATCCCATGCGGAGAAGCATACGTACCATCGCTTTTATGGAAGGCAACGAAGAGTTTCCTGCATATCTCCGCGTTGAAAAGCAGTGAACGTCCCACTGCAAAGACACCACTGTTTCACGCGCCCTTTTTCAATATCAACCACGGATTTGGTGTTTGCATGGGTACGGTAGATGTCGACATAGAAAAAGACTGTTCGCTGGAAGAGTTTATGGCAAGCTGGGAAAAATATTTCTGGAACAGCTACTTCAGTCATATGATCGGTCATGTCAGCCCGGTAAAAGGAAATATTGTACAACTGTGGCAAAGGCAAATAAAAAACCAAACACCTTTTCCTATGGGAGTATTGAAGAAAACCGGTAAAACCATTGCGGACCTAATCGAATGAAAAAACAGCAAACGAAAACAAAAGTGCATATTGCACATAATTACCTTATCAGCCCGACCAACCCCCTACAGGTGAACCTGGTCGGTGCAGGTGGCAACGGCAGCCAGATGCTTACAGCGCTTGCCCGCATCAGCCAGTCACTAATAGCACTCGGTCATCCCGGACTCTCCGTAAGGGTTTTTGATGACGATAAGATCAGTGCTGCCAACCTTGGCAGGCAGCTATTTGCGCCGTCTGAGCTTGGTTTGAATAAAGCAGCTGCTTTGGTCAATCGTATCAACAGGTTTTTTGGGTTCAACTGGAAGGCTGTTCCGGAAAAATTCAATAAGACAGTAGTGTGCATTCAGCCTGAATACCAGCGGGCAAGCCTGACCATTGCATGTGTTGACAATATACAGGCACGTACCGAAATTGAACAGATCCTTACAAAAGCGGCACTGGAACTTGTTAATAACAGGGATAGGCCATTGTATGTTATGGACCTCGGTAATAGCCGCAAAACGGGGCAGGTGCTGCTGGGTACAACCATAGACATACCGCAGCCATCGATGAAAAAATTTTCTCCCATTGGCAAGTTGCCACTATTTGGTGAAGAATTCGGCGATCAATTGTCCGGTGAAATCAGTGACAGCACGCCAAGCTGTTCCATGGCCGAGGCATTGAAAAAGCAGGACCTGTTTATCAATTCCACACTTGTAAATTTTGCGGCTTCCATGCTCTGGAGCCTTTTTAGAGAGGGAATGCTGGAATACAGAGGCCTGTATCTCAATCTTAAAACCTATCGTTCACAACCGATAACCATTAACTGATGAACAAACTACCCCACAGCGTCGTACAGGACGCTATTTACAAACATCCCGATGACTGGTTTGCGCAACTAACCTATATCGCAAACAAAGCAAACGAGATCATGAATGAGCAGGCACAGACCATCGTCAAACAACGGGATGAGCTGCTCACATTAAGAAGAGGCAATGTCCATTTACACCACGCCAACCATCTGCTTGCCAGTGCAGGATTGTAGTTATGTACCGGATAGAACAATATTGCAGGGTCAAAGAAGGGCAGGTGTTTATGGACAATGAAAAACTCCGCTCCCTTCTTTCTCTGCTGAGTAATGGAGATTATGTGCTCGTGCTAGAAAAGCTGCGCTCCGACCGCACACCTGAAGAGTGGCAAATGGAATTTGGTAAAAAGCTAACAGACTTCTGCAACGAGATGGGCTATGACAGGCGATACAGGGAGCAGACCATCCGCCCGATGATCTACGAGGCGCTACTGCCAGCTATCTATGAAAATCCCGAGCACATGATCGCGCCTTATGAACAGGGAAGACTGACCACAAAAATTTTAACAGCAGCCGGCTGGCGCGCATTCATGGACGCATTGCGTTTCTGGATGTGGTCGAACGCCGGTTATCTTATCTAACAAATCATGCAGCCATCACAACAGAAAACGGATTTTATCATTGTAAAAGCATATAATAATTGTGACTTTCAAAATACCAATTGCGCGCTGCTTAAAGTCGATGAGCAGACCAGAAAGTGGTTGCAACGGTGTGCTGAAACAGCCGAAAAAGTCAAGGGTACTGAAGGTCTGAACGCATTGCATTTTCAAAGGTGCATCGGTGATTTTATGAGTATTGATGAAGAAATGTATCCATGGTTTTCGGATTGGTTAGCCGATGGCAATAGTCAATGGCTATACGTTGAGCTAACCGAAAACGAGTACACGGCCATAACGGCAAAGAACGTCAACATCAGGCATGATGGCGATGTCGTACTCACAAGCGTTCATGGATCTATCCAATTCATTTCAACCGGCAAATACGACAACAGCGTTGAGCTTTGCACGGAAGAGATAAAAGCAACCGACCTGTTAGCAGACCAACCATGAAACCGATAAACATAAAACTCGATCCGGGCCAGCTGTTATACGTCAGCAGGAGCATACCACCCGAATACACAGGCACCGCCATGATGCTGCTAGCCCTTTTATACCGTAAGAACTATGACGGCGTAAAGCTGTTGGCACCCACATCGCACCCGGTAATGAACGAGCTGATAGACAGGGGATGGGTGAGACTGGATAATGGATTTACACCTATGCTCACCGAAGAAGGCGCAGCTTTAGCAAAAACTATCATCGCCAGAAGCCCCGCAAGAAAGGAACTTTCCCAGCGGGCAAAGGAGGTACATCTTTGGATAAAAGACTGGATAGCACTGTGGCCTCGCATCCATCACCCGGGCAGTAAAAAGCTGCTTGCCACAGACGAAAAAAATATCACTGCAAAAATGATATGGTTTGTCGACAATTATGAATTTACCGTACAGGAGATCAAAGCTGCAACGATTGCCTATTTAAAAGACCGCTACCGGCACAACTGGGAATATGTACGGCAGGCTACCTATTTTATCTATCGTGAAGACACAGCGAAGATCAGGACATCAGACCTTGCCTCGTGGTGTGAGGCGGTAAAAAATTCCCATTACTGCGAAGAGTACAGCCAGACCATGCTTACCAAACATGCCAATTAAAATAATATATATGATAAATTACATATATATTTGCTGGCATGTCGTTTCATGAACAGGTAAGACAGGAAGTAGATAAGATAGAACAGAACAGGCAAAGAAGGCTGGAAGGGAAATTCAACCATATACCAACACCATTCCGAAGCCTCAACAACTACTGGCCGGGGTTGATACCCGGCGACCACATACTGGTAACCGCCGCTACTGGCGCAGGTAAATCAAGATTTATTTTACAGAATACTGTTTTGTGGCCGATAGACTGGGCATTAGCCAACAACTATAATGTGCACGTCATCGGCTGTTTTCTTGAAGACTCCATCAGCAAGATTGTCCGCCGCATGCTGGTGCGCAGGTTGTATGTTGAGTATGGCGTGGAGCTGAAACTATCCGAGCTGAGCCAGTACGTGGACAAAGGCGTTATGGATATGAGAACGCTGCAGCTCATCAAAGAAATTGAGAACAGCAGCTACATCAAAAACATACTCAACGAGCGCCTGCACACCATCTGCGATGTGTTTACGCCAAAAGAGTTGTTCATTAAAGTGGTTAACCTGATGGCTATGTATGGCAGTTTTGAGACAGACGAAAACAAATGGCCGGTAGCCTATTTCCCAGAAAAACCTATTCATTGGGTGCTGGTGCTGGATAATGTCAACAATTTTATCTCGGGTGATACGGGCAAGACCAACACGATGCTGGTATGGGCGAAGGAATATTGCCGTGAGATCCTCTGCAATCGTTTTGGCGTAACAGTCATTAATGTGCAGCAGCAGGCTCCCAGCAAAGAAACCTTGCAGTTCACCAATACCGGAGCATCCATGATGCAAAAAATGCTCCCATCGATAGATGGCCTCGGTGAAGCAAAAGCGACCTCGCAATCCGCGCACCTCATACTGGGGCTTTTCAACCCTGCCAGATATGATTTTATGACCTGTCCCATCGGCTATGATATTGGCAGGCTGGGCAACTACTATCGTCACCTGAAGATCCTCAAGAACAATGACGGGGAATCACCTGTGGAGCTGGGATTGTTTTACGATGGTATGACTGAAAGCTGGGCCGAAATGCCAAACAAAAATGACATAGGTAAAATGCAAATGGTGTATGATACCATCAAACGGATTGAGGAGAAGAGAAAGCCAATAACCGCTGTGAATGCTACTGAATCTATCAACCTAAAGAGTCCGGTAAACTCTATTAACAGTCAATTACAAGTATTCTAAAAACTAAAAAATCCTATGGGCATGCTACTGGGGATAGCCGGCGAACAGAATACCGGCAAGTCCCATTCAAGAACGACGATGCGCAACGGTGAAGAGTGCTTCATCATCATGCCATCACCAAAGGCCGCCTACCTGACAAAGAAGGACGGCAAGAATATAGAGCCGCTGCGTATCAACAAGCCGGGCCTCACCATGAGCGAGTCGCTGAGGCTATGGAACGGAACAGAGCTTATCAAAATAATAGATAAAATGGTTGCCTACAGGTCATCGCCGCCAAACATGGAGGTATCGGGTAACTATTATATTGTAAATGATATTGTGGAAGCCGAGGTAATAGTAAAGTTTGTTTCGGAATTCATGCCGCATATCAAAGTGGTTATCTTCCCGGATTTCACCCACTTTGTGACGGACAAGCTTACCTCGCCCTTATTCCGAAACCGTAATACCGGCAATGACGCATATGGCAGGTACGTAGATCTCGCAGCAGATACGTTCAACGCGTTTTTCAAATCCGCAAAACAGACAAGGGACGACCTGGTACAGGTTATTGAATTCCACGTCGAGTTTAATGAAATAGCAAAAAGCTATAAGATATTTACGCCCGGTGGAAAGATGCTCAGCGAAAAGTTCAAACCGGAATCCTATTTCGATGTGTTTTTGTATTCGCATTACATAGACGAGGACACAAGCCCGAACATGGACTTCAAGGACCGCTTCAGATTTATTACCCGCAAGTGGAAGCATTTTGACGCCCGTTGCATGGGAGGCATGTTCGACACCACTACCGAGCTGATGATACCCAATGATCTCCAGCTCGTAATCGACAGGCTCAGAAAATACCAGGGTATAGCGGCGTGATAGAGGAACTGAAACAATTCTGGCAGCTCGCGGGCTGCCATATCATTGAAAAAACAGAAAACAACATACTCCGCCTTCAGCTGAAACTTTTCGATGAAAAACCCTTTGGCGAGATAATCGCCCTGCACAGCAAAGAGACAAGCGACAGTCTTTACCAAGAACTGTTGTACTACACCGCATGGCTGTGCAGCGGCGGAGAAAAGGCACGAACTTATAAAGCTTAAAAAAATAAACAATGACAAACGACGGATTTTTTGGCGATTTCAGCCAGGTAGAAGCTGCAACCGGGGGCAATTATTTTAGCCCCGGGCAATATTTTGTAAAACCCAAAGAAGTGAAGATCTCGGATGTAGGCAAGTCAAACCCTAAAAAAGCGCTGTTCGTAACCTTCGAGCATGAGGATGGCCGTCAGCATACGGAAAAATTCTTCCTGGTAGGAGAAGACAGGAAAAAAACGCTAAAATTACTCGGACGCCTGCAGTATTTGCATATAGTGCTTTATAACACGGAGGTTACAACCGCTTTTAAAGACTGGAATGACATGGAGAACTACTGGAAAAGCAGATTGCTGTCCCTACTACACCCTTTAAAAGTTATCATAGGTGGTGAGGAAAGCTCACAGGGCACTGTATTTACCAAACTGCCATTTACAGACTATATCCATAATGGCCAGTATTTTGAAGAAAAGGAATATGAACCGGGGAGCCCTGAATACCGGAAGGTAGTGAAAAAAGAAAAGGTCCCCGCTTCCAACGGCCCATTATTGAATACCCCCTCGTTCGACCTTGGGATGCAAGGTGGAGCGGATAAATTTCACTGGGAACATTAGTATATCAAGCCCTGCTCCGGCAGGGCAATAACTTTTATTCTTATGATAGATTTTTCAGCTGTCCGGGCGCCGGGACGGTCTACCCGATCAATTACCAAGGAAGCACTTCTTGAAAAGCTTACGGCAGAAATGGTGATGGCCTACTACCTGCAGGAACATGGGTTCAGGGCATTGAAGAAAAAATTCCATTCGCCGTTCCGCAAAGATCCCACACCATCCGCTGAAGTTCGCTACAACCGCAACGGCAGGATCGTATTTGACGACTATGGTGGTAAAAGAGGACTGGACTGCTTTAATGTAGTGATGGAGCTGTATGGCATTGACTTTAAGAATGCGCTGGATAAAATAGCCTCCGATTTTGGTGTAATAGACGGATCGCCGATGCCACAACTGCAAAGGATACAATGGGTGCATAACCTTGAAAAGAAAGCGAGGCGGGAGACGCAGATAAAATTTGAGGTGCTGGACTGGCAGGAGGACAGCCTTGATTACTGGAAGCGTTTTTATATCACCAAAGAAGAGCTATGCAGCGATAAAGATGTTTTTCCAATAGGAAAACTCTGGATCAAAAGTGGCTACAGCGAATTTGGCAAATGGATACGCAACCATAAAAAGCTTCCGCAGTTTGTGTATGCGCTAAAAGATTTTTCTCCACCTGATGTTTATTTCAAAGTTTACAGGCCGGGATACGCGGACAGGTGGCTATCCAATTGCCCCAACAATGTTCCATTTGGAATTCACTCGCTACCCCATGTATCGGACACATTGATTATTACCAAGTCCTACAAAGACATGAAGGTTTTAAGAAAATTTCATGCAGATACTTGCGCGACACAAAACGAATCTGAAGAACCTGTAAAAGCGATACTACAAAGGGAACGAAATAATTATTCGAGAATCCTGCTTTGGTTCGATGGGGATGAAACAGGAATAAGGGTAGCTAATGAATTAAGACACTTGGTAAATAAGGTTGTTACAACGCCATTGCGTCACACACCGCAAATAAAGGATCCCGCTGATTTCATCGAACGGTATGGAATTGTGGCGATGAAGCAGTTGGTCGCTGTAAACGTTCATGTGTAGAATAGCATGAAACGATTGGTCTGACTGAGTCGTCAAGATTTTTTTGAAAATCTGGCTTCATTAATGAAACATATCCTGGAATTTTTTGCAAAGCTTCTTTTTTTAACCCGTCTATAGTTTTTACAACAACATTATCTAACGATTTGAAATCCATTCCTAAAGTTACCGAATTGTCTTTAATTAACTAGTAACAATTGGTAATTATAATATGATACAGCCACTAGATACGATCAGCATCCTCGACATTGATGGCCATGCGCTGCCTGATAATTTTAAATGGCGCATAGATGACCATAAGGAATATAAAGACAATATTTTGACGGAGCACCTCTTCAGCGCAGCAGGCATACTGGAAGCAAATGACCAGGATGAGGCAGGCTCTTATTTCACCCCTGAAGAAAAAGACCTTCTTGTAGAGATAGCTGCTGTAATGAGGGATAACGATGCCAGCTATTTCCGTATCGTGTACAATTAAACCTTTTTCAAAATGAAATACCTTAAGATCCACAACGATGGCGAGATAGACATCAGGCTTGTCGCGCTGATGGGAGGCACCACCAAGGCCAATGACAAATATAAAATAGGCCAGTTCGGCAGCGGCCTCAAATACACGCTTGCATATCTTTTCAGGAACAATATTGCGTTCCGCATTTTTTCCGGCAAAAAGGAAATAAAGATACATACTGAAGAAGAAGTGATACGGGGCGAGACCTTTGAGATCATCTGCATTAACGGGCAGCGTACTTCCATCACGACCAGGATGGGAGAAGACTGGAGCGCATGGATGATCATCCGTGAGCTTTGGTGCAATGCACTGGATGAAGGCGGAGCGCAAAGAGAGGTTACCAACAACATTTCATGCGCCCAGGGCACAACCATTTTTTACATACAGCTATCACCGGCAATCTCAGAAGTACTGGATAACTGGTCGAACTATTTTATTGAAGGCAAGGAGCCGATGTTCGATAGCAAAGACTATAAAATATACAGGGGCGGAGAAGCCATCAGGCTGTACAAAAATGGTGTGCTGATCTACGAGAACAAAGAGATCCCTTCGCTGTTCAGTTATGATATTAGCAATGCTGAGATCAATGAGCTGAGGGAATTCAAAGGCGCTGTTGCAAGGGAAATTACACAGGCATTAAGCCGTTCCAACAAGACTGTGGCATCACATTATCTCAACCACCTGCGGGATTATCATTATGAAGCCCAAATGGATTATGAATGGTATTTAAGCAAATGGTCGGAAGAGTGGCGAGAGGCGATCGGAGACAACAGGCTTATCTACAAAAAAGCGCTGGAAGATATCAAAGCGAAAGGTATACCCATCGCCGAATCGGATTATATCGTCGTGCCCAAAGCTGCCTATAAGAACCTGACCAAACATTTCTCTGACGTAGGTGGCTTTAGTGCAGGGAAAAACCATGGCTTTATTGAATCGCATGACACAGACATGGAAGATAAAGTAAACGAGGCGATAGGCACATTAGAAGAATGTGGTTACAAAATGCATCCATCCGTCTCCTATGTTTACGGATTTTTTGAGGACACAAGAGTACTGGCAAAAGCGGACCTTTCGCAAAAGAAAGTGTTTATATCTCTTGCATTATTACAAAAATCCTCTTTCGAATTAATGACCACACTGGTAGAAGAGAACGAGCACATCATAACAGGCCTTTCCGATCACACCCGTGAGTTCCAGCAACATTTTATAGACTTATATACCAACAGCATGTTAAAGCAGCATGCACTTGTATAAACCAGAAATTATTAACCCAATGGCAAAATTTGATTTTTATATAGACCAGAAAACAACAATGTGGGAACGTTCCCATTTTTCGGTAGTAGCAGCTACTGAAGACGAGGCGGTAGAGATTATGAAAAGGGTTTTCAGCACAGGTGATGAAGACATACCTGAAGGCGGTTTCAGTGAATGTGAAACCCTGTATGATACCATTCAGTATCTCTCTCCGGAAGAAAATGACGGGGACGCTACCAAAGAATTATGGCGTGATTCCCCCGGAAAGAATGAAATGATAATGGACAATACACCAGTGCCAGCCCCTGTAACCCCCAAACCTATAAACCCTTAAACCCGAACCCTAAAACCTTGAAGTTAACAGAATCTTTTGGCAGCTGGTATCCCATGCTGGAGCCATTGCTGCGTTCAAAGATGTTCACCGATATCGGAATGAAGCTTGTGGAGCTGCAGCGCGCGGGAAGAAACATAACGCCATCTTTTGATAAAATGTTTTTGCCTTTTGCGCAATGTCATGAAGACAAAACAAAAGCTGTGGTAATAACAGATTTTTTCGATGCCGCAAATGATACAAAGTATTTAGGGTCGCAGGGAGTACTGTTACTCCCTGCTTCTTTTACAAACGAAGCAGGAGGAGAAAGCCACATGGAATTATGGCGCCTTTTTGTCACACAGGTTATCAAATGCATTTCCTTTTATAAAGAATGTCTTGTCTTCCTGGTGGTTGGCAAAGAAGCACAACGATTTTCAGGGTGCGTCAATTCTTCGAAGCATACCATTCTGAACAACACAGAAAAAATCCCTTCCTACAACATCTTTCAACACGCAGGCGCTATCATTGATTTTTTGCACAATGAGCCAATCGCCTGGCGCCCTAACCAGGTTCGCGCGGCCATGTTCCGGCGATAGCCTTATCCTAAAGAGCTGCAAAGCAGCAACACATCATGTCCTATAATTCACTACAGAAGCTGAAGGCCAATATTGAGGCCATCAGGATCGTATTACAGATAGAAAAAGAACCCTCCTACAAATTATCAGGCGATGAAACACAAACACTAAAACGCTATAGTGGCTTCGGTGGCATCAAAGCTATCCTGTTTCCCTATGGAACCAAAGGAGACTGGTACAACAAGGAGCATCGGAAGAAGACTTGAAGCTTTTCCCGCACATCATGGAACTGCATGATATGATACGGGAGCAGAGCACCGAAGAGCGCTACCGGGCAATCATCAGCTCATTGCGCAACAGTGTGCTTACTTCTTTCTACACACCAGCCTTTGTTCCTGCCGCTTTGTATCATGCATTAGCGGACAGCAGCATTCAGCCAAAAATGCTCTTTGAACCGAGTGCGGGAGCAGGTGTGTTCGTCACGGAAGCACAGGTATTGTCATCGTTAAAAAAAATCGTCGTGGTAGAAAAAGACATTTTTACCGGTATGGTGCTGAGGGCCATCAGTGGAGCGTTGGCTGTGCCGACAGAAGTTAACATCTCGGCGCTGGAGCTGTCTACCAATGATGACAATGGGACTTATGATCTAATAACGAGCAATATCCCTTTCGGCAGCTTCTCGGTATTCGACCCTGTATTTGGAGAAAAATTTCTTACCGCGAGGATACACAATTATTTTTTTGCGAAAGGATTGGAGAAAATCGGTGAGGGCGGTTTATTGGCTTTTATCACAACCGATGCTTTTCTAAACACTCCGGGCAACAGGCAGATACGCGAGTACGTGTTTGGCAAGGCAGATTGTATCAGTGTCTCAGTCTTGCCAGATAACCTGATGAAAGATACCGGGAACACGGAAGCACCGAGTCACCTGCTCATCCTGCAAAAGAACAGCAGCAAAACTGGATTGTCCGAAGAAGAGCAATTACTGGTATCGACAATTACAGTTGACAGCAGGCAGGGCACTTATCAGATCTATGAGTACATCCATCATCACCCCGAGATCATCCTTGGCGATGATATTTCCATCGGTACGAACCAGTATGGAGATGTTACGCAATGTGTCTGGCAGGACGGAGATATGTCCGTGATCGGAGACAGGCTGTATGAGAATATCTGCGATGGTTTGCTGAAGCGCTTTAGCAGAGAAGCGTATGAGCAGCTTTTATCAGCAGTGCCTGAAGCAAAACTCACACAAGCTCAAAATGTCTCCCAATCCCAAACCCTAACTTTCGTTCCAGAGCCAAAAGACACCGGAGAGCAAAGAGCGCTGCAGATGGGGCTGTTTGAAATGTACACGATGGCACCCAATAAGGCGCTTAATTACATCCCGCTTCAGGAAAAGCAGGTACAAAGACACACTGCTACTATTCTTGCCATTTTAAAAACCACAGCAAGGAAAGACCATGAGAGCATCGTCGTCCTTGCTGCAAACGCAGCCGGTGGCAACAGGAAACTTTACAGGGTCTGCTCCAATCTCAAGGAAATAAAAACATCCCCATCCTGGCTCAATGCTTCCGAGCTGAGCTATGCAGCCAAACACCTTTGCGACCAGCTAAAAAAGTTTAGTGGTTACAGGTTCATTTACCATGGCGATCCTGCCATCAGCCATCTGTTCGACCTGACGCCCAACCCACAGGCGAACATCTTTACAGACTTCAAGCCATGGCACAAGTGTGGAGCTATGGTAAGTCACTATCAGCAGGTTGGTCTGTTAGGAGACATCAATAATGAGCTGGGCAATGCACCGTTCCAATCACTCCTGATGAGTGAAAAGGACAAAGCCATCTGTTCCCATTACCTGGCGATCCGTGACCTGTACCTGGAGCTGGAAGCGGCAGGGCTGGAGTCACGATATACTACTCACTTCAATGTCTGCGTGCTGCTCAATGTTCGTTATGACGAGTTCGTATCGCTCTATGGTCCCATGAACCAGCAGCGCAACGGTAGATTGATTAAACAGGACGAAGCATACGGATTTGCCATGCTCGCATCGCTTGAACTGCCAAATGGCGATGGATTTGCGAAAGCAGACATATTCAACACAACGCTTTCCGTTAAAAAAAAAGTTTTTTCGACAGAGAGCCCATCCGAAGCGCTGGCGTACAGCCTCAATGAAAAAGGAAAAGTCGACCTTGGTTGTATCGCCGAGGTAACGGGATTTTCAGCAGCAGATACCATTACCAAACTGGAAGGATTTATCTATCTGAATCCGGCTACCAACGAGTGGGAGACTGCAGATCGCTATCTTTCGGGCAATGTCGTAGTAAAAATGCGACAGGCTGCAATAGCCGTGGAGAATGATTCCGCCAACGGCTTTTTCCGAAAGAGTCTCGAGGCTCTTGAAAAAGTGCAGCCGGAGCGCATCACCTTCGAAATGCTGGATTTTAACCTTGGCGAACGCTGGATACCGGAACATTTTTATAACAGGTTTGCGTCCGTGCTGTTTGACACAGATACCACTGTTGTCCATTTCCCTTCCATAGATACTTTTAAAGTAGATATCAGAAGCACCAATGTAAAGGTCACCGAAGAATACGCCATCCGCCCCAAAAGCGATAAAATGATGTACGGCTACACACTGCTGGAACATGCATTGGAAAACACATCTCCTTTCTTTTCCTACGAGATAGAGCATGCCGATGGCAGCACCTCGCGATTGCCGGACAATGACGCCATCCAGATGGCGAGCAGAAAAATTGAAACTATCAGGAACAGTTTTCTCGGCTGGCTGAAGGAACTATCAGAAGACGACAAAAACGAGCTGGAGGACATCTACAACGACACCTATAACTGTTACGCACTTCGCAAATATGATGGCAGCCATCTCACTTTTCCCGGGATGGATAAAGCGGCACTGCAATATGAACCCTATGCCTCGCAAAAAGATGCCGTCTGGCGTATTCTACAGGACAGGGGCGCACTCATAGACCATGAAGTAGGATTGGGTAAAACGCTTATCTGTATAGCCGCCGCCATGGAGATGAAACGGTTGGGACTGGTGAAAAAACCAATGATCATTGCCATGAAAGCCAATGTGAACGCCATCGCTAACGATTTCCGCAAGGCATATCCAAAGGCAAAGATACTGGCGCCCGGAATGAAGGATTTTACACCGCAGAACCGCCTGAAAATATTTCACCAGATAAAGAATAACGACTGGGATTGTGTTATCCTCACACACAACCAGTTCGGTAAAATAGCACAGGACCCGCTTATCATGCGGGACATTTTTGAAGAAGAGCTGCAATGCGTCGAAGAAGACCTTGATACGCTGGAAAGGCTGGGCGGCACTATCTCCAGAAAAATGATGAAAGGGCTGGAGGCAAAAAAAGCAGGTCTGTCCTACAAGCTGCAATGGGTGATGAAGGAACTCGAAGAACAGAAGGATGAAGGCATCACTTTCCGTAGTCTAGGCATAGACCACTTGTTCGTGGACGAGGCCCACCAGTTCAAGAATCTGTTATTCACTACCCGTCATAACAGGGTTGCAGGATTGGGCAACACCGATGGTAGCCAGAAGGCGCTCAATATGCTCTTTGCCGTAAGAGACCTGCAGGCACGCTTTGATCAGGATCTGTGTGTTACCTTTCTCACAGGTACGCCGATCAGCAACAGCCTGACAGAGATGTACCTGATCTTCAAATACCTCCGCCCCCGGGAATTGAAGCGACAACGCATCCAGAATTTTGATGCATGGGCAGCGGTATTTGCGCGCAAGACAACTGACTTTGAGTTCTCCGTCACCAACCAGATCATCTCGAAAGAAAGGTTCCGGCATTTTATCAAGGTACCTGAGCTCGCGATGTTCTACAATGAGATAGCCGACTACAAAACGGCAAAGCATATCGCATTGGACAGACCGGAGAAAGTGGAGACCCTTGTCAACATTAAGCCTACCCCCGACCAGCAGGCATTCATCAAAAAGCTGATGGCCTTCGCGCAAACGGGAGATGGCACATTGATCGGCAGGGGCAAGCTGTCAGAATCCGAAGACAACGCCAGGATGCTGATCGCCACCAACTATGCCAAAAAGATGGCGGCGGATATGCGCTTGATAGACGAAGTTCTTTACAGTGACCATCCTGACAACAAGGTGAACACCTGCGCAAGGAAGGTTGCGGAGATGTACAGGAAAACCACACCACATCTCGGTACGCAAATAATCTTTTCCGATATCGGCACGCCAAAGCCCGGAGAGTTTAACATTTACGACGCATTAAAGAACAAGCTCGTAGAAGATTTCGACATCCCTGCTCACGAGATCACCTTTGTTCATGACTGGCCCGACAACAAAAAGACAGAGCTATTCGAAAAAATGAACAGCGGCCAGATACGTATTCTTATAGGCAGCACGGAGAAGGCAGGGACGGGTTTGAATGTCCAGGGACGCCTGATAGCGCTCCATCATTTTGATACACCGTGGCGCCCCTCAGACCTGGAGCAGCGCGATGGAAGAGGCGTACGCAAAGGCAATTGGGTGGCAAAAGAGTTTTACGACAACAAGGTGATGGTCTTTATTTACGCCGTTGAACAATCGCTGGATAACTACAAGTTCAACCTTCTGAAGAACAAACAAACATTTATCAGCCAGATGAAGAACAACAGCCTGCATGTACGGACGATCGACGAAGGAACAATGGATGAACAGTCGGGTATGAATTTTTCCGAATACATAGCCATTCTTTCAGGCGATACCTCTCTGCTGGAAAAATCAAAGCTGGAAAAGAAGATAGCCGTGCTGGAAAATTTAAAAGCTGCGCATTACAAAGAGCAGTCACGGACAAAGCGCCTGCTTGAAGCTTCACTGGACAATAAGAACAGTACCGAAAGGATCATTGAGGCGCTTGTGGAGGATGCAACCGTGTATAATGGTATGCTGAAGCGGGACGAGACCGGAGCCAAATTTAATCCAATTCAACTGGAAGCGATTAACACAACAGATGCAGAGGTAATTGGCAAGCGCCTCATAGATCTCTACAGGGCATGGAACTTTTCCAAGGGTGAGTCCAATAAAGCGATTATAGGTAGCCTGTATGGTTTTGAGCTGTGGATAAGAAGAGACAGGGACACCAATTTCATTGATGGCAAACTGATAACAACCGAAATCAATACGTTGTACGCACAGCGTCCCGGTAGCTATCTTAAATACACGTACAATGGAGGTGCACCCAACACTGATAACCCGAAAACAGCAGCAAGGTATTTTATCAACGCCATGGACCGTGTGAATCATATTCTTGATCAGAAACGGCAGGAGCTTTCAGAACTGGAAAAAAGCATCGGTCAAATGCAAGGGATTACTGCCAAAGAGTTTGATAAGGATGGTGAGCTAACCTCTATGAAAACAGAGCTTGCCAACCTCGAAAGAGAAATAAATGCAAGGCTTCAGCTGGAGAAAATGCAGGGCGCGGGTATGATAGACAGGGAAGCCGAACCCACAACCGCTTAAAAACAAACTAATGAAGACGATAAAAAAAATAAAACGGTACTTATCGGAAAACCCCGGCCCGACAATGCATTGGGACTACCGGGAGAAAATAGCGACCGGCGAGATCGCGGACATATTTGCCAGGCATTCCCCAAAAGAACGCCTGGCAAAACTGGAGGAACATATTTATGAATCCAATCTTGATAATATTTATGAGTTGGAAATGGAACATATAGAAGATGCCATAAGGCACTTTAAAAATGATTATGTCGAAGAGAATGGCATCAGTGAAGACGATTTTGATGCAAAAGAAATTGCCATGGACATAAGGGAAGAAGTGATGGGTACATTTTGTGTTGAATTCAGCATCAGGGAACTGCTGAGAGACGACCTGAATATCCGCATCTGCATGTACTCTAATTATGACTGTATGAACAGTCACTGGTTTGAGAGCCAGGGTGCCTATTCAATGGACAGCTATTTTGGGGACATGGTAAGAATGCTGCGGCTGAACCCCGCAGCGGTCAAAGAAATGCTAACTTCCAAAGGACTGACAACTGCCGGCACGTGGAGAAACAAGCCAACTGGCAAACCACTTATTACACTGGATGACCTTTGGCAGGAATTGCAGAACACTTCCTGCGGGGGCAATCTGCTCACGTTTATAGGAACAATATCGCCGGACGAGCTGTTGAGCCCGTCGTTTAATGGGAAGATCACCATCCCGGCAGGAAACAAATGCGGTCTGTTCTCATCGATGTATGGCGGAGGCTCCGTTATGGAAATGACATTGCAACGGGATCTTTCGCTTGACCTTACGAAGAAATACGATAGGGCAGGTTACCTGTCGTTCAGGCTGGTGATTGATGATGCATCCGATGAATATGGTATTAAAGAGACCTATGGGGTAACGGATAAATTCTTCGGTAATCAAATACAGTTAGCCGCATAAGGTTGTAATGAGCTGGGCCTAAGTTTGCAGCAATAAACCAGTAAAAACTGCAAACCTTATAACCCTATAAACCCTATTATGAAAATATTGGCTATCGATCAAGCAACTCATTGCGGCTGGTGTGTTAATGGCATCAGCGGCGTCTGGGATTTTTCCACGAAAAAAGATGAAAGTACTGGCTCTAAAATGTTACGCTTCCGCGCAAAACTGCGTGAGGTGTGCGAGCTGGAAAAGATAGAGCTGATCGTCTATGAAAGAGTGGCAGGGCTGCATAAATCTTCCATCATCCACGCTGCCAAGATGGTAGCCATTATTGAAACATTCTGCGAAGAGAACAATATTCACTACGCCGCTTTCTCGGCAAAGGAGATAAAGAGCTTTGCAACAGGAAAGGGAAATGCGGGAAAGCCCGCGATGATAGAAGCGGCAAAACAGAAATATGGTTTTTCTGGAGACGATGATAACGAAGCAGACGCACTGCATCTGTACCATCTGGCATTACAACATTATGCACCACAAAACAAACAGTTAAACAATGCAGGCACAAAGCTACAGTAAGCGGTTCGGCATCTCTCAATCCATGATCAAGGACTGGGAGAAAATGAGCCCGGCAAAATGGAAAAGGACATGGGTGGAAAAGTCAGAAAAAAAGAAATCGGAAGATTATTTCGATTTTGGTTCACTGGTTGACTGCCTGCTGTTCACCCCTGATCTTTTTGATGACAATTTTATTATCACGAAGATCAAAATACCCGCAGTTGCGGGCATTGTCGACAGGATATACGAAATGCATTCCGAACAGCAGGCTCCGTTAAAGCAGATAGGATTTCCGGTTCGACCCAAAATCCTTAACGATTTTCATGAAGAAATTTTACAGATCGCCAAATTGCCCGAGTTCAATTATGGCAAGGGCGAGTACAAACCTGAACGTGTCATCAAGGAAATAGTTGCCAAAGGCTCGGAGTATTTTGATAAGAAATGTGAAGTAGGCGGCAAGATCATCATCACGACCGAAGACAACATCATTGCGATGGACAGGGTAGACGTTCTGCGTAAGGATCCCCGCTCGAGGCCATATTTCGTCGAGCAGGAAGGCGAGACCCTGCTATTCCAGCAGGAGATATTCGTTCCGTTAAGGGAGTATTCTTTCCTGCCGTTCTTCGCTGAGAACGATATGGCTGAACACATCCTTTACAAAAAAGGCGCGCTCGATATTATCAGGATCGACCACATCGCCATGACCATTGAAAATCCTGATTTCAAAACATCCTATGATGCCAGCAAAAACAATTTTATCCGGCATATTAAAAAACTGAAGTATGGGATACAGGCATCCTACTACAGAAGACTGCTGGAACACTGGGCAGCCGAAAATTATCCGGGCTACCGGTTATTGCCGCCGTTTAATATCGCCATAGACAGGATCGTAAAGGCCCCGATGTTTTACCGGTATGACACGAGTGAGCTGTCCATACTCGAAAAGGGACATCCTGATTTTCACGGAAGGGAAGTCAGCGGGTGGCAGCAATCGCTTGATGAAATTACCTGGCACATTGAGAATAACGTGTGGGACAACTGCAGGGAGATGACAGAGCAGGGGTTCATCGACGTACATTTATTTGCATGAAACATGAGTTATAAAACACATAAAGCCGGCGACAGGGTTTATCTGCCGATGATCATAGGAAGTTGCACGATTTACATAGTCGCGCAGGTTGTGGAGAAGACAGAGGGCATTCTCAATAATGACGACCACATTATACAACGGGTTACCATCAGCAATATCGGAGCACTGGATATCAACCTTGACGACGCCTCGGTATTTCTTTTTGATGACCTGGACAATATGGTTGAAGAGATAGTGCTTCAGAATGATCCGGACAGGATTCTATTAATCGAATCAAACGAAAAGACAAAGATCATTTACCTGCGTGATGAAGCCAAAAAGAACGGACAAATTAAAAACAAATAACCGGCAATTAATTTTTTATTTACTGCATATTACCACAGAAAAAATCAGGCAATATGCAGTAATTTTTTTTGTTTTTGGATTCGGTCATTTGTTCACATAGAGGAAGATAATTTTTAACAGCCTTTTGTTTGTTTGATTGTGGATAAAGTTTTTCAATAATACAAAAGTTGTTACTTTCGCCTCCCCAAACAAACAGAGGATTTTAATAATACCATAAACCATATTCTGCATGATCGCAACACATCGCAATCCTGCCATAAGCAGAAGAGCGGCTCGGCAAACTGGCAACAGACTACATATATATCTTCAGATGAACCTGACACAACTAGCCCAAAAAGAAGCTGAAAGGCTTCGAGAGACCTGCGAGCCTATCGAATTGGAGCGGCTCGATTTTGACACCCTTAATGGCAACAGCATTGACCACGATTGTTTGTATGGACAGCTTACGGGACATCCCGACAGCTACCGTGCAATGCAGCTGATCATGCATTCTGCTCCCGTTATTGTTTGCAACGATGTTGAAAACGATGGGAAGCTGACCGATGTAAAGTTTCTGGCTCCTTTTATTGAGAACTACAGTAACGGCATATTCGTTAGCCGCAATGGTATCCTGATCGATCCGATGCAAAGAAGCATTTATTTCGTAAGCCCGCTTGAATTATTCGTACCGGGAACCCGAGATCCCGACAGAAAGGAAAGAATCAGAGAAATACAAAGCTGGTTTTGTCTTTAAGCACAACCATCATAAAAAACAAAAGCTCCGTTTTCGGGGCTTTTTGTTTTAACAGGTTATACAATTGGAGCACCGTTGTTATCTACAAGACCGGACTTTTCAGGTTGATCGCCTTTGATCTGTCGTTGCACAGACTCCATTGCGGTTTCAAACTGTTTGATGTGTTCTTCTGTCGCAGGACTTCCATCAGGGTATTGGTATTCTGTCTTGATGACGCCGGATTCAATCGCCTTGCGGTACATGTCCTGCGCCATGAACGGAAAACTCTGGAGCATCTGTGAAAAGTTGTACAGGAACTCGAATTGCTTCCCTGTGATCTGGAAGGTTGCGTTGGCATCCCATTTGCCGATAGGGGCTACGTCACGAAATGTGAATGGGTTGGGTTGATTGGTCATATATTAATTTTTATCAAATATATTATTACTTTTGTAAATATTAAAATCGGAGGAAAAATTTTCGGAACACAATAAATTATTACCGAACTAAAAGCACGATGTCTATAGACCAAACCCACAACAGAAAAATGCTAAACAGTATGCTGAGACATACTGACGAAGAGGAACGAATTCTGGAGCTCAATATCGAGAAGCTCAGCAAGGAGCTGGATGAGAAAAAAAAGAAAAAGCAGGAAATCAAAAGCAAGCTTGCGCCCAAAGAAATCATTGTGTCTGAACATGCCATCCTGCGCTACGCCCAGCACTTTCTCGGTATCGACCTTGAATCTATCGAGCGGATAATCCGGGACGAGCAAATAGCCAGATGTCACAAGACTTTAGGGAATGGGACTTATCCCAGTGCCGACGACGCATTTAAAGCAGTGATCAAAAATAATGTGGTCGTCACGGTGTACCCGTCAAATTAAACATTGGGCTATGTCGATCATAGCCCTTTTCTTTTAAAGATTTAAAATCAATGACCAAAACACTTGTAAACCTTTATACACGGTTGAGGAATGGTACGAATGACGCTTATATAGTATGGGAAAGAGAACTAATAGAAATAATACAAAATGAATGGGAGTGCGATAATTTGGATGCGCAGGGTATTTGCGAAGCTAAAGCCGATTTAGTTGAAGACGGCTGGCAAAAAAATTTAACGCCGTTTCAGACATTCTGTATACTTTCCTTCAAATCTTCTGAATGAATATTACTGGCAAAGTATACTGAAGCTAAAAGCACTCCAATTATTTTTTCAGTAAGCTTACCATTGCCTCGAAATGCGATTTCACCTGAGACATTGTGCAATACCTGGTTGCGACACAAATATGCTATAAACAAAGCGAAAACTACAATAGCATTTTTATCTGAACAGGTTTCAAGTTCGGGAAGAATACGTTGAATGTATTTATTGAAGTTGTGAATGCTATTCTTTACTTGATATACACTGAAAAGGTTGAGATTTTCTAATACGCTTTTGTATGGCTCGTTAAGGTGATATTTCAATAAAGGTTCAAAAGTGGATTTGGGCTTTTTCAATTTTTCTTTTAATGCGGTTTCAACCAGAGTGCACAAATTCTGAATCAGATTAAAGGACTGCTCATGAATTATATCGCCGCAGTTCTTCTCCATTAATGAGGCATGTAATAGACGATAAGTAATCATTTGATTCATGAATATTTTTTGCTGAAATGGCGAAATGCTAATAAGAACATTAATGAAAGAAAAATTGTTAAAAAAAATCTTCAAACGTTTGGTAATTGTGTTATCTACATCAATTAAACGGTTTGCTTCTGTAATGATGGGATCATACTCCTGTTCCATATTTAAGATATCGACAAGTGTTACTTCTGTGGCATCATAAAGTTTTTTTTGCTGGAGCATTTTCTCCAAATAAATAATGTATTCAAAAATGTCGTTTTTCTCAAGGCAACAGATTGCCATTCGCGAATAAAGGGCTTCCTTACAAATTTCTTTCCCAATTTCCTTCTCTCTCTCTTTGACTTTATCTTCGATATGAAAACCGAGCTTAAAAGTAAAATGGGCAAATCTATGACTCAAATCCCCTCTCGCAAATTTGACATACAAGTTAAAGAGGCTTTCATCATTCTGGCTCGGCACATAATTCTCGTCCAGCCTGGATAATATTTTTTGCATTTCGGACCTGAAGTAATTCACCGAGCCACCAGATTCCGTAAAACAATCCTGATAATATTGAATAGACTCTTCCATAAACATTTTCGTGTCCATCAAAAGTAATTCTAATCGTAACGATAGCTGCGTGTAAATTTCTCATCTTTTAATTTTTTACTTAGAGCATCGAGACGCTTCATAATATCCCTTATCTCTTCCTCAACCTCTTTGTTATAATGGGGATTGATTACTTTTCTGGTATACATAATAAGACTCTTTTCAAGGTTTGATCGTACGATCATTAGGTCGTCTGATAACATAAAATAATTAATTGAAAGTTTATTAGTCTATTGGGATAATTCCTGTTTCTATAACAAACATGACAAGGCCTGCCCTTGTTTGTACATTTAGCTTACGGTAAAGCGTGTCCCGGTAATATTCCACGCTTCGGCTGCTAATTGCCATCTTCTTTGCAATCTTGTGGGTTGTTATATCTGTACAAACCAACTTCAGGTATTCCTTCTCCCGGTCTGTGAGCTTTGGCAATATTGTTTCTTTTGCACTTTTAAATAAGTCCTTATTTGCCAGACGCGAGTAATGATAGCCATATTTATAAATGGAGGTGAGTGCTTTTTGTACTTCATTAAGGTTATCGCCCTTTGCAATGTAACCATCGGCACCTTTTTGAAGCATATGGATGACAGCATAGTCATCGTCATACATGCTTATGGTCAATACTTTCACTTCAGGCCATCTTTTTTTAATTATAGTGACAGATTCATAGCCATTCAATACTGGCATATTGACGTCGAGGATGCAGATGTTGGGTTTTACAGGCACCTGTTCAATTTTGTCGATCAGTTCCTGTCCGTTGCCCGCGGTAATGATTACCTTAAATCCGTTGAAACGGTTGACTGCTTCGGCCATCGATTCGAGCACTAACTGGTGGTCGTCTGCGATAGCAATTAGAATCGGAGATTGCTGGCTCATATGGTAAAAAAAATGACGTTACTGTTGGTACTGATGCTCACTTCAGGCTCGCCAGAGCCATTCCCAAGCAAAAGACACAGTAACGCCGTTCCGGCGTACTATATCCATTGCATTGCTTGGGAAATTTGAACTGGCGATTCGAAATGAGCAACACTATGTTATACTACACTATCTTAAAAGTCTTAACAATTTTCTATGTTTCCATGCGGCTGCTAAATTAGTTATGTTAGCCGTAACAAAAGACATTTTAAAATTCAACCCCTAAAAATTACGTTGTTTTACGGGGTAATGTTACGGTTTCATTAATGATAAAAATTACGTTGTTTTACGGGTTGCGCAATACAAAACCGCTGATTAGCTTTGTTCCAATAAATGTTTTTATCAAAAAAATTTATTTATAGCAGCCCTTGACTTACAGGTTTTACTTCTATAGATTTGTAAATCAAGTGATAAAGTAAAGGGACAGAAGAGAAATAAAAAAGTAAGGAAAGAGTTTATAGCAAGGAGAGATTTTTACACGATTCAAGTTCTACAGTAAAGCAGACCGTAACCCACCTTTATTTTTTGCCTGCCAAAAGAAGTCTGGAGAAAACAACTTAATTAATCGGGACGCCCTATGCATAGAGCATTGGTTCTATTGATACTGCTTTGTCTGTCTGGTAATAAAACCATTGCTGCCGGTATAGATACGTTCCGCTTTCATACTGATTTTGTTTACCTCAACGATGATGATAAGCTGATGCAGGATATTTATTATTCCTCCGATAGTGCTTTTAATGGTGTGCTACAACTGGCCTGTTACAAGTATAACAGATCCAGTGATAGTGTTCTTGTCTTTGCAAAAAAGAATAAGGAAATAAAATTCAAAAGCGGAATTAATCATACTTCCCTTAACTATAGCGAGAATAATGAGAATACCTTTTACCTGCCAATATTCTATACAATACTTCAAAAACAAAATGTCACACCGCCAGGGGCCTACAAAATATATGTAACCATTAACGACAATAGTAGTAGCTACAACCTTTCCTTCATCTACAATATAGATAGCAACCTTTCGGCAAATTCTCCCATACGCAAACAAGTCAACAAAACGCTGCTTCCGCAAACCAAATCAGTGTTGGGCGTAAATCTCATGGGAGTTGCCAGCAACTACACCAAAGCTGCTGGAACCGCACTGGAACAGGCGAGGGGAAAGATCAACAAGTTCTATAAAAAGAGAGGGCTCACACCAGTAGAAGGTGAACAGTATGGCAAAAAATACATTGATTTTTATTGCCAGGACTGGTTTGTCGGCAGGTATGAAGTAAATGCAAGTCTGCCGATCAAGGGGCAGATACAGCAACAAACACAAGGTCTGCAAAGTAATATGGGCTCATTTACGACCAACGACCTTGGCGACTACCATTCCCTGTTTTCCCAATTCAGGGAACTGAACAAGAATAAAAAAGACAACCAGGAGATGGAGGGAGAAATATCCATACTGGGTAACATGAGCAGCGGACAGGAACAATATAGCGATGCGGACAATAACTTTTATGAAGTAAGGGGCCTGATGCAATTACCCGTAATGGGTATGCCCGTGGACATTGAAGGATATTATACCTCCCAGGATAACAACCGGCAGGCAAAGGCAAGTTATATCCGGTTCCATTATGACGTTGACAAAGCCAAGGCAGAACTGTCGAATACGATGAGCCAATACAATCAAAAATATTCCGAGACAGTAAGCAAAGGACAGGGATTGCAAATGGTATATGGGTCCGCAATTAGCAGCCTGCAGGGAGAAAGGAGCCAGTTGCTCGGCTCCCTGCAACAACAGGCTGGCATAAAAAATTTTCAGCCCGGCCACCTGAACATAGACAGCCTCAGACAGGTCGCCACGCAACAGTCCGTTGCCAATGCTGAAAAGGATACGGCCATGCTCCGGCAGAAGGCAATGACCGGTGCAGATTCTTCCGGCGCAGGACATGACGCGCAGGCTGCCAGGATGAAGGAACAGGCGCTGCAGGCAAAGGAGACACAGATAAAAGATTCAGTCAATAGAAAATATCAAAAGTTACAGGAAGAATATAACAAGGTATTAGCCCTTGAGCAGAAAATTCAAAAATACCAGGCGCTGCTCTCTCAGTATAAAAACACCACCTATTTCGATTCCGCTCTTGCTTACAGCAAAATGAAAGGCGCAAGCAACCCACAGGATATGTCCTATAAAGACATGGCAAAGGATGCCGGAAATATCTTGCCTAATGGAAAGGTAAAAAGTTTTGTCACAGGCATTACCAGCTTTGATGCGGGTATGTTCCCCAAGTACGAATCTCAATTTACGATGGCCGGCCAGCAGGTGAAAGGGACCGATTTCGGCTACGACCTGGGCGTCTGCAAGACCGGGGTGACATTGGGCAAGACCGAATACATAGACGCGAATGGGAACGTAGACCAATATACCACTTATTCAGCCAGAGCCACATTTGACCATTTGCCAGGACAAAAGGTAGAATTGATCTACTATGGTTATACTCCCAGCCGCAACATGCTTTCCAGTGATGGCTTTTATAAAGACGTCAATATAGCCGCCCCCAGCTTTAGAGAACCGGTAAGCATTGTTTCGCTGAACTATGCCAACAAGCTCTCCAAATATGTTCTGCTCAACGCGGAGGTAGCCACCTCATCCAAGAGGGCAGATACGACCAATGTGATAGACAATGTTTCGATGGGTGATAAAATGGCCTATTCAGCAACGGTCACAGGCAATATCCCACGAACGACCATCAGCTTGGATGGCAGTTTTGATAAAGTTGGAAAAAACTTTGAGAACAATACACTGCCACTCGTGCTCAATGGCACTACCCAATATAAGATCGCAGCGACAGGAGATTTTATTCATTCGATGCTGACATTGGGCATCGAGTACGATTATATGCTGCAGGACAATTTCTCATCAGTAGGAACAGGCACCAGTAAGAAATGGGGCTTTGATATAAAAACGAATTCGCGTAGGTATCCCGCTTTATCCCTTTCTTATAAACCCTTTACTACTTTCCGTTCCTATACCGATACTTTGAATATCCCACAAAGGCCACTACTTGGCTCTGTGTGGACGGGGAGGTTAAGCTACCATGTAAAAATGCATGATGGCAGGTCGATACGCCTGATGGCAACCTATAACAGGAGCAGCAGCCAGATGGATACGGCACAATATGGCAGTAACCTGGAGCAGGCAAGCTGCATCTATACCGTAAAAGATCTGACCGCTTCGCTTACCGTAGGCAATATGCAATTAAGCGGCAATGAGATATCGGCATTAGTGACCACGCCCAACAATACCACCTTCTTCGATATAACGGCAGGAAAGAATCTAGGTAAACGGGTAAACGTAACTGCGGGGCAGGATGTAGGTGTAGCGGGATTCGGCTTGTGCAGGTATTCGGCCATGGGAGGGTTGATGTACCGGTTTAAGAAACGGCCTATTACCGCGAGAATGAACATGCGATACAATACATACCAGCTGAATACGGGACAGGCATGGCAGAACCTGTACAGTGGGGATATGGAAGTGATATGGAAGTTCAGGGCAAAAATGAAAAACAGGTAAATAATTATTCATGAAGAAAATTTTACAACGATGAATGAAAAACTATATAAACCGGGACGGCTTACAATTCTGTATGTGATAATCGCATTGTTCTGTTTCGCTATGCCGTCACATGCCCAAAAAAATATCATCATCAACATGGCTGCTATTGACGGTGTGGATATCACTCCGGACAATATCCTGAACTTCCAGGTGCAATCGGGCTTTCCAACAAACAATGCAACCATAAAAGGAGTGTTGCACTACCGTGGTTCCAACCTGAGCCTGAGCTATACATTCAACTACACACTTCATGAAGGAATGAATGTGATTGCAGGAGATATGGTTCAACCACAGTGGCAGTTTTCTTCTCCGGCATTGCGTGAGCTATTTCTCATTTATAAAATGCTTCCGGAAGGAACGTATGAATATTGTGTAACCGTTACACCTTCTGCAAAGGTTACGGCGGATAACCCTGTAGGCTCAACCTTCGATGAATGCCTGTATCACAGGTCAAATAGCGTGTTTCTTATTAATCTCCTTGATCCGGAGAACAATGCGAAGATAAAGGAGCTCAACCCCCTGCTCTCTTGGACGGTCAACTATCCATTCGCCAGCGAGCTTACTTATCGCATAAGAGTTGCTCCCATACAGCAGGGACAGAATCCGCAGAATGCTGTCACACGTAACAACCCGGTATATGATGAAAGCAACCTGATGCAGCAAAGTATAGTCTATCCCATTTATGCGAAGCCATTGGTAATTAATCAGCCTTACGCTTGGACAGTGGATGCCTACTTTAAAGGTATTCTATTGGGAGGAGCCGAAGACTGGCAGTTCACCATCATACAGGACACCTTGCATACAGGGGCCACTCCCGATATGTCTTACCTGGATATAACCAGAGAGGAAGGACGGGAAACCATTCAGGCAGTAGGGCAGCTGAAGCTAAAATATCTTCTGAATGCTGCGCCTTCTGATACATTAACCCTCAAGTTGATTAACCAACAAAACAATGAAGTGAAGCTGGCGCCCAACAGGCTCCTTGCAAAATATGGGGACAACCGTTATATCCTGGATCTGAAAGATTCGTGCAGTCTAAAGCATGCCAATACCTACAAACTATATATATCCTCATTTAGAGGAGGCAAATACGTCGTATCATTTAAATATCTAAATCCTGATTTTACCAACTAAAACAGAAGATCAATCATGCGTTCGATTGTAACAAGCGCCATTTTATGCCTGGTGACAGGATTGATAGTTTACGGACTGGTTATTAGGCTTAACCGAAAAACCGCAGTAGTAGATGCTGTAAAGCTTTTTAACGGCTATAACATGAAAAAAGACCTTGAAGGGCAGGTGAAAGGAAAGCTTGAGTTTCTGAGCAAGCAGATGGACAGCGTGCAAAACAAATGGCGCATGGTGTCTGCAGCCAAAGAACAGGACAGTGCAAAAATGCTTTCAACTATTTACGGTATGCTCAAGCAGAAACTACAGGATGAATACACTCAAAGCAACAAGATGATAAACACCGAGGTATGGAAACGGCTGAACCCACTTATCGAATCATATGGTAAGAAGCATGGCCTGCACCTGATCATTGGAGCCAATGGAATGGGTACCGTGCTATATGAAGACAATTACTACGACATGACTGATGACCTCATAAAATACGTAAACAGCAAATATGAACAAGGCGATTAGAGTAGGGTTTATAGGAGGGTTTATAGGGATAGCATTAATAGGGCTGTCTTTGACGCTTGGCCTTAGTTCGTGTCATCATGGGCTGAAAGCAGAAGCATACACTGCCTATGTGCAGAACCCTGCCAATCATCTAAAGAGAACGATAACAACAAGCGATTTGGAATTTTCCATGCAATACAAACCCTATGAGTATATCATCTGTATGGAGAACAGGAACAAGGATAAAAAATACGATCCCATAAAGCGGATGAGCAGCTTAAGAGGAACTGCCTGGTTCAATATATCATTCAAAAGAACAAACAGCCAGATATCCGTTTTGCGATATGGACTTTCCTCGCTGGCTGAATATAACCAGCGTTTGAACTATTACCTGAACTACGCACAAAAAGACCTGAGGCTATTGTACGATGGAGATACACTCAGGCCGATAAGCTACGAGTTCGAGAACAACTACAACCTCGCCCCACAGGAAACGATGGTAGCGGGTTTTGCACTGCCCGGCAAAGCCAGCCACCCCGAAAAAAATATGCAGCTGGTGTATTACGACCGTGTATTCAACTCCGGGATTATTAAAGCAACTTTTTCAACTGATGATATAAACAATATTCCCAACCTTATTTATTAAACAGGAAAAAACTATGAATCGGAACAAGAGAGTATTGAGGATGACAGCAAGGACGCTCATATTGGTCCTCGCTTACCAGATATTCTTTCCCAATATCGTAATGGCCCTTACTACAGGACCCAGCCAGCCGGAAGTGCAAAGTTTTGAGCCGGTCGGTACCACTGATATGGTGGATATGTTCACGGGTGATTTTGTCTACAACATACCATTGCTTGATGTGGAAGGATATCCCGTAAATATATCCTATCACGGAAACCCCAACATGGAGCAGGAAGCGAGCTGGGTTGGCCTGGGGTGGAACATCAACCCTGGCGACATCAACCATACCGTCAGAGGCATCCCTGATGATTTCAATGGTGATGTGCTGGACAAACAGGTGCACATACAGGATGAAAAAATACTCAGGATAGGAGCAGGCATAGGTGGAGAGATAGCGGGCATTGCAGCTCCAGAAGTCGGCCTTTCCGCCGATTTTTCGGGGAATGTCAACCTTAACAACTACAAAGGGATGAGTGTTGATTTCAATTTCGGAGGAGGTGTAGATGTGTTTCATATGGTATCGGCAGGTATCAACATGGGGATAGGTTCACAGACAGGCGCTTCGATAGATTATAATGCGGGATTGTCATTCGGCTCCTCCCAGTTATTGGGCAAAGATATGGGTGCAGGAGTAGGCGTAAGTATGGACCAGGGTTATAGCACCAGGTCAGGGGTATCCAACCTGAATATCGATGTTTCAGCCAGTGCAATTGTTGCCGGCAGCTCAGATGCACTGGGAAGCTTCGGGGCATCGATACCGGTAGGCGTTCAAAACTATGTGCCGGTAATAACTAACAGCAGTACCATGACCACTATCTCGGGCCGTATCAAACCCGGCCTCGAGCTGTTCTGGTGCAACGGCTACGCCAACATCAACGCAATGGGAAGCACCTTACACTATAACAATGATGCGACCAGAAAATCCTTTGGTTATCTCTATTCTGAAAATGCAGACGACAGCGACATACTGGATTTCAGCAGGGATAAGGATGGCATGTTCAATAAGACCATGCAGTACCTTCCACCTGCAACTGCAACTTATGATATCTACAGCGTAACAGGCCAGGGAGCAGGAGGCAGCTTCCGACCATTCAGAAATGATATTGGTTGTGTCTATGATCCTGTCACAGGAAGTGCTCAGAACGCGTATAATGTTAGCCTCGAAGGGGCATTGGGATGGAATTTTGAATTAGGAGGAGACGGAAGCACGACCAGCACCAGCATTACTTCAGGACCATGGTCGGATTACTACCGGTGGTATGAGGGACAAAACAGGCCCGGCAGTATTTATGAAAAGACTTACATGAAGCAGGGCGGAGAGCTGACGTATGTTGACCCCGGCTATTTATCAGACATAGGTGGCCTTGATCCTATTTATGGCCAGCAGATAAAAGACCTGCCTTCTCTAAAACATAATTCTGCTACGCAAAGAGACGTAAGAGGTAACGTTATCTATTACTCTACTGCGAGGGACCTCCAAAACACCGTAGGTGTGGCTGGCGCAAGCTCCGATCCATATATCATCAGCTATGTCGACACCCCTAATTATACCTACGGTGCCAATCAGACAAGCATCGCCATCAGCAGGGTGGGTTCCAATCCCCTGCAACGGAAACTCGACCAGATATCTGAGGTAACACAGCTGCAGCCCGATGGAAAAAGATATGTATATGGCATCCCCGCGATGAATAACATACAGAAAGAGGCAACCTTTACTGTTGCGCCGCCAACAGCAACTGACCTGGACAGCGACCTGGTGTATTATCATAAAGGGGTTGACGATGGTACCGGAAACAGCCAGGGGATAGACCATTATTTCAGCAGCACGATTACTCCATCCTATGTACATAGCTACCTGCTTACCTCGGTTCTCTCCCCTGATTATGTAGATGTAACCGGAAACGGGCCCACGGATGATGACCTGGGAAGCTATACCAAATTCAACTACTCGCTAAAAGAGACCGACTACCGATGGAAGGCACCATTTGCCAATAGCAAGGCGCAGTACAACCCGGGCTTCTGGGCGGATCCAAATGATGACAAGGGAAGTTACCTGATAGGTTCCCGCGAGCAATGGGTGCTGCATTCTATTGAGACAAAAAATTACATAGCCGAGTTTTACACTTCTAAAAGACAGGATGCACAGGGAGCAACTGATGCGATTGTAACGGGAAGCAGCGTGTACACAGGCATGGGCCCTTATGGTGATAGTCTCACCACTGCCGCCAGTTCCTACAAGCTCGATTCCATAAAATTGTATAACAAACATGACCGGTATGTCAACGCAGCGAACGCTGTCCCCATAAAAACAGTGTACTTTGAATATGACTATTCCCTATGCCCTGGTGTTCCAAACTTCAACGGATCTGATCCAAATAAAGGCAAGCTTACTTTAAATAAAATCTATTTCAGCTACGGCAATTCGCAGCGAAGCATGATAAGCCCTTACCAGTTCACCTACGCAAATAACCCACATTATGACATTTCTGCAAAAGACAGGTGGGGAGATTACAAGCCAAACAATCCTGCGTTCAACAACTTTGAATACCCATTTGTCAGCCAGTCCGATCCCAGTGACAGTACGTATTCCACCGCTTGGTCGCTCACGCAGATCACACTGCCATCAGGTGGACAGATAAATGTCAATTACGAACCTGATGATTACGCTTATGTGCAGGACCAGCCTGCAACCGAAATGTTCATGGTTAAAGGTGTGGGCAATAGTACCGACGTGGATTCTCTGGGTACCAGCCTGACCGGCCAGGGTGGTCCCAATATGTATCTCTATTTCCGGAGAAATACCGCTGCCGAAACTGATACACTGAGTTTCCCAAATAATTATGAGAGCAGCATCTCAAGCCTCTTTTTCAGCTTTAATACCATTATCGACATTAAACAGAGCAAGTTCGAGCAGGTAAAAGGATACGCGCAGATCGCGAACATGGGCGTCTGTACCAATAATAGTAACTATGGCTGGATACTGCTAAACCCGCAGCCGATAAAGGGAGGCTCTCTCAATCCCATCACCTTTACGGCTATTAACGTTGGGAGGTACAACCTGCCGCAGGTATTATATCCCGGTTCTGACCCGACCAAGAGCGCCATGTCCAATGTTCTTTCCGGTATCAAGCAGGCATTTAGTGAACTCGTGAATGTTGCCCATAATCCCGTGGGGACACTGGCAGGCCAGGGAGTAGGAGGTACCGTTAACCTCTCCAAATGCTTTATACGGCTCAACAGTCCGGGAATGCGAAAGAAAGGAGGCGGGCAGCGGGTACACTCGCTTGTCTTCTCAGATGCATGGAACTCTTTAGCGGCACATAACGAACAGGCTGCCACTTACGGCAAACAATATAATTACACTACAGACGACGATACCTATGGCACGATCAGCAGTGGGGTTGCCAGCTATGAGCCAATGATCGGCGGCGACGAAAACCCCTTACGAAATGCCGTTCAGTACGAAGCGCAGTCCGGCAGCAACTGGCCACCCAATGATCCTGTAGATCTCTACCAGGAGGAACCTATCGGAGAGTCCTTCTATCCTTCGCCGGTAGTAGGTTATAGCAAGGTAACAGTCACCAGCATCCATTCAGCGGCCGGACGGTCGTCACAGGGTGTGGATGTATACCAGTTCTATACAGCGAAAGATTTTCCTGCAAAGATGACCAATACCTCAATGGACGTTACAGAAGACGGTTATTCATTCAATCTGTTCAAACAAACGAACAACTTTCAGGCAACGCAGGGGTACACCTTTATCTTTAACGATATGCACGGTAAGCCCAAAAGCGTGGAGCATTATGTGTATCAGCCACAAGGCAAGAATCTGCAGGAGATCAGTTATACTCAATATGGCTATAATACATCCGGTGGCCAGCTGAATAACAACGTGAATTGCCTGGTATATGATCCTGCCAGCAATAGAATGATAGAGCAGACAGAGCAGCTCGGTGAGGAGGCAGACATCACGGTAGACACACGCCAGAAAGATGAACAGTCCCGAAACGAAAACCTCAACACGAACCTGAACACAAGCATTGCATTTTTGTTACCAATACCCATCCCATGGATATTCCCGTGGAGCGGTACTTATGAGAATGAGTTCCAGTCGGCGACAGCGACAAAGATCATTCAGCAGTACGGGATACTCACTCAGGTAAAGAATTATAACGAAGGGGCGCTCACAATAGTCAACAATGAAGTGTTCGATCCTAATACGGGCCAAGTGGTTGTCAGTTCCGTGAACAACGAGTTCCAGGACAAGCAATATAACGTGAACATACCCGCTTACTGGGGCATGACGAATATGGGACCTGCTTATACCAATATAGGTTACCAGGACACCGTCAACAGCATGTCCATCGATGGTTCCCGTTATGGGCATCTGAATGTCGGTGCACCCAGGAACCAATATTATAATATCGGCGATGAACTACTGGTCTCCTACGACTCAGCAGGACATCCTTTCCAGGCAGACGCCTTTGTAATGAAGTTCCTGCCTGTTTATAGCGTGGATTCGTTTATAACGCGCGACTCAACATTGATCAGCTTCGTCGAACCGCGCGGATCGCATGAATTGTTTGCAGAACATGGGCCATCAGCTCCGCCGTTCCCTGCATCAGGATGGCAATACGACACAACCTATCACTATCCCTATTGTTATGATCCACTCATTCTCCCAAGGTTCCCAACTGCAACTCCGGGATGGGGAGCGGGAACTAACGTAACGAATGTATCTATTAAAGTAATCCGTTCAGGGCGCCGCAACATGCTGACCAGTAATGCGCAGACATATACCATGCTGGATAATCCGATGACGGCAGGTAACACGCTTAAAGATACCCTTGACAACCTGATCGGCATCAAAGCAAAGACCTACTCGGATTCCAGTACCGTTCTGCTGACCCATTATATTCCTTCTCCTCAGAACGATTCGCTGAATCCATTTGCACTTGCTGAAATGGGACTCTTTAGGGGAAATGCGGATTACGGGTACACGATAAATCGAAGCTACGTCGGCAACAGTGTGCGGAACGCGGGATTATTCAACGCACTTTCTTTATGGACAATGAATGCAGTGTTCCCATTATGCAATATTATTTCGAGAGAGGGCACGCGTGATCCCTCGATGCCTGGTTACCAGATCCCTTCGTATATGATTGCCAATACTGCCCGTGATGCCAACTGGCATGTTACACATGCCATCAGCAAATGGTCTCCATTTGGTAAGGAAATGGAAGACACAGATGCCATGGGTCACCCTTCAACTGCGGTATACAGATACAACGAAACACTGCCGGTAGCAGTTGCTACCAATGCATGGCAAGGAGATGTACTTGCCGAAGGCTTTGAAGACTATGGCTTGCTTAAAGTTAAAAATAGTGCTGTACAATCCGGCTACTCTCCATTCGATTTGATCTTTAATGATACGGTTACACTTGGATCACCCATCTACGTGTTGACCAAAACCTCTACAAGTAGTGGACCGAGCATAGTGAACAATATTGCTCACACAGGTTACCATAGTTTACAGTTGCCTGGTGGCATTGGAAACCGTGTACCCTGGACGGGTGTCTACAGTATTCCTATTACAGTTAATACTGGAGGCACAACTGCATACAGTGGCTATGACCTTAATCTGACCGGCCCCGTAACCACAGAGAATGAGTATATGCCCTTCGAGATGAATGGCAACCAGAGCTATATTCTTTCCTTCTGGATAAAGCCGGTATCGCCGCCAACTAATCCAACGACGTATTCATTTACGATTTCGGGCACTTCCGGCACCAATCCCGGACTTCTTACTGCGGGATCATCCGTCTATTATGCAAAAGCAACTTCCAATATTATAGATGGCTGGCAGCAGTTCCAGGTGACGATTCCGACCTGTAGTGGGATTACCTACCTGCTTCTTCCCCTAAGCTACTATGTGGATGATCTCAGGATGTTCCCATCGAATGCCAATATGAAATCGTTCGTATACCATCCATTCAATGAGAAGCTGATGGCAACGCTTGATGAGAACAATTTTGCCACTTTCTATGAATATGACCAGGAAGGCAACCTTGTCAGGACGAAGAAGGAAACCGAAAAAGGCATCATGACTATTTCAGAAAGCAGGAGCAGTAACCCCAAAAGATAAAAGATGAAAAAACTATTTTTTTGCTGCAGTATTTTTCTTGCCTGCTTTTCGGCATCGGGGCAGATAAAAAGCACCGATCTAACAGAGATCAAAAGCGTGGTAGAAGGTATTAAAAACCTCAGCAAGGTTGGCTACCAGTTCGCGATAAAGGCTCATTTCCCTAATGACCAGGTCGATAAAACAAAGGGAGAGGCCTACCTCGACGGTCCTGATAAGGTGATGTATAATAGTTGTGAGGCACAAACGCTGATCTATAGTAGGGATCTATACTATAAGGCAGACCACAGGCAAAAAGCGATCTCCATAATCCGGATGGACAAGCGGTACAAAAAAGACCGTGTGGGCGCGATAGAAACGGATTTTTTCGCCAATGCCTATATGGACAAGTATATAGATTCTACCCTGTTAAAATATGCAATTGTAAAGCAGCTAAAAGAAAACGGGGACACCATAAAAATGTCCCTGACCTTTCCGGCTTCAATGGCGCTTAAAAAAATAAATATCACATACGATCGCAAAACATCCCTGCCGGTTTCCTATTACATGAGTATCTATTACCCCTGGCAGGGAAAGGATAAAAAGTTTATCGGGAAAGGTACCACCTACGAGATACTTTGCTACCAGTACACGAAAAAGTTCGATAAGGAGAAATATGAACTGGACAAATATTTTACGATAACGAATGGAAAAGCGTCGCTGAAAAAATATTCTAACTACCATTTAACAACGCAGCTATAAAACCTCACTATGGCTACATCATACAAGAAAAACGTAAAACTTCTGGCAATAGGTTGCCTGTTGCAATTGTTGTTCTTGTCACCCGTAACACTACAGGCACAGACATTCAATTTCAACACTGAATCGAATACTTCGATTGTGACCGCAGCACAGATGAAGACTGACGGAACATTTCCGATCACTTTTTATGTGTGGAATACTGACTGGCCAAATTCCAGGCGTGATACTGCGAAGCTAAAAAGCCTCAATGACTTTATACAATTTTTTGTAGACGCCACTGTCCGGAATCCGATCACGACCAGCGCGTATGTCTACCGGTTGACCTATACCGTAACAGGTTATACCAATCCTGCAGATACGGTAAGTACTTTTACTACAGCCAGCGATACGTTGACGATTGATTATAACCCGGATTCCCTTTCAGCCTACCAGGATATAGAAGCAAAGAAATACAGTGGTTTCTATAAAATGAAAATAGTGCTGACTGGATTATATGATTTTACTAATCCTTCTTCCCCGGTTTCCATTACACCGAGCGCATTGACTAACCTGAATTTTTCGGTTGAGGGGCTTATTAATACCCAACACTATGATCTAAAATATTATGGTAGTTCCTCCAGCCTGGTTGCATGGAATGATACTGCCAATGTTGGCAGTAATTATCTGGGGGTACATTGGAACGTCACTTCAGGCAATACGGGAGTAGTTCCTGTGCAACCGGTTAACTTCGAGCTGGAGTGGACTTATATAGATAACTATCAGCGAAACCCATCCACCGGCACAATCACCTACACGCCAATCAGCTCGTTGAACTACGACTTCCGGCATAACAGTACAAGGGTATGGCTGGACACCAATTATTTTCCTATTCCGCTTGTGTATCAGCATGGCTGTGTCGTATACAGGGTAAGAATGGTAAGACCGGATTCGGTGTTCTATAAATACCCGGTTTATTCCGCATGGTCGGTAACGGCAGACTCGGGAAGCGTTACAGGAGCTGGTACGGGCAATTATTATTCTGTATGGAAACCTTATCAGAACGATAGCCTCAACTGGCAATACACGGTGAGCTTTGCGGAAGGAGGGAAGTATAAACATGTACTCAGCTTCTATGATGGCCTGTTAAAGAACAGGGAAAGCATTACCCGCTTCAACAGCAATCCCAACAACTTGATTGCTACTCAAAACATTTATGATTATGAAGGAAGACCCGCCATAAAAATATTACCGACTCCTGTCGTCTCACCGGCTTTTTCGTACCAGTACAATGTAAGTCTCAATTCCGTGACCAGCCTGCCCTATAAAGCAGGTGACTTTGATACAGTGCGCCTGCAAAGCTGTCCCAATGAATCGCTATTGTCTCCGCTGGCAAGCACTGCCCTGGCAAATATCTATTACTCATCTTCCAACACTGATATAACCTACCCATTCGAGAAATTTATTCCGAATGCACAGGGCTATCCTATGACCCAAACTATCTACAATCCGGCTTTTAACGACAGGATAGACAAGCAAGGCGGAGCAGGTCTGAAGCTGCAGATAGCTGATTCCAATATTATTACCAATACTTACGTCGGCGCTGACCAGGAAGTGCTCAACCGGATGTTTGGACCCAATATCGGATGGTCGGGATTTTACACCAAGACTGTTACGCAGGATCCTAACCAGCAGCTGTCGATGGACATTAAAGACTACCAGGGGCATCAGATAGCAACCTCTATGATAGGCAAGGGACCTAACTCGCTGACACACGCAATTGTATCGTTAGGAGTTCCCAATCCGACGACTTACACAGAAGATCTGATAGCCGGTACTACCCAGGAGATCGTTGGCAACACGCGAAGCCTCAACAAAGATTTTTACATGGAGGCAGCAGGGAATGATACCACCCAATATATTTACAGCTTCGCTCCATGGCTGGTATGTAGCAATGATTACCTTTCAGTAAAAGCCTCTTACTACTATAAGATACTCGACCAGTGCGGAAACACCGTGTACACGGAAGACAGCACCCTGGGAACTACAGGTGTTGTGCATACCAGCACACCGCTAGCCTTTGCAGGCTCCAGGCATGTATCCGCATTGGGACAAGGTCCTGCAACCCTGCAAAAAGTATTGACTGTGCATTATAACGATGTGGCTGCAGCAGTCGATTCATTTATGAACGGCCCTAACTGTCTTATTACAGAAGACAGTTTTATCCGCAGGTCTGTCGAAGCAAAAACTTTTCCATGCCCTTCTGTAAGCAGCGATCCATGTGCATTGAAACGGGAAGAAATGATCCAGGAATTGTGGCCGGGCACCAAGTATGGGAAGTACACCATTCAAATGCCCAGCCGCATTATCAATGGCCCTTCTCCTGATGATACGACGTCGATTTTCGACAAGATACCTTATTGCTGCAAACCAGATTCGATGATCTATAGGTACCAGGATACCTGCATCGTATCACTTCCTCCTTATGTAGTAAAAGGACTTGATACCTTCAGGAATCTTCAGACAATGAGCGCCGATTCATTCATCTACATTTTTAATGATAGTATAGCGGCAGCCCTTTTGCCATTGCACCCGGAATACTGCGCATTGCAGCAATGTTATGTGGATACATTTGAAGCCAGGCTGGAAGCCATACCTAACGCGCAGGTGGCGCTGGGGCTAAACCTGCTGTCTTTAGACAGTATTATCAAGCAGGATCCACTGCAACCCATACTCAGGTTAAAGCCATTTCTTTATGCACATCCTGAAGACTCGCTGGCCACTTTTATGGGCGGGAAGATACGGCTGGATAGCATTGAGTTGATGAAAGATTGGTGCGGGTGTGCCGACTCGTTTCAGTTTAGAGAATGCGTGAACCATATATTTAATAAAGAACTATCCAGCAGATCCATACTGAACAATTCGTTTGTTGAGAATACCTATTTCAACGACATCATAACGATGTATCTCCAGAACAGGGAACGCTTTAAAAATGCCATGACCACCGGCGGTGAACATGATAGCTGCTGGCATTGCCAGAACGTAAGGATGCATCTGATACCAAGCCCTGTCTTCCAATCCGTATTTTTACCGGGCGGGGGACTGGATCTCAGCAAGGGAAGTGCCTGGTATTCGATGGATACCAGCAGCGCACTGCTAGCCGGTCTGACCGCCGACTTTGATTCTTCCTCTATTCCTGCGGACTCATTGGTAAAACTGGGCGATAGTGCCTCATCCTATGTCGGCAGCGCAGATTCTGTATTGTGTGTGGGCCAGATTGATACGATACTCAATCACCTGTCCAATTGTATCCAGGGCAGCACGACAATTTATAACGGGATACAGAACACTTTGGACAGTCTTTGCAACGCGCATGCGGTACAATACGGAACCTATAGCCCAGCACAGATACGATTTGCGATCTTGCGGAATGGCGGCACCCTCACAGATTTGTGTAACCCTTACCTCATTAACTATGACTACTTTGGCCCGGAGATGAACTCCGGAGGTTCATGTAAATCCCCGGCATACTATACAAACATACAGAACTTCCTTAACCAGACAGCCGCGCTGTCATCGTTTAAAAAAGCGGCCTCGAGCAGCCCAAGCCCCGTATCGGCCTATACACTGAACACGGGCAGTACATTTGAGAACGCAATAGCGGCGCTTACCGGTAGTACCTCGGTCAATATGTTTGCTACCTACCAGTCGACCAGCAATATGTACACGCTATTCATCTATAAAACATCGCCCACTGATACGGTAAAAGTATATCTACGCGGGATGCCTGGCGTTTCTAATCCATTCAATGGTTTAACAACAGACTCTTTCGCGGTAAACAATGTGGCCTGCATCACCAGCATAACGCCGCCGATAACGGTCGGTTATATCGGGGAACTCTCCTTTGTTGGCAACCTATATCATAAATCAGGCAGTACGATCACCAATTCCAGCCTTCTTGGGTGGACAGACAGCGTGGAAGCAATGGACTACCTGCAGAACCCTTTACAGCAGTGTGTGCCCTGTACACAAATACGGGCATTGTACACACAGTTTTGGGACAGCCTTACTGTGTATGGCGTAAAAGGCGCGGACCATCCTTTCTATCAGACCATGCTGGGAAATTTTATGAACTATTTTATAGGTCAGTCCTATACCGCAGGGCAGTACCAGGATTTTATCACCAGCTGCGCCCTTGCTGATAGCGTACTGATACCAGACTATGTGGGGTATGCCAATTTCCTGTTCAGTAATACGACCTACGCGAACTCTTTTGATTCAGCGTTACAGGCACAGGATCCCCTAGTGTTCATAAATCCTTATCGGGAGACCTTCAGCGGCTTTGAGATGGTAGAACTGGATCTGAGAAAACTGCCGTCGTGGGAGCTCTATAAATATGTGAATGTCTGTAACTACTGGAAGACCAATCACAGCACACTGGGCGTATTGGCCGATGGCGTCAACCTGCCGACGCAGGCATTGGAACGTCCAAGCGGGGGGAGGACTGCCTTAGGACTGGTCTACTATCCTACGGCATATACATTCTCGCCGTCGCCATCCGTCATCTTCAACACCAGTTCAACGAACGTCACGTTCGGTTCGCCGCATCTCATCGGCCAATGGACGGGTGGCCACTTTGTGAACCAGGAGTATGATACCTTATACGCTGCATCCGGAACACCGCCTTACGAAATATCCAAAGACATTTACCAACTGCGAAGCTATGCCTACAATAACCACATCCCGGTAAGCTTTATCAGCAACTATGAGAGCACGGTAAATCCTGATTATTTTAAACCGCAGAAGACAGCCTACCTTCAGTATGCCTATAAATACCAGCAATCACCGCCTTACCAGGTGCTGGACTCATTGCAGGCATTGTACCTGCAGCAGCGGGTTGCATTGTTTGGTTCGGAATTTTTAAGCTATACACGACCTTTTGATCCAACTACACTAACCAACCTGTATATCGCAGATCCGACGCTGACAAGTAATTTATATGATACACTTGAAAGTGTATTCCAGAAAGTATCGGGCAGTGCTACCTATGCCGGGCCAATCTTCTTTTCAAGCAATGCACAAAAGATAGCCAATAACCTTTATGTCTACCGGTGCAGTGATGGCACTTACTGGTTCCGTTATTTTGGAGCAGGAGATACATTGTATAATGCTTATGTACAGATGCCAACCTATTTACCGCAAAGTGCGCACTCGAGCTACCAGATAACCAGCGTAGGGACCTTGCCCGGTGTGCAACCTATTCCCGGAGATAGCACCTCGCGTTTCTTCGTGCTGAATATGGAAATTCCGGGCCAGCCATCCACTGCGATACAGGCTTCCGGGATGACTGATTTCGTGATCGCGAAAAATATCGAACTGGACAATGTGCTGCTGAGCGGTACAACCTACGGAGCAGAGTATAACATGCCGGATAGTTTTGACAATTGTGAACGGGTAACTTTAAAAAGCGCTATTTCCGAAGGGATTCATGACTGGCATAAATACCTGGATTCCACATCGCAGGCGCTTAAAGCAGGATTTATGGCTTATGTGATGGGCGCCATCGGCGAACAGATGCTCATCCAGTACCGTGACCAGGAATTTGATTACACGCTTACCTATTACGATCGGGCAGGCAACAGGATGGAAACAGTACCACCACAGGGAGTACAGCTACTGGATACCAATCACCTGCTGTTAAGCCGTGTGGATACCAGCCGTATCAACAATACCGATACAGCATTATCGCAATTCCCGGCGCATCAGAAAACAAGCACCTACGACTATAACAGCAACAATCAACTAGTACACCAGAGTACTCCTGATGGAGGAAAAGTTGACATTTATTATGACCTTGACAACCGTGAAATTTTCTCGCAGAATGATAAGCAGCGCACTGTTGGTAGCTATACTTATCACCTGTACGACGATCAGAACAGGTTGATAGAAACAGGCCAGGTCGATAACATGGGCTATCCATGGTTCTCCGATTTCTATGAATTCTCCATGATGGGAGACACCATACATTCCTTCCCGCATTTTTCATATCCTTCCTCCGTTCCCAATGAATTCCTGATATCACCGAACCCGAGGTGGGTGGAATATCCTGCTGTGGGATGGTTGTCACCTGTTCCGGCCGATAGCGTTCCGATATATGTCCGGCAGTACCAGCGGGAGGATGTGGTGATGACCATTTATGACACTGCCGCTAAAAACCTGGGCATTGTGAGTGGGCTCGATACCCAGACCAATCTCCGCGAGCGTACTTCCTGCCTCAAGTTCTTTACGACGCTTTCGCCAACTGATACTTTCTTTAATTCCTATACTTATGCCAGCCATTGCAGCTACGATGTAGATGGCAATTTGAAGACTTTAACACAGGAGTTCCCTGCGCTCGGAAACACTTATAAATACCAGCGGTATAAACGTATAGACTATGATTACGACCTGGTGAGCGGCAAGGTAAACCTGCTTAGCTACAACAGGGGCTTTCCTGACCAGTTCTATCAACGTTATGCTTATGATGCTGATAACCGAATTACCAGCGTGCAGACAAGCAACGATGGCTATATATGGTCAACAGATGCCACTTACCAGTATTACAAGCATGGCCCTCTCGCCCGTGAAACCTTGGGAGATCCTCTTGAAGGTGTAGTACAGGGTATAGACTATGCATATACGATACAGGGATGGTTGAAACAGGTCAATAGTGATACCTTGAATGGCACTATGGATATGGGGCTGGATACAGGCTATCTCGTTCCCAAAGATATTGTTGCCGGTTCTATCGATTATTTTAATGGTGACTACTCGAATATATTGGGAGCGTCACAAACGCATGTAGCTGCACCGACGTTAAGCCTTTATAACGGTAACATTGCAAGGCAGACTGTAGCTATTAACAATCTGGTTCGTCTGAACAAACAATATGTGTACGACCAGCTCAACCGCATCAATAGCGCCAACTATGCTACCATTAATGCCGTGAACCAAACGATAAGCGGGTTGAATGACTATCATAATACCTATCAGTATGATAACGATGGCAACCTGAAGCAGCTGGTTCGCTATGGCAATAGCGTTGCCACAAATGGTACAAAAAGTACACCTGTGCTGATGGACAGCCTCGCTTATTTTTATCCGTACACCATTCCCAATAACATGCTGCGGCAGGTGACAGACCAGAGCCCCAATAATTACAGCAACGACATACAGCAATATACCGACAGCACCAGGAGCCGATATCTCTATGATCCTACAGGTAATATGATAAAGGACCAGGTGAGCGGGCAGGACACATTGACATGGAATCTATACAACAAGCTGACCAGCACTTCGAACAGGACTGCCGATAACAATATGACCTTTGTCTACGATGGAGCCGGCAACCGCGTGGCCAAATATTTTACGCAGATTAACGATACAGGATCCGTTCCGGAAACGCAAAACAATGATTATTACGTGCGGGACCTTCAAGGCAATATCCTGGCTATCTATCATGAGAATTATACCTATAAGGACGCGCCACTTACACCATCAGGATGGGTGATACCGGTGGACGACGCGGCACGCACTTATATCGGTGGCACTAGTCCGGGACACTCACTCAATAGCGGGTTCTTCATCCCGAATTATGCGTCCATCGGCGCATTTCAGACGCAGGTCATTAAATCCAGCCAATATAATGGTACTTTTACCACTTCAGAGCTAAACCATCCGCCGAGCTACTTTATGAGCGCCAGCAGCGCCATCTACCAGAACATGCTAACAGGAAGCTCCGGCTGGGTAGTGCCACTCGGCACTTACGAAGCTACTCCGCATCCTGTGCTGGGCCCTGCCTACCAGGCTATGTTTGCAGCCAATAACATAGGACTTGCACAGACGCTTACGGCGGCATTGTTCAGCGACCCGAACACGACTACACAAACAACCGTGCTGGAGATCATGTGCTCTACCGGCAATAACAACCTGATGAACCAGTTTGCATCAATGGTAGGAGTAGCGCCTAATGCCAACTGCAATACCACTGCGGCAAATGTACAGGTAGCACTCGAGGGCATGTCGCCAACGGCCATTGCAACAGATTGGAAAAACCTGTATAGCTCGAATCCTACCCAGATGCAGCAGTTTTTAAACCTGCTTGCTTACAACAGCACTGTTTATAGTGAATCGTATTATGTAGGTACCGGCGGACAATTATTGCCGGTAATACAGAATGTGCTGAGCACCTATGGCAATCCAACCAATGTGGAACCGTTCTTTGACCAATGGACAGGAGCTGCGGCAGAACTGAGAGCTGTGAACACAACGGCATCTCTGCTGCAAATACCTTATAACGCCAGTCCTATTACCTATGTGAACGCATTGGATGATGCCAGCGGCGACCATACAATAGATACGGCTGTGGCAGCGGTTCCGGGACTGAGCTATGTAGGCTATGTATCAGCTCTCAGCAGCACCATGAGCATACCTTACAGCGCATTGCCCGTTGAGGTGTCACCAACAAGCCAGACGTTCTATCTTGCTGAACATGATATCTATGGCAGCAGTAGGATAGGAGCTAAAACTTATTACCCGACTCAAATTTCTGCTGCATGGACTTATGGAAGCTCACCCACCACGGACACTTTACGGTTGTACAACCGCAACCCATGGTATAGTGAAGAATATCAGGATGATATTGCCACCGATAGCACTAATCTTTATGGCAATCCATACCTGGGCAGCCTGAGTGTCCAGCACCAGGAAGGACAAAAACAATATGAGTTGGATGATCATCTCGGAGATGTGCTGGCAACTATCACAGATAAGCGCAGGGGAAAGGACCTTAACGCAGATGGAACAATAGACCATTATGTAGCTTCCCCTGAGGCTATTTATGATTATTTCCCATATGGAATGCTCATGCCGGGCAGGTACAATGTAGACACTTCTACTCACTGCGAAATAGTAACAGAAACAGGATGGGTGCCACAGACAGTGAGCGGCAGCTACCCATTAGGCACCAGCTGCCAGCCGTGTGGCATTACGACCATAGGCAGTGGCACGGTAACCTACCTCTCCCCCGGAGCGAGGTTAAGCACCACACATACTGGAGATGGGATGTCATGGGCAAACACATCGGTAGCAGGAGCTACTTATACTACAACGTTAGGGGTAAGCGGTGTTACGGGGACAAGCTACAGTGTACAGGTGTTGGATGGAACTACTCAAGCCGTACTCACCGGAACAACTATAGCACAGGCAGGCAACATTCCTCTTGTTTATACGGCAGCAAGCAACAGCACACTCTTTAAGGTTACTTCAATATCAGCTACCAGTGGTACGCTTACCTGCACTACTGCTGTTTTCAGCTATACTATTCTTGTGCAGGGAACTGTTGCTACTAATGTTTGTAATAACAATAAAGATTCATATCGTTATGGTTTTAATGGTAAGCTCAAGGATAATGAATATGCGGGGATAGGGAATAGCCTAGATTTTGGAGATAGAGGATTAGACACAAGAATAGGTAGGTTTAGAACTCCTGACCCACTGACTAAGAAATTTCCATACTATTCCCCATATTTATTCGCTGGAGATAAGCCTACAGTCATGATAGACGTCGCCGGGCAATCGGAGCACCACTATTCAGTGGCAGTTACCATCGACGATAAAAATAAAATGAGAGTCACATCCTTTAAGGAGATAAAAGGTGAGGCAAAAATAGACCACTGGCAAGCGCCGTGGGATGAAACCTTTAATAGTATGGAATTGAGAGCGCCTTATGTTTCTTATCCAGAGAAAAGAGTATTCAATGTGGATGTGTATAAACAAAGACAGAACGGTTCAACGGAATATGATAAAACTGTAACATTGGAATGGACTCCGCCTGTTAAGGATAGCCGTGTAAAAGAAAATGGCTCGATTGAAGGCGGCTGGCATTTAGTTACCACTGATGGTGAAGGAGGGGATGAGCAACGCTTCAACAAAAATGCAGGACTCGGCAGTCGTAATGTCGATGCCGGAACGATATTGAGAACTATGAAGGCTTTGATGGCATTCGGTAGAACACAACCTACAGATCCTATCGAAGCACTTGAGGATTTGAATAATTCCGTAGATCTCGGTAAAGATATGGCTACAGATCCAGACAAAGCAGGAATCATCAATGTAGATGCTGGCGGTAAGAAGGAAGCCAAGAAATTTGATCAATGTTCATCATGTGGGGAATACAGAAATAAAGAAACTCATGAAGAAATAAACCCCAATGATACCGCAGGAAAAGGAATCACAAAAGACAATACTAACGTTGAGAATTTGGAACAGTTCCATCAATAAATATACATATGAAGAAAGCAATTAGAGCATTAATGTTTTTGACAACAATAATAAGTCTTGTTTCCTGTAATAATAAGACAGCACATGTTTCTGCATTTTACAATAAAAAAGGTGAACACGTTGGGGACAGCATTTTTATAGGTCAAGAGTTACAGAAAATCACTTTTGTGGATACTATTTATAATATTGATAGTATAACATTTCGCAGATATAGTAATTCAACATCTATTCAAGCAATTTATACTTATTATAAAGGCAAACAGGTTTTCGAGAATACTGAGTATTATAAAAACGGCAGAATTAAAGATTATTTATTCATAAACGATGTAAACAGTAACAATTTCTATGAAAGAACATACAGCGAGTCTGGTAAGTTAATTAGCGTTAATGGCGAAATATTTTTTAAAGGGTTTCTCTCTGAGCTTAATACGAAGACTTTAGAACTTAAACCAAACGCGACTATGGAAATAATAATTTATTATCCTAATCCACCGGATTGTGTTACATCATTATACATATTGCAAGACTCAAATAAAAGAGGTTATGTTTTTGGGAAAGATAAATACGTTAGTTTTGTTCAAAGGGTTTTCTTCGACAATAAACCAAAGCCAATAGATAAGATTAAGCCATGGAAAAAAATCGATATTTGGCTGGAGGTACATGATAAAGCATCAGATAGCTCAATTTATTATAACAAACCATTATTTTTTAAAAATGGCTAGTTTGTAAGTGACAATGAAATCAACATTATGGATGATGCTTGCTTTTATTTGGTTAGCTGGTTGCACTAATCGGCACAATGAATGGTTTCAGGAAAGGAATTTTTTAATTCATGAAACATTTTATGATAATAATCAGCTTTGGAAAAAGGAATCATATAAAGTTCTTTCAAAGGATACTATTTTATTCGGTCATTGTATAGAATACTATAGAAATGGAGGAGTAAAAATTGACGAGAGTTATGAGTCAGGCAAACTCAATGGTTCAGCTAAATATTATGATGATGAAGATCGCTTAGGAAAGATTACTGAGTACAAATTGGGTACAATGGATGGAAATTCTATAAGTTTTTACCCCAATGGCGATACTTTTTCGATTTATAAGTATAGAATGGGAAAGCCTTATGATGATGCGTATGAGTATCATCGAAATAGAAGAATTAAAACTTTTAAATGGTATGATAATGATGGGGTAAGAGTTATTAAAATTGATTATAATAAACAAGGTAAATATATAAGCGATACGGGATCCCCATTTATAAGAGCTATAGGGCTAAAGTCGGGAAACTTGGGTGTTGAATTATCTCCTGTTCCTAATTATCAAGAGGAATTTCATTATGCAATCGAGAAAAAGGGAAAGCCATATCAAAGCTTTACTATTGGATTAACGAAAACAGACACGACATATTGGGCTGTTTTTGATCACAAATTTGTTTCTGGGTACAAGTATTACGCTAAAGTATATTTAAAGGATAGTACAGCCATAGTTCGAGAATTTAAGACAGAATTAGAAAAATAAAATTTGTAATAAATGGGATGCTTACCGTTACGGGTTTAACAGACAAGAAAGGGATGATGAAATCGCGGGAGTCGGCAATCACTATGATTATAAGTTTAGAGAATATGATCCGCGATTAGGCCGATTTTGGTCGACTGATCCACTATTTAAAAAATATCCATGGAATGCGCCATACAATTTTGCTGAAGATAGGGTTATTGATGGTAAAGATCTTGAAGGACTTGAATTTGTTTGGGGGCCTGGCCTTGCTGCATCACATCCAGATGACAAAACATTGATAAAAACAGCTAATATGGAATTTACATTCCTGAATAGCGCAAAAAATGCTTTTGTAAATGATTTTAAATCGTTGGGTAAAGCAGAAACGTATTCAAATGCGTTAGACTTATTCGATTTGATGGCTGTTCCAGATGTTTCTAGCCATATGAGTGAAAATGATCAACTTAGATATCAAGTTATCCAAAGTACCATTAAACAGGTGAAAAATATTCCTAATTGGGGATCTTCAGATTGGGGCGCATTTACTGGACACGTTGCTTTTGCAATGGCTTTGACCAAAGGAAGTAGCGGGGTAGCAGCAATTTTTCGAGAGGCGATACCAAAATTTGGAACATTATCTGATTTAGGGGCAAGACAATGGTATTTAACTCAAGAAACCAAGATTCCTGGTCTTATAGATAAAACCGCTAGTTTAGAAACACAGGCAAAGCAGGCACATTTAGAACAACAGCCAGAGAATTAATGTCGGATCGAACAAAGGCTGCTGAGTTGTATGATACTCGTCCAAACATGACTTGGGAAGAGACATTGAAAAAATATACAGATAAAGACGGGAAAGTAGATTATCAGGGTATCATTGATGCCTCTCAAAGGAGTAATGAAACAGTTAATCAACAATTAGGAATACAAAAAAAATAGAATGGTATGGATAACAATTTTCTTGTTAAAACCAAAATACACTGGAAACGAATTCCTTTGAGTAAGGGATATTTTTATGCTGACTATGAGAAAAGGCGATTAATATTAAGACTAAATAATTTTCCAGACGAACCAATTTATACTCTAATAAATGGTTTAGAAATTACAGACATAGAAGAAAAGCCCATTCAATGGTCATTTGAAAGGTAGTAGTGGTCAACTTCATTTGTTCAAGATTTTTCAAGCTACTTTAGTAAAAAAAGCAATGGATAATAATTCATTAATAAATACCAAAATAAAATGGAAATGCGTTCATTCAAATGATATATTCTTTTATGCCATTCACGAAAATGAACAACTATTATTAAGAGTAAATTACTTACCAGAAGGTTCTCTTTTAACGTTAATAAATGTGAATAACCTTGAAATTACAGATATAGGAGAGCGGCCTTCTCAATGGTTATTTGAAGATTAGGTAGTAGATCAATGGTTTAACAGGATATTGTATTTAATAAACACTAAGTGCTGAAAATATGTATGGCAAAAAATATCAAATAGGCTTAGGCATCTTTTTTCTCATTACTAGAGCCATAACTTCCTTCGGTCAGTCTGCTCCATATATCGTATGGGCAAAATGTTATGGAGGTGAAGCAACCGAACAAGCAAATAGTATCAGTCCCACTTTTGATAGAGGATTTCTTGTAGCAGGTCTAGAAACAGATAGCCTTAGCACAGATTCTTTTTTTTCAGCAAATCATGGTGGGTATGATAATTGGATAATAAAAATAAACGATACGGGTCGGATGGTTTGGTCTAGAATATTAGGAGGTTCTGGAGATGATGAAGCAGAAAGTATTATACAAACCAGAGACAGCGGAAGCATTTTTGTCGGCTTTTCCAATTCGAATGATAGAGATATCGTAGGAAATCATGGAGGATATGATGCGTGGGTAGTCAAACTAAATGATACTGGAGGCATTCAGTGGCAAAAGTCATTGGGCGGGACAAGTGACGACTATGGATTCTCAATCCAACAAACTAGCGACAATGGCTATATTGTTGCATGTATAACCTCTTCAAATGATGGTGATGTATCAGGTGTTTATCATGGGGACTTTGATTATTGGATTGTAAAATTAACAGATTCAGGAAGAATTGAGTGGCAAAAGACATATGGTGGTACTAATGATGATCAATTGTATTCGATTCAGCAAACAAAGGATCACGGTTATATAGCGGCTGGGTTCACAAGATCAACAGACGGAGACATTTCAGGGAATCACGGGGACTATGACTATTGGGTTTTAAAATTAAATGATACTGGGAAATTGCTTTGGCAAAAATGCTTTGGAGGCTCAGATGAAGATAGGGCATTTTCTGTTATGCAAACTATTGACGGAAATTATGTTGTTGCTGGGTACACGGGCTCAAACGATGGTCAGGTAACAGGTAATCATGGATGGTTTGATTATTGGATAGTAAAATTCAATGATACTGGGAATATATTATGGCAAAAATGTTATGGTGGAAGTAGTATGGACCAAGCTGTTGCCATCAGGCAAACGTCAGATAGCGGATACATTGTAAGTGGTACAAGTACATCTGATGATAGCGAAGTTACCGGGCACCATGAAAGTCCCGGTGTATTGAGTCATGATTATTGGGTCGTAAAACTTAACGATACAGGAAAATTGGAATGGGAGAATTCATTTGGAGGGGTTGGTATAGAGGTAAATACTGACATTCAGCTAACTGCAGACAGCTGCTATATTATGACCGGTTACACAAGTGAACCCGATGATGATGGAGACGTGCACGACCCAACCGGATATGATGATTATTGGATCGTAAAGATTAAAGATACAAGTAAGATCATAAAACCTACAATAATCCAGAATAAAAGCAGTAATAATAATTTTATAGTGTATCCAACACATACTAATGCGATAGTGAATGTAATTATACCGATAGAGCATGAAAATGCTATGATGAAGGTATTCAATGAACTTGGGCAGGAAATCAATGTACGTCAAAATATCTCTGGGCTAAAAAGGCAATTATATTTTGATAATCAGCCTGCTGGATTATATTTTATAAGAATTTTAGATGAAACTTCAGCGAACAGTTATAAAATTCTTTATAATCCATAATATTATTTTTCAGGGATAACGCTGATTATTAAGTAGTTACTGCTCTTATGGAGCTGAATATGGTGGTTTAAGTTTAATTATTGTCAAAAAATATGGAATTGTCAAAATTATTGTCAATTTTGTACTGATTTTTTTGACAATTCATGCTTGCAGCGCGTAGAGATATTATTGATAAATTAAAGCAGGATGTCCTTCGTTTGGAACGTTTTAAGCCTTTGGCAACTGACGCCAAAGAAGCGGAGGACATTCGAGCTATCACTGCTTCATTTCCCAATCATAGATTTCCTACCGGTGGACGAACACATCGGTGGCAGGAGCTACTTACACAATCACATTAGGCATAAGCGGAGTAACAGGTACCAGCTATAGTGTGCAGGTCCTTGATGGCACTTCACTTCCAGTGTTGACGGGAACAACCGTGGCGCAGGCAGGCAATGTGCCTCTTGTTTATACAGCACCAAGCGCCAGTACCATCTTTAAGGTTACTGCAATCATGCCAGACTACTAATGATACAATAGGTATCAGTTAAATTTTTTTGGTTATTGAATTGGGCACTATATACGTGTTTGGACAAGATGAGATAAATAAAAAAGAATTAGAAATAATCTAAATATTCCATGTTGCTTATCTTCAATTCTATTGGAAGTATTTTTTCCATTGGGTACCGAAATGACTCTGGTTGAAACAAGTAATAGCCTATATCAATTAATTCTTTGTAATCAGTCTTCTGCTTGAAATGGCCGTGAGAAATTACACCATTTTTCATGGTCACTTTTACTAAATCTTGTATCCTTTCACCTATTAACTCTATTTTTTGCTGGTTTGTCATAAAATTTACTTTTTAGCTTCTTTCTTTTCAGCCTCCTTTTTTGCCACGGCACCAGTAAGAAGGAGGGTAAACGCTCAACCCAGAAAGAAGATTGACGATATAAATTCTAAATACAAACTATAGCTTTAGACTAATAACAGTAACCTATTCAACCTATATACACATTTGCTTTTTCTGGGTTTATATTTTCCAGATATTTTATAAGAATTAATGAATATTGATGTACTACAGCATTCAAATAATTTAAATCATTTGATTCGATGCCCTTCATCCTAATACTTAGTGCTTCATTTGATGAGGTATTGAAATCATAGTATACATTAAGATCAAGGTCGGGTATACGCATAACATCATTTTTTAGCTTAGATGTCCTATAAACGCTTTTTACTTTTTCTAAAGTCCGAATAATGATGTTTGTTCTATCATCCCTGTATAATATTTCAGGCTCCATCATGAACTTGTTTTGCCCTATGGAAAAATACAATACACTATTGTCTATTGAAACATTGTTATCGTCGAAATAATCCCTTAAGTCCTCTAAATCCAACCCGCTTTTATCTAAAAAAGACGTTTTAAAAGTGCTTAAAATTGTGGCTGCTGATTCGTTTAACTTGTCGTATTGGGCTTTCTTTATCATGGAATACTTTATGGCATAGATAAAGGTATAAACAAACAAGCCTACTTTTCATATATCCCCTTAATTTATTATTATGCCAATGTTGTTACACGGACATTCAAAACTAAATTCAATTTTTAAACTGAATGAAACCTAACATTTTCCTTGTGTTAGTAACCACAATGTAGCTCAACAGAAAATCATTTGAAGTATCTTTTATCTTGCACTTACTTTGTATGACTTGTTAGATGCTTTATTTTATAACTGAGTATAATACAAGCCAGCAATAGTGTCACCAGGTTGGCAAAAATTACCGGCACATTTTTGATCAACAAGCCATATCCTGCCCAAGCAATAGTGCCTAATATGAAAAGGCTATACATGCCGAGGGAGATTGAAGAAGTATCATTAGTTTTTATCGTCTTTATTACTTGTGGAACAAAGGATATTGTAGTGCAAAAAGCTGCCACTGCGCCAACAAAAAGTGAGAACTCCCCAGATACTTGCATGAGAACTATTTTAAACAAATCATGCCATCTACTTATCATCGCCTTTAGATGACTTCAAAAAAATAATAAAATAGCACAAATAAATATCACAGCAGCTAATAAAACACTGGTTTGCTCCACTTTGTGTAGTTATCTAAGGAAACAATATATTATGGCTAAGATCAGAACTTTGCATTATGAAAAAGAAACGTTCCCAACCTTTGCTCATCTTAAAAGCGCCATGAGCTGCATATAGGTGTTGAAAAAACGTTTGCGAAAAGAGCGACGAATACCATAAGGCAATAAAAAAATCAACATACTACTAAATATTACAAGCAAGGTAGTCGTATTCGTTATTGCAGTTATTATACAGTTGTTTAAATTTGTTATATAGTTCACAGCTTTTATGATCTTATCGCTTGGTTTAATGGATTATGGTTTTTATCATTTAGCGATGTCCTAACCAAGAGCTGTTTGATTAAACATATTTATCAACATACCCTCCGTAACATTAGCTATATTAACCGGGTCACGTTTGTTCTTTGGGTAATAAGTATCGACTGTATTCATTTTCACCATATTGACTATATGCACTTCATGCAGGTATATCTCCAGATGGTTTTGCAAGCCAAGTTCGAAGGCTATACTTGTAAGTGTATAAAGACAATTGGATATGGCACGAGCAGCGTTATCGACATTCTTTTCACTCCATGCTGTATTTAAATCATCTATTTGCTTCTGAATTGATATCTGCCTTAATACACATCTTCTAATTGTAGGCATTTGGGGAGTATTTAATACCGGCATCAAGGATGTTTTATTGAATTCTAATACGTCTTCAATCAAACTCATAAATAATTTATTTAAAAAGTGAATCGAATCCTAAGATAAATAATACCCTTCCAAACACTTGTAAGATTAATAATAGTATAGGATAATGTCCGTTTGGTTGGTCATTTAACTTACCAATATTTATAATTTTAATTGTCGAGTCGATCAAATCTTCTTCGCAAAAACACAGATGGGTAACCCAATAATCAAATAGCAACTCGTCTTCTATTATTATATCGTCATGATCTTTGTGATGTTCATTATTATGATCCATGCCATTTGGCTTTATAAGTTATATAGTGAAGTTGTACAAGAGTATTACACTGGATAATCTCAAAAAAGCTATTTACTTGGCTAATAACCTGGATAAAGATAGTAGAGCGGCTCATCTATATCATTACATAATCCTTTCATTGAGTTACATAATTTACAGGTTTTCAGACATTGCTTTTCAGGTAGCGAAGTGGAGCCAAAGGTGTCTTTAGTTACTAATCGTACAAATGCAGTAGGCAGCCCCCATAGTAAGTGGCAGTCAGCGCTATTTATTTCAACTACTACACTCACAGCGCCGCATGGTTTTGTCCCTCATTGGCAAAATGATACATTATATTCTTATAAGATTAGCGATAAGTCTGTATCGGACTCAATGTTTTCATTCACAAATGGTGATACGAGCTATGTGATGTGGCGTGGGATTAAATTATACGTTTATTGGATTTATGACGCCAATACTCCATCTTATTTTAACGACTCTATGACAGATGATACATATTGTTACATCGGCCCTGTCGCCTTTGATACTACTAAGGCGTGGTCACTTTGCGACGTATATGGAAGTGGATATTGGAACCTCAGTCCTCCAGGGTGGGTAAGCGGTGCTGCTGAAGTGATTCAACTATACAATATGAGCAAATTTGACACAGCTTATAATTCCCTTTATATATATCATCGGTAGAAAATTATTTGCAAAGAGACTAATAAAATAGTCCCTTTAAACTATAATTAACATAGATTATAGAGTGAATAATAACGAGGGTAGCTGTAATGACTGCCTTTGTTGTATAAATAAGCTCTGGTAGAGCAATATGGTATTGCACTGTTGCTTCGAGCTAAATTGGTTACAGTAAATCTCTCTACTAGAGCTGCATTTCATTAGCATTGAATTTTGTATCTTAACTGCACAGTTCTTTGAAATAGCTAAGGTATTATACGAAATGAAGGCCGCCTGGGTAATGTACGCTCTACGGTAGTAGAAAATGATGCACCATTTTCAACCAGCAGGGTAGTAACACAGAATAGCTACAACAACTACTGCGCATTTGGTTCCCTACAGCCCAATCGCTATTACAACATCAACAACTATCGTTATGGTTTTAACGGACAAATGAAGACAAACGAGTGGGCAGGGATAGGGAATCATAATACTGCACTTGATTGGGAGTATAGTACACAAACAGCAAAAAGACTGAATACCGATTTTAAAAGCGGTTATTTTTGATGGCAACTGATCGTGTCAATAATATATATTTTTTCGTCTGGGTAATTAACGGTAACTTCATTTTGACAATGGCATATCTGCTTTTGCTTGCTGATCTGTTTAACTAATCCTTTTCTCCTCAGTCTCCGCTCTCCCAGCCGCCATATTTTTACTTAAAATAAATTTTTATGAACATTTTTATTGGTAATCTAAGTCCGCAAACAACGGAAAAGCAAATTGAAAATCTTTTTATACCATTTGGTGAAGTGAAGGCAGTCAAAATCGTGATTGATAACTTCACAAAGAGATCCCGTAACTTTGGATTTGTGGATATGCCGGAAAAAGAAAATGCGGAAAAAGCGATTGAAAAACTCAATAATACAAGTTTTAACTCGCAATCCATTGTGGTAAATGAAGCCAGGCTACGAAATAATAATGAGCCGTACAATAGCTTTGGAAGAAGAAGTTATTAATACTGCAATTTTATGATAGATGCCTGCTGCCTTGCGGGCATCACTCATTTTAGAGAAAACATCGCATGAATATATAGTAGGCAATCTCATACCAATACTTCAGAAGCTTTTCAGAAACAAAATATCACGGTACACTTTGTCTATAAACAATGTTGCAGCTATATTTCTACCGTTGTTTACTCGTTAAAAAGAGGAATACGACCGTGTTGCCCTTTTTACAACAATAGCCCAAGCTGTTTTACCTATAGCAAAACGGATGATCTTATGTACCAATGTTATACGAGATTGTTTGAATATCCCCGTTGTTTCCAGGTTAATTGTATTGCAGTTGCTATATAGTCTGAAAGATTACCGTTTATGTCTCAACTGCCTTTTTTCAATACAATGAAATGGTAAAGTGATAAGTGTGAATATGATATTGTCAACAGGTTTGTCGAGCAATAGCCTTACCTTGTGCTATGAAAATTACAGGAATTAAAAGACGGCCGTTGAATTTAAAAACACTTGTTGGATTTTCAATTGCAATAGCGATCATACTTTTCCTTAGCTATAAAGTTTTAAAAGGATAAACTTTTAGTTCATTAATGCTAATGACCATCTACTCTTGCTCAGACAATTTGCCTCATTCAAAAACTTTCGTTTATTGTAAAGAGGCCGGTCATACCGCCAATTAATAAGCCATTCTTGACGATTGAGACTATTTTCTTTTCTTCCACAAATGTGTATAAGCGGCAGCAAACATTATCCCTACCATAAAATCATGGGATCTACCTGCAACGAATGCATACTTCTTTCCTTTATCCGGCAACATTCTTTTTATCATGCAACCGAGCACCTTGGGTCTTTAAAATTTTTTATTTCTGAATTCAGATAATGCGTAGCTGAATAAGGTCATCGCTGCCGTACCGATAATTCCACTTGGTAAAACCTTCCCTATTGTTCATAAATTCTTTAGAAATGAGTTAAATATCGTACCCAATTGATTTCTATCCTGCGTAGCAGCACCACTTGGACTGTAAGGGGAACTTTTCAATTCTTATGAGGACACTATGGGGAAGGACTACACGAGTTCAGAGATTTCCTTCGCAAATAATTTCGAACGAATCTGATCCCATACGTTTTCCATTGTAGATTGCAGTAACGTATTTTTATTCTCTATTGCAAAAGCGTAAAAGAATATGTGGTTCTCGTCATTTATTTTTGCTTCCGTTACCGAAAACCCAAATGCTCCAAACAACTTTAATGGATCAAACAATTCATTCTTTTCAATCAGGCATATATAGGTTGTCTTCCACCTAATCAGGACTTTGACTTTTACCGTAATCCCGTTAATGCCTACATCAAAGAATCTTGGATTACTATATTTAATTTCTTCTTCCATGCACAACATATTTACATACCATTTGGTCTTAAAATTAGAAGAAAGACTTACCATATTATTACACCATTCCTTCATCTATTTACATAATTTGCAGGTTCTCCAGGCAATGCTTCCTATAATGCAGTAATCGGACCTAAACAAGGTCTCTATGACTAATAAATAAATGGGAATTTGAATAGGAATATAAAAAATGGGGAAAGCAAATGGTAGCTTTCCCCGAATAAATAATAATACCCCGAATGATGAAGGCAGTTATTTCTTTTGAGTTCCTTGTGATTCGGAATGCTTTTTAGCAGCTTCTCTCGACTGTTCATTAGCTTTAACACTGTGGCCATTAGCTACTTGAGCATGATGTGCAGCTTTTTCATCGTTACCTTCCTGATTAGCTTTATGAGCTTCAGTATGATGTTTTGCAGCTTCCGTGTGATGCTTTGCAGCCTCCTCGTGATGATTATGTTTCATGATATACTTGTTTTCCCATAGAGTATTAAAACTATGCCATAACTCCAGCTAATGGGTGGCATGAGTTTCCTTTGTGTATACTAAAGAATAATATGGGAAGTAGATTTGTTACTATTGTAAGTGTATTATCTATTGTATGGTTTGCGCAATGTAACCAGCCGCGGCTTAACGAAAATACCGACGATTCGGTTAGCAACAATAATATAGTAAAGCCCACAAAGCCAGTACACTACCATGCCCTCTCTATGAAAGACAGCGGCATGACAAAACTGAACACCTCTTATGATACCAACCAGCAACGTGTAATATTTGCACTAAACAGGATAGACAAAGTCCATGCGCTTAAAACCGACACATTGATTGTTCCTGATGATGTCGAACCAAACATTAACCTGTATTCACCTTTTCCTCAAAGCCTGCCTTTCCTGGATAGCGTTAATAAGATAATATTTTTCTCTTATCCGGCAGAAGCTTTTGCGGCATATGAGCATGGTAGATTGGTACGCTGGGGAGCTACCAATATGGGACGAAAAAAAGATCCTACACCTACAGGATTGACTTATGTCAATTGGAAGAAGCTGGTAGACACCAGCAGCGTAAAAGAAGAGTGGATATTAAAATGGAATGTAAATATATTTAATAAAGGAGGCATCGGCTTTCATGAGTATGACATGCCAGGTTATCCCGCTTCGCATTCCTGCCTGAGGCTTTCTGCATTGGATGCTGAGTATTTGTATGGATGGGTCGATGAATGGATCATGGAAGGGGAGAACAAAATAGTAGCACATGGTACACCGGTGATCATTTTTGGTCATTATCCCTTTGGCAGCCCAAAGCCGTGGAGGGCACTATTGCAAAACCCGAAGGCCCTGGATATAAGTGCAAATGAATTACAGTCATTGGTAAAACCCAACTTGCAGCAGATAATTAACGAACAGCGAAAACTGACCGCCGCGTTAGCTGCTAAGCAACAGCATGTTTATCAATGAATGAATTAAAGGGATGTTAGATGCTTAGCTAAGAGATTTGTTTAAAGAATTTGGGAAGATCAATTCCGCGAAGATCTTGCTAAGCACTGAACTGGTGCCTGGCCTCGCTTTTTAACAAGATCAACACGCAATACACCTTGCTCTTCGTAAATATAACCATTTAGGCTGTCGAAAGTTGTAAGAGCAAATTCCTCATTATCACCGAGGAGAAAATTCCCTATCTCCAGCATTCCCTCCGGTGTTTAATATTGATAACGATATTGAATTGTGTATCCATTTTTTAAATATTTTTAGCGATAAGGAATAAAAGAACTAAGTTTTTTTAGTACTCAATCCAGGGTAATTCTTTTTTAAGAATGAATTTTTCATCGAATCCATTTGTTTCATCATTCCTTCCATATTGAAAGAATGCGCTTCCCATTTTTTCATAAAGTAATCAGGTGCGATAAAATCGTGGTAAAACAGGCTATCAGACCAGATAGGGATACCAAAGTCTTTATTAAAAAGCCAATAGTCAAAAATGAAAAAATGACAAATAGAAACTGAAAAATCGATACATAGTATGAAACATTTTTATGAAAAAATTTCAGTCAAAAGAGTATTAAAGCAATAATAAAAGGCTGCCATTATAGACAGCCTTTACGGCGCTTAGCTAAACAACTTTCATAAGTTATTCCAATAGCCCGTTGTTTCTGGTTATCTTATAAAGTACAACCAGAATAGACACACCCAGAACTAACAATATAGCCCTTAGCATGGTTGCCGTTTCCTCATGAAGCAGCGGTAGTCCAGCAAAATCCAGTAAAAAATAAAGGGCTATTGCAAACAGAAAAGCTGTGGTTGTTTTAACAATGTTTCTGCTCATAACCAATATATTTTTATCTAAAAATGCTATAACAAACGATGTGCCGTATTTTTTTAAAAACTTCAAAAAATGTAATTTATATTAAGATTGTGTTAGAATACCTAAAACGGATCTAATGTTAAAGATTGACAGGGAATAATGAAGTGCTGACAGGATAAGTTATATGCTTTGAAATGAGTTTGTTTCTTAGCAGGCTTTTTTATTGTCTGTCCATTTTAAAATTTTGAAAAGTGATTCAAGTGAAGTCCCGTCTGGGGCACTTTGGGAATTTTTATAAATTACTAAGAGGCCACTCAATTTAGAGTAGCCCCTTTCCCTTTGTTGACAAGCGTTTTAGCGACAATGAAAATAGCGATAAGCAGTTCGATAAGCAGATTTTTGATACGATAATTTTGAGTTGAACCATACCTAAACAGATGCTAGCTATATATATCGCTTAAGCATTAAGCAGTTTAACCTCAAGTTCATTGATTTTCTTTCTTTCGTCGTCAACGAGATTCAGAAGTTCAAGAGCTTCTACTTTGTTTTTATCCACTTCGTGCGCATACCTTGCCAAGTATTTGAAACTACTATGCCCTAAAATTCCGATAACGGTACGAGGATCTACTTTAGAAGAAACCAATATCGTAGCGCACGAATGTCTCGCACAATAAAAAGTAATATGCTTCCTGATTCCGGCTTTTTCTAGCCATACTTTTATGGATTTATTTATGCCGTTTTGACTAGGCAATTGAAAAAATGGTTCGTTTAATTTTTGGCTAAAGTCACCCAGTAATATCAGAGCAAAATCGTTTAGCGGAATAAGTTTGGGCTTAGGATTTGTTCCCTTTTTTTGATCAATATCCATATGCGCTATCCATTTACCGTTCACATTGATGTATAAAATATCTTTAGGATTAAACTTCCGAGCCTCACTTGTTCTCAAGCCAGTTATGCAACAAAATAAAAAAGCTTTCTTTATGGTTTCATTTCCACATTCTGTTTTTGCCAAAGTATAAATTTCGGACCTTGTAAGAGTTTGCTTTGGGTCAGTTGCAATACATTCGGATAATGATAACGAGATGTGTTTTGCTGGCTCTTGCTTCATTAGCTTTTGTGCATTAGCTTCCTTTAAAATCTTTTTAAATCTTGCAAAATAATTTGCTGGTGTTTCGCCCTTTAAAGGTCCACCTTTTGATGATTCGCAGGTCAGCAGATAGGACTTGAAGTTTTTACACAATTGCTCATTTATTTGACCAATAAGTAGATCTTTGCCATTGCAGAATTTTTTAAATTGACCTAAAGAAGATACTATAGATCTTCGATCTCCTTTATCGTAGTCAAGTAGATAGTCTTCCCAGAAAGTGATAAAGCTCTTTTTCTTAGCTGTTACTGGTACTACGTCATAATTGCTTGCGGCCAGTTCGGTTGCTCTAACATCTCTAATTTCTATAGCCTGATCCTTAATTGTTTGTAGGTTCCCTCGGCTACCAACTAACTCTAAATTTTCACTCCACCTTGCACCGTTGTGAATAATGTCTAAATAATAACTTTTTGAACCATCCTTAAGCTTCCTTGATCTTAATGTTACTCCCATAATTTCTAAAATTCGTGGCAAATATATATTATATAATATTTATATATGACTTGCTCGAAAAATTACGTTTGAATAACGTTAGCGACGAAAGATAAACCGCTATGGTAAAGGATTTCAAAAATACGTAATGTTTATACTATTGACAATCTGCATATATTGTTGATTTTCAATATATATAAAATGGCGTTCGATTCCTGTTCTGGGCACAAAATAAAAAGCGAAGGATTTCCTTCGCTTTTTATTTTCCCTCCGCTCTCACTCTGTTTCTTCACACTCATTATTTTGGGTTCCTTCCTTTTACCTTACCCTCATAATTTGCTATTTTCGGCTGTGGACACATTAACTGTTGATATTAAAGAATTAAAAAAGCGTTTTTTGAGTAGACTTCGCACCCAGGAACGGGCTTATAATGATCTTGAGATATATTATACGCCACGATTATACCCTAAACTGCTCAAGAATAGCTTAGAACATAAAGAGAATTTAAGGAAATTATATCTTAAATTGATTGATGAAATAGAAATAGAATTGATCAATAACAGTGTTGTTAAGTTTTCAAATATCGACACTCTGTATGTTGAACAACTTGAACTCTTTGCTCTCACAAAATGCGGAAGAATCAAAGTGAAAGATTTTCAAGGATGCACCAGTATAAGGGATATAACATTAGATCATACTATACCTTTTTATGACTTGATATCAAATCTTCGTGACAGGCTACCTATTTTAAAGAGACTATCTTTTAACATCAGAAATGGAAGTAATAATTTAACTAAGGAGCAAATGAGAATACAATATGAAAGAGTTAGTAAAATCCCAATAGATTTGAATTGTCTATTATCAGAACTTGAATTGTTAGCTGGTGAAACGAAGCTTAGGCTTATGCTAGGTAAGAATAATTTTTCAAAGGGGAAAAGCAGAGGATTAAAGACGAATTTTTTTATCTAGCTTAAAACGTTGCTGTTATTGAAAATAGAGCGTCACATTCAATACTGTGCACATCATTCGATAAACATTATGACTATAAAAGACTCCATATTAATTATCATAAGTGCTGTTGCTTTGATATTGTCATTTATTTCACTTATTATAACTTTAGTACAAAAGAATAGGGAAACAAAAAGAACAATTAGGAAAAATCTTTCTGATACTTTAGAAAGCATTACAAAAATAACGATTGAATCAACAAAGCTTCTAGCTTCAAAAGACACGGATATTAACTCTGAACCAATAATCTTATTGAGGCGAAATTATAACACTCATAGACGGATTTTAATAGCTCACGCTGATTATCTTATTGACCGATATGATAGTATTGTGACCGAAATTGATTGCAATATATTAGCCGGAGCATATTCTACAGTTGGAGATATTAGTAAAGCAGAATATTATTGGCAGAAAAGCATTGACAAATCGATTTCAAGCCCAATTAAGGTTATGAATTTGAGGGGTTTTGGCATATTTCTTTTTAATAATGAAAAGCAGGATTTAGCAAGAAAGAAATTTTATGAAGCTTTGTCTATTGATTTAGCAGATAATGATGAAAATAAAAAATTAAAAATTGATACTTACTTAATGCTGTGCGATGTAGAGATTGAGCTCGGAACTAAGGAGAATTACGAAAAAAGTTTGATCGAGGCAATGAAAATACTATCGACAATAAAAAGCAGTCAAAAAAGGAATGAAATGCATGCCATAATTAGTCAAAAACTGCCTGAAAGACCCCACTGGTCTAAGCCTCTCACTTAGACCTAAAATATTACAGCGTCCCGCTTGCTCTGTAAACTAGTGCACAACAATATAGATCTCGCTCTCATTCTGTTTCTCCACTCTCTCCTTTGGCTACTGTAAAATCATATTTTTATTTTCTGTGCTTCTGCGTAATTTGTACATTAAAGCAGGTGAAATGCCGCAATAAAAAGAATTACTTTAATAATTTTTGATCATTGCAATATCGTTCCGCTGGTTTTTGCATTTAAAACAATACTAACACAGAAAAAAACGCAGGAAATGAAAAAGGTAACAGGAATTGGGGGCATTTTCTTCAAAAGTAATGACCCGGAAAAATTGAAAGAATGGTACAAAACCAATCTCGGTTTTGATATAGATCCATATGGAGCAAAGTTTGACTGGCGACAAGAAGCAGACTCAGCAAAGAAAGGATATACATTATGGAGTCCTTTCCCCGATAAGACCAAATATTTTGAGCCCTCATCACAGGACTTTATGATTAATTACCGGGTTGAAAATTTAGAAGCACTTGTTGAGGAATTGAAAAAGGATGGTATAACAATCTTGGATAATATAGAAACTTACGACTACGATAAGTTTGTTCATATCCTCGACGTTGAAGGGAACAAAGTAGAACTATGGGAGCCTAGCGACACTGAATAAGAAAAATGGGTAAATACCTGGATAAGCAAAGAGGGAGATCATGTATGAAAACTCAATCAATAGATTCGTTAAAGATAGTCAGTATAGGATAATGCAGGTTCGATTGTCGTCCTGGGCGTAGATATTCTCAAATAAAAATGATTACATACCTTTATAAGAAGCCGAAACCTTATGAAAAAACTTATTGCACTATCATTTACAGTATTATCCTGTAGCAGTATATACGCGCAATGCTGGCGAACCGTATCTGCAAACTGGGAGTTTAATATTGCTCAAAAGAGCGACGGCACTTTATGGGCATGGGGATTTAACGCAGATAGCCGTTTGGGTGATGGGTCTACCATAAATAGAAATATTCCTGTTGAAATTAGTACAGACACAGATTGGTCCGTAATCAGTGCGGGGGGAATATCTGCATTAGCATTAAAATCTGATGGTTCACTTTGGGCTTGGGGCGCCAATACTTACGGTCAGCTAGGGAATGGCTCGCACACGAATGAAATAGTACCTGTAAAGATAGGTTCTGCTACAAACTGGAAAACTGTTAGCGCTGGGTATGTACATTCATTGGGTCTTAAACGAGACGGTACCTTATGGGGTTGGGGCTCAAATTTAGCTGGCGAAATTGGTATTCCTGGGGACACAGATGTTACGAAACCACATCAGGTTGGTATTGATACAAATTGGCTTGCAATAAGCACTGGTTCAGACGTTTCTTTAGCGCTTAAAAAAGACGGGACGTTATGGGCCTGGGGATTAAATATGCACGGTGAGGTGGGAATTGGGACTATTACTCCAGGTGTAGATACTCCTATGCAAGTGGGCGCTGATAAAAATTGGGCTTCGATAAGCGCTGGCGGCTCATATGCGCTCGCAATAAAAACGGATGGCACTCTATGGGCTTGGGGTGATAATACTTTTGGTGACTTAGGCAACGGCACTACCACAAACAGCAAGGTACCAATACAAGTGGATACGGCAACCGATTGGAAAATAGCGACAGCCTCGTGTCAGGAAACTTCATTTGCGATCAAGAAAGATGGCACTTTATGGGCTTGGGGTGATAATACTTTTGGAGCCTTTGGAATCCCATCATCATCTGTTTATAGGTCTTTCACCCCAATTCAAATAACCACATATACCGATTGGCAGTCTGTTAAAGCAGGAAATCGTCATTCGATGGCATTACGTGCAGGGGGCTCGCTCTGGGCAGCCGGTGAAAATCTTTGGGGACAATTGGGTGATGGCACTTACACTGAAAGCATCACGCAGGTTATGGTAAGTTGTTGGCCTGCCACAGTTCCAAATTTACATCCGGCTGAAAACGTTAGCTTTTACCCCAATCCTTTTTCACAAAAGGCAACAATAAAATTTGAAAATGATGATCATCAGAAATATCAACTGCAGGTATACAATGTCCTTGGACAAAAAGTAATAGATATTGATAACGTTACAAGTAATTTTATAACAATAGACCGTTCTGGTCTGAATGCAGGGGTGTACTTTTATAAATTGCAAAATGAAACAGGGATAGCGGGATCTGGAAAGGTTATTGTTGAATAAAATGTGAATAGTCCTGAAATAACCGAACTTTAAAGTTTACGAAGGCCCTCACTCGTATTTCTTCTCAGCAAGACTCATGGCAATTGGATGCCTCCGCACTGGCCTAGTGTCTCACTTAGACAAAAATATTACAGCGTCCCGCTTACAGTAGAAACCCTCATTCGTATCTGTTTATAAACGAGTATGCTTCGCCACCGTGTTTGCATCAAAGTAAACGGAACGCAATAAGGTTATCGGAACATATTTTACTTGATAATATTAACTTTTACACAATCGCGCAGCTTTGCCAGACTGGTTATATTTTGCCTCATAAATATGAAATATAGATTCTGAAGCTGGTGTAAGCTAACAATATTCCAGAAATGAATTAACGGCGTGTAATCACTATCCTGTAAAATGATATGGCCATCATTTTCGCGTAGGAAATATAAATGAGCATTTAAATTGGCAACCTCCCATAAGTCAATCAGAATGCCGCTTACCCAGAACGATCGTATTTACCTTTCTCATCCGATAATATCCTGATAAAGGTACTTCCGGAAGATTTAACCAGGGACTAAAAAATCCGGGTTGCTACCAACTAAAAGCAATAAATTGTATGTCTTTATCATATAAACGTGCTTATGAAACTAAAACTTCTACTTTCTGCATTTCTTTTGCTTTGTATAACGGATAGCTATGCACAATCAAGCCGCTTGAGAGCTCATGTAGATTATTTTACTGCCACTACTCCTCCCTATACCACTTCGATGATTGACTCCAGTCTATATGTGTACCTGGGACACCGCGCATTGGCCGCCGATGGTACAACATGGCTTTACGATAGTTCGCTAACATATAATGCTGTATATGCACCTTTTGGCATTAATGCTATATCCGCAAGGGTGTATTCCGGGAACAATATTCTTACCGATTCGTCTTTTAGAAACGATACTGCGAGTCATTCCTGGGTAACTATGGACGCAACTAACTATACCTATGATAGCCATAGTAACAAGACCTCCATTACTTCGGCCAACAACCGTACGGTAAATTTTTATAACGCTTCTAACTATTTAATTGCCGATAGTGCATATGCATGGAACAATACGAGCAATTCATGGCAGGGATCAACCGTTGATTCCTTTACTTATGATGCTCATGGCAATCTTACCATTGATAGACAAACGGCATATTGGTCGTCTACCAGCACCTGGGCAAATTACCTGAAGGTATACTACTACTACAATGCAGCTAATGAACTGGATTCTACAAACACATATTATGAGTTCCTGGGTGACACTGCCTGGGTTCTTGCTAACAGAGGACTATATATTTATGATGCTCACCACAACCTGGTAACGGACAGTAGCCTGGATGGCAGTAGTACAGGAGGGTGGATCGTAGATAGGTTGAACTTCTTCAGCTACACAACAGCAAATGATATTAGTTCGATCCTTACTTATCTATATACTGCTGCCAATCCGTATAGTAAAAAGCTGTTTACATACGATGCCCATCATAATAAGCTGACAGATACGTTATCCCTGTACGATGCCGGCAGTTCCAGCTATCTTTATTATCAGCTTAATACCTACACTTACAACAGCGACAATTTTGTTCTTATTCATAGTGCCTACTTATGGCAAGGGTCACTGAAATGGTTTGGCGGCATGAGCGAGCAAAACTACTACGATGCATATCTGGCAGTTCCAACTGTTGCCACACAATCAGCTAATAATATCGTGCTATATCCATTGCCTGCTAACACAGTGATGAACATCGACATGCATTTTGATCAGCCACAGCAGGGTACTATGGCTATCTATGATGCGAGTGGCCGTCTCTACCGCCAGTGGCAATTTAATTCCACAGCCAATTATCATGGAGGTATATCCGTATCGCAGCTACCGGCAGGAAGTTATGTTTTGAAAGTGCTCGGTAATAATACACAGTATGCACAGCGCTTTAGCGTGGTTCATTAAGAACGAAAACCTAAGATCAGCTAAAAGATATTACAAGTTCGTTAGTGCGACTCAAAATCTGGTTATCGCAAGGTAGTGCAGGTTCGGTTCCTGTTCTGGGCACTCGCAAGTATTGCTTATTGCCATTATAATTTTTTTAGTATTATACCATTATTGCAATGGCATAAATGTTATGGTGCGTTACTAATACATAAGTAATGCATGAAAAAATTTGCACTCTCCAGTTTTTTTATTTTGGTACTTATATGCATTCTGTATAGTGCAGATCAGTCGTATGCCTACTCAGTATTATCGCACGAGGCTATAATAGACGCTGCCTGGGACAAAATACTGCAGCCCCTCCTGATAGCAAGATATCACGATGCTACACCAGACCAACTAAAAGAAGCGCATGCCTATGCATATGGCGGCAGCGTGGCGCCGGATATGGGATATTATCCCTTCGGCAGTAAATTTTTTACCAACGTGGTACACTATGTACGTAGCGGCGATTTTGTGAGCAATCTCCTGGATGAATCACAGAATATAGATGAATATGCATTTGCATTAGGTGTGCTATGTCACTATTATGCCGATAAATGTGGCCACCCTATAGGTACTAACCGAAGTGTACCGCTTACCTATCCGAAGGATAAGGAGAAATACGGCTACTATGTGACATATGAGCAGGATCCTGTAACGCATGTACGCATGGAATTCGGGTTTGATGTGTTGCAAACTGCACGGGGCAATTACGCTTCAGAAAAATACCAGCAGTTTATTGGCTTTAAGATAGATACAGCAGTTTTGAATAGAGCATTTGCAAAAACATATGGACTTAATATTACAGATGTTTTTGGAGATTTTCCTTTGGCTGCCAGCACATTCAGATGGACGATCAAAAGCTTTTTCCCGATTTTAACCCGTGCAGCGTGGGCCTCCAGAAAGAAGGACATTCAGAAATCACACCCCACCATAACAAGACGGAAGTTTGAATACAGAATGCGCAATGCCAACTATTATCACGAGTATGGAAAAAAGAGACAGCGGCCTGGTTTGTTCCCGGGAATATTGGCGGATATAATAAGAATATTGCCGAAGGTCGGGCCGTTGAAAGACCTTAAACTAAAAGTACCTGGTACGGATGCTGAAAAATTATTTATTCAAAGCTTTGATACAACCATAAGCCGCTATACAGCAGCCCTGCAAAAGCTGAGAAGCGGTAAGCACCATTTTGAAAATATAAACTGGGATACAGGCAATGATACTTATGCCGGTGAATATAATCTTGCTGATGACACTTACGGAGAATTGTTATTGAGATTAAAAAAACAGCAGTTTAAAAATGTGGATGTGGCACTCCGGAATAATATCCTGGCATTCTATTCAAAGTGCAATGAAAAGACTGCTTCTCTCGCAGGAGCTGATAGATGGCACGACATTACAGTAGCATTAGATCAACTAAAAGAATATCACCCAGCTAAATGATGCGATTCAATTATTTAATACTTGTTCTGACTTTCATTCCTTTCTTTTCTCAATGTAAAAATATTCCTGAAGAAAAGGATAAGCTGAAAGTAATGACCTACAATGTGCTGAAATATGGCGATGGATGCCAAGGTCCTAATAGTGTGTTGCATGGCTATCTTAAAACGATAGTCGGCTATACTAATCCAGATATACTTGGATTGGTAAAAATAGAATCCATACCTCAGAATGCGCATGATAAAGGCAAGGCCCCGATCGGGTTTGCCGATTCTATATTGAACAAGGCTCTAAATGCTGCATTTCCGGATAAATATGCCTATTGCCCGGTTACGAATGTTGCCCGCGATAAAGATGGCTGCATTCTTTTTTATAATAAGCACAAATTGGCTCTTGCCCGCTATGCCACACTCGTCTCAGACATATCAGACATAGATGCATATAAATTATATTATCTTAGCCCAGATCTTTCTAAAACACATGATACAGCCTTTCTTTACATAATATTGCTGCATACAGATTCAGGAGATGACCCTACAGATCGTGACCGGCAAATAAAAGAATTGATGGCTGCCATAAAGAAATATTTTCCGGCACTGCCCAATGTGATCGTCATGGGCGATTTTAACTTACGGAAAACAAATGAAGATAGTTATCAGGCAATCACTAACAATGCTGATAAGAAATATCGTTTTATAGATCCACCCTTTGCCATAGACCATAAAGTATCTTATCCTGCTAACTGGGATAAGCATCCAGAACGTTTTGCCTCTTTTCTGACTACCTCTACAAGAAAAAAACAAAAAAAGCCTAACGACTGCGGTACAGGCGGTG
>Ga0134128_10000252_pt1 | contig 77075 bp, 91 predicted proteins | sample KB31754_FD_96462 | JGI IMG/M metagenome (GOLD analysis project Ga0134128, IMG submission 96462) | Terrestrial soil microbial communities with excess Nitrogen fertilizer from Kellogg Biological Station, Michigan, USA - KB3-175-4 | ecosystem: Environmental > Terrestrial > Soil > Unclassified ... | reverse complement strand
GGGCGGGATTGGCATCATGAACATCATGCTCGTGTCGGTGACGGAGCGGACGCGCGAAATAGGCGTGCGCATGGCCGTGGGCGCAACGGAACGCGACATTCAAATGCAATTCCTGATTGAAGCAATCATTGTCAGCTTGCTGGGAGGAATTGCAGGAGTGTTCGTCGGCGTGTCTGCGTCGAATTTGCTCGCGAGCACTCTTCAGTGGACGATGCAGATTCCCATCTCCGCGATTGCGGTGGCCGCGGCGTTCGCTGTCTTCGTGGGACTTTTCTTCGGCTATTATCCCGCGCAGAAAGCGTCACAACTCGATCCCATCGAAGCGCTGCGCTTCGAATAGAGACTGTTCATCTCACGTGTTTCCTCGTATAAGGCGGCAAGCCGCTGCTGTGGTACGATGACCATTCACGAAAAGGAGCTTAAGAAGCCCACTTGAGTAAAACTTCCCTGTGGATGATCCCGCTTGGCGGACTGGGCGAATTTGGAATGAACATGATGGCCCTCCGCTATGGCGACGATCTTGTCGCCATTGACGCGGGCCTGATGTTTCCCGAGACGGAATTGCTGGGTGTCGATGTCGTCATTCCGGACATCTCCTACCTGAAACAGAATCGCGCCGGACTGCGCGCGCTGATTTTGACGCATGCGCACGAAGACCACATCGGCGCGGTGCCGTATCTGCTGCCGGAGCTGAAGTGCCCGATTTACGGGACGCGCTTCACGCTGGCGCTCGTGCGCAAGAAACTCGAAGAGCACGGGCTACTCGAATCCGCGGACTTGCACGAAATCGCGCCGGGAATGTCCGTCTCTCTCGGGCCATTTCAAGTGGAATTCGTTCATGTGACGCACAGCACCATCGAATGCGTGGCGCTGGCGATTCGCACTCCGGTTGGAATTGTGCTGCACACCGGCGATTTCAAAATCGATCCCACTCCGGTCGACAACATTCCGTTCGATCTGCATCGCTTCGCGCGCTATGGACAGGACGGCGTGCTGGCGCTGTTTGCGGATTCGACGAATGCCGAGCGCCCGGGTTACACGCCGTCGGAACGCGCCGTGCGCCCGCGGCTGGAAGAGCTTTTTCGCGCCGCCCCGCAGCGCGTGATCCTGTCGTGCTTTTCAAGCTCCGTGCACCGCATCCAGCAAGTGATTGACGTCGCCACGGCGCAAGGCCGCAAGGTCGGCTTCATCGGACGCAGCATGGTGGACAACATCGAGATCGCGCACTCGATGAAAAAACTGACCATTCCGGACGGCTCAGTGGTGCGCCCGCAGGACATCAAATCGTTCGATCCGAAAAAAATCGTAGTGCTCGCTTCGGGAAGCCAGGCGGAGCCGATGTCGGCGCTGTCGCGCATCGCCGTGGACAATCATCGCCTGATGACCATCGAGGAGAATGACACGGTCATCGTGTCTGCGCGCATCATTCCCGGAAACGAGAAGGCCATCTCCCGGATGATTGATCATTTGTTTCGGCGGCGCGTGCTCGTCTATTACGAGAGCGGGCGTTCGGCGCCGATACACGTCTCCGGCCACGGCAGCCAGGAAGAGATGAAACTGCTGCTGAATCTGGTACGGCCGAAATACTTTGTGCCGATCCACGGCGAGTACAGGCAACTATTTCAACACGCGGCGCTCGCGCATCAGGTCGGCTCCGTGTCGGGGCAAATCATCATGGTCGAGTCGGGGCAGCCGATCGAGTTCACGGCTGACGGCGGCGCGTTCCGGCGCGAGCCGATTACGGTTGGTCGGGTGTGCGTTGATTCCGGCTCGCTCGAAGAGCTCGAGGAATTTGTGATTCGCGACCGCCGCCATTTGGCCGAGGACGGCGTCGTGGTGCCGATCATCGCCATCAACAAGCACAGCGGGCGCATGGAAACGGCTCCGGAAATTGTGAGCCGCGGCTTTTTGCCCTCCGACGATGGCCAGGAACTGATGGCCCTGGCTCGCGAAGTGATCGTCAAGACCGTCGAGCAATCCAATTCCGAGGAAAAAACGGACTGGAGCGTCATTAAGGAAAAGATCCGCACCGACTTGAAGCGCTTCCTGAACAAGAAGACCTCGAAACGGCCCATGATTTTGCCTGTGATCCTCGAAGTCTGAAACCTCGCCTTGTTCGCTGATTTTCACTTCCAGCGCAACCGCGTTTTGCCGCGGCACGAAATGCATGCGACGCACCCCCGACGATTCCACTTTCCCTTGACCTTGTCGCGGCTTGTGTGATAACCGTTAGTCGTGCCTAACGGTAATTATATACTTACGGCTCTTGGCGACCGCACGCGGCAGACGATGCTGCAGCGGTTGCGGCGACGGCCGATGACCGTCGGAGAACTCGCCGAAAAGCTGCCGGTTACGCGTCCGGCGGTTTCGCAGCATCTGAAGATTTTGAAGCAAGCAAGGCTCGTGGGCGAGCGCCGCGAAGGCACGCGTCATTATTTCAATTTAAACGCCGAAACCCTGCTCGACTTGCGCACTTTCGTTGATTCCCTGTGGGAAGACGCGATTGCCAGCCTGGCCCGCTACATCGCAAAACAAAAACGCAAGAGAAAGCACATGGACAAGTGAGCTCCGAGCACTTCCCTTCCCTGCCGCTGGCCGCTTCCTTGTTTCCAGCGGATTGGCCTTCGCGAGTATGATTGTGAACCGTGAGATTTTCGATTCGCGAATATGGTGTCGCGGACTTCGATGCGATTTACGCCATCGATCAGGCGTGCTACGCGGCGGACATCGCGTATTCGCGCGGCGAGCTGCGCTGGTACCTGAGCCTGCCGGGCGCGGAATGCCGCGTCGCAGAGATTCGCGACAACAAGAGCGGAAGCACGGGAAGCGGAAAAACCTCGCGCAAGAAGGTCGTTGGATTCATCATCACCGCGCGACAGAACGTCCACGCGCACATCGTCACCATTGACGTCCTCGAACTGCACCGCCGCGCGGGCCTGGGCGCTTCCCTTCTCCGCCGCGCCGAGGCGCGTTTGCGCAAACAGGGCGCGCGCGAAGTGTGGCTGGAAACGGCAACCAACAACGAAGCCGCGATTGCCTTCTGGAACAAGCACGGCTATCGTACACGCGGCCGGATTCGCAACTATTATCCCGGCGGGCTCGACGCGTTCTCCATGTCGAAGCCGCTCGCCGGAACCGCTGCCCAGGAGAGCTGAGCACCGATGCACCTCTATCAGGCGATTATTCTCGCAATCATTCAAGGCGTCACGGAATTTCTGCCCGTCAGCTCGACCGCCCATTTGATTTTGTTTCCGTGGCTGGCGGGATGGCCCGATCCGGGACTGGCGTTCGACGTAGCCCTGCACACCGGCACCTTGATCGCAGTGGTTCTGTACTTTCTGCGTGACTGGCTCCAATTGCTGGCGGCGGGAATCGGGCTGCATTATCCGCGGCATGCGAGTTATGAATACGTGGAGCATCAGCGGAAAATGTTCTGGTACATCGTCGCGGCCACCATTCCGGGAGCCGTGGTGGGATTTCTGTTTCAGCACAGGATTGAAGACCGCCAGGGAGAGGGTTGGTACATCCTGGCAATCGCCGCGGCGATGATTGTCGTGGGCCTGCTGATGTGGTACGGCGAATACGCGGGGCGGCTGGACCGTCCCATGGAGCGCGTAAGTTTTGTGGACGCGATCGCCATTGGCATCGCACAGGCATTCGCATTATTTCCCGGCGTGTCGCGTTCCGGAGCGACCATCACAGCGGGACTCTTTTGCGGGCTGACGCGCGAGGCGGCGGCGCGTTTTTCATTTTTGCTGTCGACGCCGATCATCGCGGGCGCGGCCGTGGTTGAACTGCCGAAGCTGATGAAAATGCACCACGCAGGAACATTGCCAATCCCCGTTTCGATGATTGCCATCAGCATTGCCGTATCGGCGCTGGTGGGCATGATCGCTATCGCGTTTTTCCTGCGTTATCTGCAAGTACGCACGCTGAAAATATTCATTTACTACCGGATTCTGCTCGGTATAGTGATTCTGTTACTATTCTTCCACATGGGTCACGCGCGCTAGCGCCCACGCGTCCCGTGCGATGCTGAGGCCTTCCCCCACAGCCCAGGAGAAATTGTGCGCATATTCGCTTTGACTGAAAATCGCCGCATCAACGAACTGGCCGGCTTTGTGGGCATCACGCTGGCCGTGTTGCTCGCGCTTAGTCTGCTTTCCTATTCGCCGCAGGACGCGGCATTCAACGTCTCCGCCGCGGCGCCCGCGACCGGACCGTCTCACAATTGGATTGGACCCGTTGGCGCGCATGTCGCTGATCTCTTTTTTCAGGGCGTCGGATACGCCGCGTTCCTCTTCCCCGTCGGACTGTTCCTCCTGGCTTTTCGCCGCTTCCGCAGCCAAAAAGTAAATGCGCCGATTGCGAAAACGATCGGGTGCGCGCTGTTTATTTTTGCGCTGCCCGCCGAACTCTCATTGATCGGCGCCCCCGAAGTGCGCGGCGCTCTGCCGCCCGGCGGAATGTTTGGGGAGCTGATGGCGCACGTTCTGCGCTCTGCCGTTAATTCCATTGGAGCGAACGTCGTGGCGTTCGCGTGCATCTTCGCGGCTTTGCTGCTGACGACGCCGTTCACGTTTGCGGGCACTGCGAAATGGATGCGCGGGCCGCTGGGCGCCGAAGGCTTCCTGGGCAAGCGAATCCTGGCGATGATTGACCGCGTCAAGGACTGGCGCGAAGCGCGCGAGTCGGAGAAGCTGCGCAAGCGCGTCGAGGAAATCAAGATCGCCGGCAGGCCCGCGGTACCCGCGCAACAAAAAACGAAAGTCGCGACAACGATTAGGAATATCGAAGAAATCGAAGACGAAGAGAAACCGGAGCCGCGCCGCGGCGCGCCTGTGATTACGTTCAGCGAGCCGATTGAAGCCTCGCCCGCGCGAAAATCTTCCGGCACTGAGCCAAAAATCGCCAAGGGCAAAACGACCTACCGCTTGCCTTCCCCGACCTTGCTGCGGGGCGCCGAGCGCAGCGAACGCATGACCGAGCCGGAGTTGAAAGAATACGCGCGCGCGATTGAGCAGAAGTGCGCGGAATTCGACGTCGTGGGCCACGTGACGCAAATCAATCCGGGCCCCGTGGTAACCACATTCGAATTGAAGCCGGAAGCGGGAATCAAATACAGCCGCATCACCGGACTTGCGGACGATCTCTGCCTCGCGTTGAAAGCAGAATCGATTTTGATCGAGCGCATCCCGGGGAAATCGACCGTCGGAATCGAAGTGCCCAATCCGCATCGCGAAACGATTGCGTTGCGCGAAGTAATCGAGTCGCCGGAGTTTTCGCATTCCTCAACAAAATTGGCGTTGCCTCTTGGCAAAGACCTCGTCGGACACATTCGCGCCGCTGATCTGGCGCAGATGCCGCACTTGCTGATCGCCGGCGCAACGGGCACGGGCAAAAGCGTGTTCATCAACTCGATGCTCATGGGAATGCTTTTTAAATCCACGCCGGACGAATTAAAAGTGGTGCTGATCGATCCGAAGCGCATTGAGCTCGGGCTTTACGAGGACATTCCGCATTTGTACACGCCGGTCGTCACGGATCCGAAGGTTGCGTCGAACGTGCTCCGCAACGCCACGAAGGAAATGGAGCGCCGCCTGAAACTGCTGGCGCAGCGCGGCGTGCGCAACATCGACCAATACAATCGCACATTCGAGAAGGGCCAGCCGATGTCGCTCTTTGACGACGTCGAAGAGACCGAGCACAAGCCCCTGCCCTACATCGTGATTGTTATCGACGAGCTTGCCGATTTGATGATGGTCGATACGACGAACGTCGAGGAATCCATCACGCGGCTCGCGCAAATGGCGCGCGCGGTGGGCATCCACTTGATTTTAGCAACGCAGCGGCCGTCAGTAGACGTGATCACCGGCTTGATCAAGGCGAATTTCCCGGCGCGCATTTCGTTCCGCGTGGCCAGCAAAGTGGACTCGCGCACGATTCTCGACACCAACGGCTCGGAATCGCTGCTCGGACGCGGCGACATGCTTTATCTGCCCGCGGGCTCTTCGCGCATTCATCGCATTCACGGACCGCTCGTCACCGAACAGGAAGTTGCCGCAGTCTGCGAATTCTGGCGCGACCAGGCGAAGGCGATATACAACGAGGAACTGCTCAAGCCACCGCGCGATGAAAACGCCACGAGCGCGGATGGCCCCGGCGAAGCGGGCGGCGACGAAGTTGACGACGCCCTTTATCAGGACGCTGTGCGCGTCGTCTGCGAAATGGGCCGCGCTTCGACTTCCACTTTGCAGCGCAGGCTGCGCGTCGGCTATGGCCGCGCCGCGCGCCTGATTGACTTGATGGAGAAAGACGGAATCGTCGGCCCGCCCGATGGCTCGCGCCCGCGCGAAGTGCTAAAGAAGAAAGACTGGATGCGCGAATTCGACGAATCGGTGAAGTGACGATCCGACAAGGATCGCATCCCCGAGCCGCTCTGAGGCGAGGGATCTACTTACAGTTCACCACTCCGCACGACTTCCCCGCGGCTCGACTCAGTTGACCTGCGCCAACGGAATAATCACGCTGCCAAGTTCGCTGGTGCTCGGGTCTTCAACGAGTACGCGCAGCGTAGTCACGCCGGCGTGAGGCTGCACAAATTCGTGAAACAGGATGCCCGATTTCAGCAGGGCCCCGTATTGTTTCTCCGGGAACTGAAGCGCGAAGGTCTTGCCAGACTGCAAAACCACTTTCCCCGTTTGATCCTGTTCGACGATGTAGACTTCGACGGAACCTTTTCGCAAGCCGCCGCTTTGCACCAGACGAAGATTGTGAGCATCGATGGAACACAAAACTTTGAGCGAATGCGGCGGCTGATCCACGCGGTCCACTGTGGCCTTCAGCAAAATTGAAGAAGATTCGATGGGGCTCCGCACAGCGGCGACGAGCCTAAACTGATCTTCGTTCTTCGTGGCTTCGGTGTCCGGAAATGCGAAATAGCCCTTCGGATAGCGTATCGTCAGGCCTTTGCGTTTGGTCTCTACCTTCAACTCGTGAAGTTTTCCATCCAGCGAGTTGCCGTTTATATAAAAGCCCAGCGTGTAAGTGACCTCTGAATCTTCGACGGCCTTGCGAATCGCGCCGGTAATATCGTTCGTATTGACGAAAGCCTGCCCGCCCGTTTCGTCCGCAAGCTTTTGCATCGTGGTGATGCCGATCGGCTGAGAGGACTGAGCCGGCATATTATCCATATGGCCGCTGGCCCCGGAAACGTCGTCGGCGTCGGCCGTACCTGGAATATCCGCCAGTGCCATGGGCGAACGGGTCAGCAGCCCGCGCGCATCAACCGGATAGACGGCGATATTCGCGGGGCTTAGCACATGCGCCATGGCTGCGCCCGAGAAAGGAAGATTCGCGGTGAGCCAGACAAGATTTTTGCGTCCCGGAACATTCGCAACGTGAGAGGCGATTTGTTGGAGCGCAGCCATCGTCTCCGCAGCGCGATCTTCGTTGGCTCCGCCCGCCAGCCTCATAGACGCTCCGTCCTCGAACGAACCTGCGGGCTTAAGAATGTCTGCGGCGCGACTGTCATGCCCGGGAAAATCCATGATGTGCTTGCCGGGCTCGACAACAGCACGATTTGTAATCGAAGAGGTGTCATAGCTTTTCAGGATTGCGAGAAGCTGGTCGCGGTCGCATGTGAAATCGCACAACACATGCAGGGAGTTAGTCAGGCCGTAGATGGCTACGCGATCCTGTGGCTGGAGCTGCTGGATAAATTGGATTAGATGGTTCTTGGCGTTTTGAAGCGCGAGATCCTCGAGCCAGGAGGGTGACTCCTCGTACTTGGATTCAGCTACGGAGCCGTAAAGATTGTTGAGGTTATCGAGCAGGACGATCGTGACGCTGCGGGGTGCGGTAATGCCGTAATGCGGCACATCAGAAAACGTGTTCTGAGGCAGTGACTGCTGTGGTGGTTGTTGCGCAGAGGCGGCGGCTTCGGCGGAGAAAATGCTGATCGTCTGCGGCTTGCCCCGGTCGAGTACCTGGAAATCATCCTTTGTTAAGTCCGCGACCGGGCCGTTCTTGTCGCGAACAATCACGCCGACCTCAACCAGCCGCGTCGCGACGCGAATCTTCGGAGTCTGCGAGAAGTCTTGCGACGCCACAGTTAGTGGTACCAGCACGATGGCGAACACAATGGCGAAGCGGCGCACCAACACCTCTTTCTAGGGTCTCTATAGTGGCCATTGTACGCCCATCCAATGCGGATTGACACGCCACTTCCCCACCCGTAAAATCGCTGATTGTTTCCGTGCCGAGGTAGCTCACCGGTAGAGCGCGGCCCTGAAAAGGCCGGCGTAGGCAGTTCAACTCTGCCCCTCGGCACCATCCCAATTGCCTAGCAGCTTCCACTTTCCCCGATACTTAACGGCTTGTCCTTCGTCCGGCAACATCACAATTTCCCCTATGTGTTTGCTCAGCGCCATTCGCGTAGCGGCCGGGTTAGCGTGCTTACCTGCGAGCAGCGAACGCACGTCGCTTATGCTGCTCTCGACGAACTTTCGGAGATTACGAACCTGGGTCCTTGCCGAATTGTTTTTCCGGCCGGCAACCCTCGTGACCAAGTTCGCGATTTCCGTCTCGCGCTTCGTGATCTCCGCACGGATCGTCGGAGAATCGAGGCCGGAAGCGATCGCTCGGCCTAAGTTCTGAAGTTCGCTTTCGAGCACAGTCTTTCTGCGTTGCGCTTCGAGGAGGTCCGCGTCCAGCTGCCCGAGTGCTTTCTCGATTTCGCCTTCCAATCGCCGCAGCACATAGTCGATCGCTGCAGGGGAAATCACGTCGCCATGGAGCTTTCGCAGTAACTCGATTTCGAGAACGTCACTCGCCACGCGGCGCCTATTCACACACGTTCCGCGAAAGAAATGAGCAGGACATCCGTATTCCGCGGCCCGATGATTCTTTCCGGCACCGGAGATGATTACAAAGTTCGATCCGCACGAACCGCATTTCAGGAGGCCAGAGAAGATATAGGGCGAGCTGGCCGCGCGACTCCTTAACAAGCCCCCTTTCTTGCCGCGCTCGCCATACACGCGATTCACGAATGAGAGACGCTCTCGCACGCGCGCCCACACTGCCTCACTCACGATTCTTTGCTCGGGCACTTCTACGCGAATCCATTCGCTCTCTGGCTTGTGCCGATTGATCCGGCGGCCGTTTGTCGGGTTTCGTACTTTCCGCGTGCGTCCCCATGTCACGATGCCGCGATACCGTTCATTCCGCAGAATGTGCCGCACGCTCGACGGAGCCCAACTTTGCTGTCTGCCATCGCGCGGCTGCGGTGACCGCACACCTTCGGCGTTCAATCGCTTCGCCGTAGCTTTTATCGAAAGGCCACCGGCGTAGAGCTGGAATATCTTCTCGACTGTCTTCGCTTCGGCGGGTTCGATCGCAAGGCGCGCGCCGGAAATCAGCGGCCGGCCATATTGGTCGCGACGCTCGGGATCCTCGATCGGCACGCTCCGGTACCCGAAGATTCGGCCGCCCGCGTGCAGACTATGCAGCACCTTCCCTTCAAGTCCGCGGTGAGTCTTTTTTCCGAGTTCGCGAATATAGAGTGAATCGACGATGCCATGCGTAGCGAGCAGCACTTCGCCTTGCTCGCTTTCGCTGTCGATTCCTTGGCTCACGAAAATCAACCGCACGCCGGCGAAGCGCAATTGGTCCGCGAGATTCAACGCGTCTGAAAGCTTCCGGCTGAGGCGCGAGCTGTCGTCGACCAAAGCAACGTCGAATTCTTTCTGCGTGGCTGCATGCATCAGCGATTTTAGGCCAGCGCGTTCTGCCGATGCTCCGCTGATTGCTCGATCTGCGTAGAGGTGGCCATCGAGAATTTCCCAGCCCTTGCTTTGGGCGTACTCACGGCATTTGCGGACCTGGTCTTCGATGGATGACGGTGATTGGCGATCGCTGGAATATCGGCTGTAGATTGCGCAGCGCAAGGAACTACCACCCATTCTTCCCTCCGGCGGCGCGTCGGATGACGGATCGGCGAGAGTATGCGTGCGTCCGACTCACGGATGCAAGGCTTTTCTCGTCGGCCCCTCCCTCGGCTTCGGCTTCATACTTGCGCAACAGCGCCGGCACGATCACGACGTCGAGGAAATCGCGCAGCTCGGGCGAGAGGCTTTCTTCTCGCCTGGGCATCGGCACGATTTTTGTCGCGTGCGCCATCGGAATTCGATTCAGTTCGCCTGCGCGGCAATTCCTTGAGTCGCGTCACCGCCCAATGCCTCTAAAACGCGCGCCGACTTTTTTCTGGCTGCGTCCACGAGCACTTTACGAATCACCGCGATCTCGCTCGGATTCAAACGCAAATGGCCGAGCTCGGCATGGCTGAGTCGCCAGTAAGGGATGTGGGTGCACCTCGCCAACTCGCGCTGAGTAAGTGCAACAGCCTTTCGGAGTTCCCGAAGATTTCTCATTTGTCCTACCCCCGTTTGCAACGTTTTTGCGCCGCAATAGCGATAGTGACCACGGGCCAATTCCTGTCAACGGGATAATGATGCTGAGTGCAAGAAATTTGCATTAGTGGCAAACGGACGGTGACACGGGGCTATTTTGAGCGGCACTTGCCCCATTTGGGCGGACCGAGCCTCAATTCAAGGTCAGCGGCTTGCCGAGATAAAATAACTTGACTGCACGCCAGAAATACGCTACAAGCTAGTAGTGTATGGCGAACCTCTCAACACAAGACGTTGCCCGCAAAGTGGGAATCAATCGGGTAACGCTAGAACGCTGGCTTTCGAGCGGCAAGGTTGAATCGCCGAAAAAAGTGCGGTTCGGCAAAAATGAATTCCGCAACTGGACTGCGAGCGACGTGGAGAGGATTCGAAAGTACAAGCAGCGGAACTACCGCAAGGGCCGCGGCCGGAAGGCGAAGCGATGAGCGCCGGGGCAAAAACCCTAGGCGACTTTCGCCAATCGGAAGCCGCTCAAACGATTGAGAGTCTTGTCCTGGGCCATAAAGAAATGATTTTGGAGCGTGCGTGATGAAATCCAAACTGGAACAAATCGAGGCGGCGCGCAAAGCGTTTCAAGCTTACGAACGGGCAGTGACAGCCGCACAAGAAGCCATCGGCGACGGCCCCGTCCACGGGCTGGGCACAACTGTGATGGTGGAGAAGTCCAACCAGAATTTCGAGTGCTCTGAATGTAAATTCATTGGTTGGGCAAATAGTTGGAAGTTCTGCCCATCATGCGGCTCTGAGATCATGCGTTTCGAGCGTCCTGATCTACCTGGGCAGAAAATCTCTTTCGTAGTTGTTGAGCCAGAGCCGCGGCCCACCAAGACCATTAAGGTGTATTCGGCGAAACAGAAGTAAGACGGGACCGCACGGCGTTTGAGCGCCGAACGGCCCCTAACTCACACAGCGAGGTCATTCGCTATGCAAGCTGCAACGCAGTCTTTCCGAATCGTTCCCAAAAAACAAGCCAAAAAGTCCGCGCGCAATCGCGAGCTGCAACGCAAGATCCGAAACCTTGCGGCTGCGATGCTCGATCTCGCAGAGTCTCGGCACGCGAGCTTCCCTCAGTTTTCTGTCGCTTTGCAGCGGCATGTGGTAGAACGCCGAATCAATGCTGTCATCAAGGAGGCCGCACATGCACGATGAAAATCAAAGGCGAAATCTCCGCGTCCTAGACTTCGTCGTACCCAGCAAGACAGGCGGACCAACCGGAAGAGGTCATTCCGTGGTCACGCAACGCGATCTAGAGGAGTTTTTTCTTCTCAAGCGCCACTTGGACGAAGCGCGCGCAGAGTTCAAAGCGAAGCAACTAGAAATTGCTGCGCTCGCTGCCGCGGGTGCCGCTGTAGAGCCGGGGATTCATTTCATTAACTTGAATATCTCAAAACGATTGATTGTTCGATAGCGGAGCCAAACATGGCGGAAACCGAAATCATTCGAGCCCTACCAGCGAGCACGTACACACAGCGATTGATTCAGGACTTCCTCGTCTACCACGAGCAGCGCAGCTATTCGCCACACACGATAACGTCGTATGGCCACACGGCACTGGACTTCGTGAACTTCATCGGCGATCTTCCGATCGCGTCGGTGCGGCCGGTCGACATCCGGGAGTACTTGGCCTGGCTTATTGAGCAGGGCGCGAGCGAAAATTCGATTGCGCAAAAGCTCTGTGCGATCCGCGCGTTCTTCAATCACCTGGAATTTATCGGCGTTCTCGCGGTGTCGCCCGCACGACTGATTACTCGCAAAAGGCCACAGCGAAGACTTCCGCACGCGCTGGCGATCGAGGAGGTCGAGAAGCTGATCGATGCCGCCGAAAATCCGCGTGACCGGGCCATCATCGAAACATTCTACGCAAGCGGCCTTCGGCTGGCCGAATTGACGGCCATGCGAATCGAAAATATCGCCTGGAAGCAACCGGCAAGCGTGCGCGTCATCGGCAAGGGCAACAAAGAGCGTCTCGCACCTTTGAACAAACGTGCCGTCGACGCATTGCGCATCGTGGTAGCCGGTCGCACCAGTGGTTTCGTTTTCCACTGCAACCGCCGTCCACAAGGCAATGGCGGTGTCACACTCCTTAAGCTCGATGGCTATTCCTATTGGATCGTTTCTTGGGAGGAAAAAACGTCGTCGGCCGATGGCGAAAGCTTCGTCACCCGCCACACGAAAAACTTGGGCAAAGGGGGCGACCTAACGCATGAGGAAGCGAGGGCCCTAGCCGACGAATTTATGAGGAAAATAGGTCGCCCGATTCGGCCAAGCACCGCACGGCCGTTGAGCACGCGTGCGATCCAAGGCATCATCGGCGGCGCGGCGCGGCGTGCCGGACTCGGGAAAGTTCATCCTCACATGCTGAGACATTCGTTCGCGACGCACCTGTTGGAGGGCGGCGCCGACATCCTCGCGATTCGCGACCTGCTCGGCCATGTGGACATCGGCACGACGGGGATTTATTTGCACGCGAGTCCCAAACATCTGCGGGAAACCTTGGAGCGATGCCACCCGCATTTTGGAGGCAAACCATGAAATCCACTTTCGAGATCGTCAAAACGCCGGCAGGAGAAGCTGCGCAGCGAAAGCCTTCCGAATCGACATTACTGGAGCCGTGGTTCCGCAATCGCTCTGAGACTGCGGCAATCAAGAAATTGCAGACGTATGCAGAACGCGGGAAGTTCGCGGATTTCTTCGAACTGAACGGCTGTGTGAGATGCGCGACTAAAAGCAAACCGCACCGCGGCGAGGGATTCTGCGTCAGTTGCCATGCCTGGTTTCACAAACAGTTGCAGCGGGCGATGCGCTCTCGGCAGGACGGAGAATTCGACAGCCACAGGAGGCAGTAAATGCGAACTGCGATCTACGCAAGAGTCAGCACTACGAATCACGGCCAGGACGTTTCGATGCAGACGCGCGAGCTGCGCGAATACGTCGAGCGCCGCGGCTGGATTATCGCCGGCGAGTACGTGGACATTGGGATCTCGGGGACGAAGGCGAAACGCCCGGAGCTCGACAAGCTCATGGCCGACGCGCACCGGCGCCGCTTCGATGCTGTGATCGTCTGGAAGTTCGATCGCTTCGCTCGCAGCGTCAGTCATCTGCTACGCGCGCTCGAAACTTTCAACGCCCTGGGCGTCGCGTTCGTCAGCCTGAGTGAATCACTCGACACGTCCACGCCGGCGGGCAAGATGGTCTTCACGGTCCTGGGCGCAGTGGCAGAGCTGGAGCGCTCCCTGATCGTCGAGCGCGTCAAGGCCGGGCTTCGCAACGCGCGCGCGAAGGGAAAGCACCTGGGACGCCCGCAAATTGGCCTCGACGTCGCTAAAATCGGCCGGATGCGCTCGCAGGGGCGTTCCTGGCGTAAAATCGCCCGGGTAATGGAGTGTTCGGCCAAGACGTGCCGCAGGGCGTGGCAAAAGCCTGCAAAGGGTTTTTGTCCCACTGTCTGCGACGAGATCGAGGCCGAGAGGGACACAAACCCCGAAAATCAGCTCGCCGCAAGCATCTGAAAACGCGAATCCATTCCTGCGGTTTTTCTGTGAGGCAAAATCAGGTGATTGTGGCACGCACACACGCACGTTAGAATTAGGCATTATGTGGAGACTAATTCTCGCCTCCAAAGACCTCATCATTCCTTTCGCAAGTGGCGTGGTCGGTGCATTTGTCGGCGGATGGGCGACGATCTTCTTCCAGCGCAACACCGAGCGAAAGCGGCTCGCCGAGAAGATTCTATTCAACGTCTACATGATGCTCATGGAACTAAAGGGCTGGCATTTTTGGATCACTTCAGCCGAGATCCGGGGAAAGGAATCGGACCAGCGAATCCTTGGAGAATTTCAGGATAAGCGATGGCGCGTCGCCGATGAAATGCGGAAGATTGACCATCTTCCGGAAGCACGCGAGATCCTACGAGTAATGTTCAGCTTAACGTACAAGTCTGAGCGTGAGCGCGCAGACGAGCTCGATAGACTTCTCGACGTACTAGGGAAGAAACTTAATCGGCAATACGATCAAGTGATGGCTGAAATCACACGCGAGAATCGGGCGTTGATGGTCCGCGATTCGGATGAGTTTTTCTTCCGACAAAAAAGGATTCAGCCGTGATTTTCATCTGTGACTTGGCTCTTGACGGCGCGGTCCGCTTACTTCTTCCAAATGTTGAGGTGGACCAACGCGAATTTGGTCACCAGATACAGTGTATACAGAGTTCCAAAAACTCCGGCGGCTGCGAGAATCCTGTAAAGCGCATTTTGCTCGATTTTGCGCCAGATGTTAGCCATCTTCGCCCGAATCCAGCGTAAGCATCTTTTCGCTCTCTGTGACGGCCTGTTGTCGTCGATTATTTGCAGCAATGCCTGAACCGCATCCTCCAGTTCAAACACCTGCTGTTCAAGATCTATTACGTGCTGGAATATTTGCTGCTCCATAGGGGTAGATTCGCCGCGATAACCGAGGCTTGAGCGCAGTCGTCGCGCAGAGGTTTTCTCTTGGAGGTGGCACGCAATATCCCGCAGCGCGGCCATGTTCCATTTGCTGCGTGATTCCCAGGAAAATGGGAAGTCAGGCCAGCCTTCTTTCTTCATTTGTGAGGACATGTCTTGGCTGTCGGTTTCTCAGCGAGTATGAGAATGCGCGGGCGCCGGCCGTGCTATGCCCGTGTGCTGGCGCTGCGAGCGGCTGAAAACGAACAGCACCAACAGAACCAGGACGATCACAACGACGATGGCGCTGGAATCTCGTTTTGAGCGGTGACGGCGCGGCGCTAGCGGATCGTCTTCACGAATCGTCAGAGTTGTTCTTGTGCGGCGAGCCATGTGGATTTGCCCCCTGAATACAATTATGCTGAGACGCGTGCATCTTCCGCTAGTTGGCCGGGAGGACAGTTGGAGCCAAAGAGTTAGTGCGGCAAGCCCGGTATTGCTTGCACTCCTGCTGACCAGATGTCGGCTAGATTGACACCGACCACCAAGATTACTATCACGGCGAGGACAAACATAATGACTCGGGCCGCGGTGTTCGAATAGCGCGTCCCTGCAAATGCGAAGACCTCAAGCATCCGAAAAACGATGTATGCTGAAACAATCGTCGCCAGGGCTGGAATCATGGTCCGCAATCCTCCACTTAGACCATTATCGTACCGATAAGTAAACTGTGACGTTAACTTTCTTTGAGAAAGATGCGAAAGAGCAAACGGCTCGTTATTTCGAGAGCATGTTCTCCAGCGTCACTCCATAGATCCACTTCCCATCAGGCCGTTGCGCAATGACTTCTGGCACGCCCTGAATCACCCAGCCCTTAATTTCAACGGCCGTGCCCGGCGGAAGTAACGAGCACCTGTATAAATCGGGCTGCGGCACAGGAGCGGATGGGCCTCGCAACTCTTTAACTTTCGGCCCCATGATTTTCTCCTGCATCGCATCCGACCAATATTCGGAATACAGGCGGACCATCAGTTGAACCGTGGGCAGGTCGTCACAGACCAAAGCGCCAGGTGCTCCCCCCATCGGATAATTGGGCATGGCTTGAGCGTGAGCGTTCGGTTGAAACGGTGGAAGTGTGATTGCAGCCCGGTGATTCTCACCAAGGTGCATGGGATTCAGGATTAGAACGACGAGAAGGACCACCAGGAAAAACCAAATAGCCTTCATAGCCTGCCCCCAGGAAAGCAAGCTCACACATGCGGAAGAGCATACCTCACAGGACTGCGGCGAAATCAACTCTTTTTGTCCACCCAAAAACGGACCGCATGCAACGCGTGTTTTCAGCGACTTGGGGCGGGTGCGTCAGTGGGGTTTTTGCAGCACTCCCGTCGCACCCTTCGATGACTGCTCAGAAGGCCAGCGAGTCAGTTGGCGTGAGTGGCGAAAACTCTCCCGCTTTTTCCCGTGAAGATTTCAATGCGAGCCGCACGTCTTCCACGCTTCGGAGCCCGCTGGCGTACAAACTGAGGACGCTTCCGTCCTGCGGATCCGCGAAATACACGCTCCCATTCTCGACGCGTAGAAATCTGGCGCCCGCGAGCGTCACGATTTTTTCGAAGTGATTCACTCGTTCCACATGATCGCGAAGCCGCCATGCGCTGGCAGTTCGTCGGCAACGCGCGCCTCGAATTGCTCTGGCGATTCGTGCTCGTCACGTAGGATCGTGCGCGCTTTGCTTCCCATGCCTATAGTGGCACGCTCTGATTCCTCATAGGGGGGAAAGACCACGATCAAATTCGGCGGCCCGTCTGACTCCAGCAATGCGCGTGCTTCAGCGCGTGCGAGTAGGTCATTTTGTTCCAGTTGCGTCGTCGTCATTGCTCGTTTCCCCTTCCGCTGAGATGCTCGGCCGCTGCTGCTGTACAAACCACTGAGGCAGTTGTCCTGTCTCCGCATACGCGCGCAGCTCTCGCCGCGTGAATTCCTTCAGCGCGCCCGCTACAGCACTCGTGTGCGTCACTTCCAAGCTTTGCGAAGGCTTGCCTTCTACTCGATCGGCGATTGCCCGGAAAGTATCGGGATCTCCCTTCATGGCCTTATCGATCAAACTATCAGCGAGTTGCTGCGCGTAAGTTCTGCGCTGTGGGTCACCGGGCACAAACTCCGCTAGCTTCTGGCGTAGAGCATGAGACAGCGCCGCGGTGCGTGGCCGGCCCGAGGGGTTTCCACTCTGCCCGGGCTTGAACTGCGTGGCTTGGGAATTTGGGATGACCCCGCCTGCTTTCCTCCTGTTTGCTGGCGCCACGGTCACTCCTAGTTGTGAAGCGAGAAAATCATTTGCCTTCCGGTCAACAGGTTCCATGAATCGGCCGGCGGAGTCATTGAGCTGTTCAAGACGCCGTTTGTGGTAGCCGAACCCGCTGTCGGCACTGTATCAGACGCGAAAGAGTTCCCGGTGGCAGTGGTGAGCGCGGCGGTTGTCGCGTTTCCGGTGAATGCGAAATAGTAAGCGCCGGGCTGCAATGTCACAGAACCTTCGACGGTCGTGCAATCCAGCACGCCAGTGGTATTGAAGGCGGCCGCCGCACAGTGGGCTATCAGCGTGCCGGCCGCGGGGACCCCTCCGGTGGACGAGCCACTTTCGAAGGTCGTAGTCGCGTTATAGATTCCTACGGCGTAGCAATCCGCGAATGCACCGCAGAGCGAGCCGGATGCTGTGTCAGCGGTCCCCACGTTGAACACGATGTGACTAAAATTGACGGGCACGTCGAGCGTAAATCCAAAAAGCCTTGTGATGTTCGCGGATCCGAGCGTGGTGCTGGCCTGCGTGCCGTCAGCAGCCGTATTCACCCAGCGAGACACCCCTCCTTGCCACAGCTCGCTCATCTGAGCCGGAGTGAGAACCACAGCGAGCAGCAGCAGAATTGGAATCAACAGTAGAAGTTTTTTCATCGTCATTTTCCTTTCACGGATTGGCCGCATCGGTTCACGGCTCTCGGTTCATCCATACGGGGCCACAGCCGGCTGATTGTTCTGCGTCGCGCCCTGATTGATGAAGAGGCAGGTAATTCGCGTGTACCAGTCGGTGTCGCGCGTGTCGCCAACGTGCTCGACGACAAGGACGCGATAAAGTCCATCATTTGAAGCGCTCGGTGGAGCGACGCCCGCGATGGTCACGAGATTGTAATTATCAAAAAATTGCCCTTTGATCGTCGTGCTAGCGATGTCCGCGTTGTTGATTTTGAGCTGGCAACCAACGGTGATTTTCGGGTTCAGCAAACATTCGACTTCGATGCCTTGTTCCGTCGCTTCGGGCACACCGATCAATCCCGTGGCGCTATTCAACTCGACAATCGTTCCCGGTAAGTAAGAATCGAGTGGGATGAGCGTGGCCTGGCCGTTCTGGATCGACCAGCGGCAGTTATTTGTGTTTGCGATATCCCTGAAATAATCACGCACAAGCCCGAACATCACCTTGCCGCGTGGCAGCGGCCGGATCCCGCCGATCGTCTTCCCCAAGAGTGGGCTCACTCGCGGGTCTACTGGCACCTTCGCAGCTTTGGCCAGCGTTTCGAATTGTTGCTGAGGGGTGCTTCCTGCAGCCAGGCTCGTGTTTACGAGCCCGAAATTGTGTGCAAGGTCGCCATCTGCCGCGAGGATGTCGAGGAAGCTGTCCACATTGCGCTCGCGGCCGCTGCGGAATCGCTTCACCGTGCCGCTGAAAACCTGCCCGATGTTGTCCCCATAACCCGCCGAGAGTGAAACGCTACTAAATTCCGATATGGCGAAGTCCTTTAACGCGTTGCTGAGATTGTAGACCCGGATCGTGGCGTGATTTGGAGTGTCGATGTCATTCGCCGATGTTTCAAATTTGATTCGCAGATCCGATAGATCAATCACGTCCTGCCCATTCGACAAAAAAAGCTTTGCGGACCGTCCGAATTGCGCGCTGGCACTCATCACTGAACCACGCTCTGCGCGTCGCGCAGAAGGTCGGCGTTCACTGCCTTCTGACTCTTTTGGACCTGGCGCGCCGTCTCGTGCGGGTCGCCGGACCCATTCACATTGATCTCAGTTTTCTGGCTCAGTGAGACGGGCCGCGTGAACAGGTCGCGCTCGCCCGCGCGCCGTCTTGTGAGATCGGCACTTGCCACGTATCCTCGGGGAGTGAGGACTTTGTTGAATCGCGAGAATTGTCCTGCGGCTCCAGTAAAATCCCCTGCGTTCAAATCGCGCAGCATGGTGGATTTCGCGAATGCCCCGGAGCCGATGTTGTAAACGAGATCGGTCAGAGCAGCGAGTTGATTCGCATTCAGATGAGTTTTTACCAAATGCAGGACCGCGCTAGATGCGTTCGCCGTGTCTTTCGCGAGAAGTTGAAGCGCTTGTGATTGTGTGATGCCGCCCGAGAAATTCTCGCCGGGTTGAATTTGATGCCCGTAGCCGATCGACATGTGGCCGGCGTCGCGGTATGCAGTTTTCGAGAAGCCTTCAAATTTGGAGATGTAGCCTGAAATCGATTTTCCGATGTCGCTGAACACTCCCGATTCTTTGTAGGAGTTATAAAGCTTGCTACCCTCTTTTATGTCGTGCCACAGCAGCAACGCATCTCCGACCGCTAGGCCGCCAACAAGCCGTAACAGTGCCGAGTACCCCTGCGCCGCCTGCCGCAGCAGCCTCGCCGCCGGCAACACCGCCGCCGACGCCCAAAACTTTCAGCGCGGTTCTGGCGATCCCGAGGGAGCCGATGATGCTTATCAGCGTCGCCGCGACTGCGCCAAGCTCAGTCGACCATCCTTTCGTTTCGGCGTTGAGTTCGATCGCGAAATCGACACACCGTTGCAGAAAATGCACCACCTTTTCGGCTGTGGGTAAGACATCCTGCGCGAATTGGAGTGCCAGGATGCTAGTGCTCGCGACCAGCTTCCCCACATCCTGCATAAATTGGAAAGAATCCTTCCCCAGCTTATCGATGTTGACGCCGGAACGTGCGAGCGCGTCCTGGAACTGCTTGATGAAATCTTTTATTTGCGGGAGGAATTTCTCGAGCATCACCAACTGGGTTTCGCTAATCCCGAATGAGCCGGCAATCTGTGAGGCGATGGCATATCCGACGCTTCCGGGAGGTCCAAGCTTTTGCAGTTGCGTGACGAGATTGATGAGATTTTGTACGCCACTGGAAGATTGTTTGATCCCGAGCTGCTGAAAAAACATTGCGAGACCGGGATTCGAACGTAGAGCGGCCGACAAGTTTTCGACCGCGCCAGTGATGTTCTCGATCCCGAAAATTCCGCCGGCAAATTTAAGCCCCATTAAATCTTTGATCGAGGCACCGGTACGCGCAGAGATGAAATACAGCTTCTCCATCTCCGACGCGGTTTTCGTTATCGTGGCAGCGAGCGCAGCACCAACGGCCGCGGCGATTTTGCCCAATTCGGCGAACTGCGTCGCCGTGGCTTTGAGTTTGCTTTGGAAGTCACGGAAATTTTGCTCGTCGACCTTGAATCCGATCGCCACGAGGAATTCCGACAAAATTGTGCTCGCCATTTCGCGCTATCCTCTTCCGTCTAATTCTTAGACTATTGAACGGTGAACGCCCCGCCCTTGAGGTCATTTGCGCCGGGCGGGTCAGGCGGCCGCAACCGCTTTTCCTGCCACGACAGTTCCTTGACCTCAGCATCGGTCTTGATGAACGCCCATCGGGTTTTCTCCAACTGTTCGGAGACGTCTCTTTGCGCGCCAAGGGCGATCTCGTAGGCAGCCCGCAATTCCTTACCACGCAATTTCTCCGCAGCGAGCTCGCCGTCCGATGGAAAATCATCGACGGTCAGCAGGCCGCTCAAGTGTTCTCTGAGTCGCTCCTCTGCACCGGCGACCGCACCGCGTGCCAACGGCAATTTATCGTTCAGCTCGGCCACTTCGCGCGCCAGGTCGTCACGGCGGGCGATCGCCGCACGGATCTGAGCGCCCAATTCGCGGCGCTTCGCAGCTTTGACTTGAGCTTCCTTCGCTTCCGCTTCCGCCGCTAGGGTGGCAGTCACCGCGGATTTGAATCCGGCGATCTGCTCTTCGATCTCGCGGACCTTAGCCCGTGCTTGCGCAGCCTCTTTTTCTCGCGCTTCTACGTTCGCGACCGTGGCACGCCATTCGGCGAGCTGCGATTCGAGCGTTTGCAATCCACGGAGTGTTTCATCCAACGTAAGGTTGCTGCTGCTCATCCTCTCGCCCTCCAAAACTTCGCGTTCGCTTCGTTAATGCCGCGCACACGCTTGACGTGCTCCGCGAAATTCACGACGTGCAATGCGGGGTTGCGCGCGTCGCTTTGCTTTCGTCTTTCGTTCCAGCGGTCAATACGCTCGGACAAATCAGCGAGCGTCTTTTTTACGTCATCGATCGTCGCGCGGCGCGGCGCGGCATCCTGCGTCGTCGTTCCCGCTTCGTACACGCCCACGATTTTTCTTCCGTGGTGCCGATACCGCACGCTCATTTATTGATCCCAATATTTGCGGTTGTTCTCGATCAGTTCGCTGTGCGTGACGATTTCGGGGATGGTTTCAACTGCCTTCGGTGGTTCGCCGGCCGCGAGTTCGTCTTCTGGCGCCATGCTGATTTCGCCTTTCGCGATTTCACCCGCTAGGTTTGTCGTGCCTTCTTTTTTCCCTACCATGTCCGCCTCCATCTGCTTAACTTCAATCTATCCGAACGGCAAAACTGCCATGGCGCGCCAGTCTAATGGCTTAGACTAAAAATTCTGGGGCGGTAGCCGGCATGGCTTGCGCTTCGCCCGCGCAATCCAGTTTGCGGGCTTTGACGCTTACCGCCCCAGCCGCCGGACGCGATAGGGTGCCCCGGCAAATTTGTAAGCCCCGCCGCCGAAAGCTCGGGAAGGAGTCCACCCGGCGATTCCGTCCGCGCGAATCGAGGGCGCGCAAAACGAACCGCACCAGCGGCGGGGTTTCTGCCGCGGCATGCATCCACGGCAAAATCATTATTTCGCCATCGCTTTCGGCTCCGGCTGATCCGAGCGAACGAATTTTCGCAAGTCGTCGACCAGAATCAGCCGTCGACGGCCAATCTTTCGGCTTCGCAGGAGATTTGACCTGATGAATTTTTTCACCTGGCTCTCGCTTAGGCCGCACATCGTCGCTGCATTTTGCGTGTTAACAGCAATTCGATTCATTCAAAAGTCTCCAACCAAAAAAATGGCCCGCATGCAAAAACAGTGGGCTAGATAATTCCTTTGTTCGAACTGGCAGTGATCTGCACAAACACATTCGCGCCAGTGAATGTTCCACTTGATACCGCCTCGATGTTCGTGCAGCCGGCCAAGTTCATCCAGAACAATTCTGGAGTCCCCGAATAACTGAACGCTGCAGGCGCAGCGTACTGGAGCACTCCGCTCGTCGCAGTTCCAGCCGTTGACGAAACGCCGTAATAGTTAACGCCCCCATCGTTGCTGCATTTGATTTGAACCGTGGCAGCCGTGGCGGATCCGTACAGTTCGACTGAAGCCGTGCCAAATCCAACGACCGAGCGCATGGCCGTCTGACCGGTCGCCGTGAAAGTCATCAACGGCAGCTTCGAGTTCGGATTCATTAAAACGATGCCGTTGGGGATTTGGGCTTGAACAGTCGCGGGAGAATTCATCTGGTCGGCCATGCGCGGGCCGAACATGACCCCAAGAATGGTCATTCCAACGAGAACCAGCATGCACGCCGTGTTGCGAATCGATCTCATCTCCCGCTCCTTTACAGTGGCTCGAATTGTTCTTGCCAAAAAAAATGGCCCGCCTGCGGCAGATGCCGCATTGCGAGCCGTCTGGATCGTCCCTTTCGGGGTCCGGATTAGGGCTGCTACTTCCTCACTGACCTACAATAACCGCCATTCGCTGCCTACCATAAGGCAAACTTCGTATTTGTCAAATGAAATTCGGCGTTTCGGAACAATTATTTTTCATGGCGCGCGGCGATTTTCAGATCCTGGTACCGCCAGCGGCCGAGCTGCTTGTCGAACGTAACCGGCCGCCAGGGTTCCGAGTCATCGTGCGATTCCCCGTAATTGTCGCTAGCTCTATCGAGCATGGAATTAAACTCTCGTTTAGAGAACGTGCCGTCATAAAGTCGCGCCAGAAGATTTCTTACGCATTTCAACACGTAAGGCACCGGCTTCTCGATGGGCCGTTCGCCGCCAGTATCCTCCGGGATCGGACGCGTGGCCCAAAACAGTCCATCCAAAGCAAAATCTACCCCGTACTTTTCCCCGTACTTCATGGTGATAGCGTTCAAGAGGGGAATCACCATCGGAGATTTCGTCAGTTGGTTAACCTTCCACGTCTTAGGGAGGGTTTGGTTTTGCACTTCAAAAGCATTCCTGGAAAGGGAAGCCGCGGTCTTTGCGGATTCTAATCGATGTGTACTATGCGAAGCAAAAGTCTTTGACTTCTTGGGTGCCAGATTCGACTCTTCAAAAGTGCCAGATTCGCGGACAGGCAAAGGCAAAATCTTGGAGCAGTGAAGGATGCGGCGTCGCGTCCATTGTCCTCCAGCCCATCGCTTCCCGCCGTTTGGCTTCTCGATATCGCTGTCCCTCAAACGCGCCAAGTAGCGCAGGACCGTGCGCCTCGACCAGGCAATAGACTTCGGGTACAGCGATTCGCGCTCACGCACAGCCTTCAGGATCGACGTCAGGGACGGATAGAGGCATTCGCCAGTGCCGGTCGCGTCGAACCGTATCAGGACTCTCAGCAGGCGCACCATGCGCTCCCCCTGAACCTTTGCCTTACGTCCTTCGGTTTTTGGCATCTGCCGCGCTTGGACGTGGCGGATGATCTGATTCGCGCGGAGTCTAATGTTTGGAACGGTCGTGGGGGTTATGCGGGAAAATTCCGATGCTTGTGTTTCTGTCTTGCTTCTGCTATTAGTTTTCATGCATGGCGGCTCCTTCCGCTGTGCCTTCTTCCTCGGCCAGCTCGTCACTGGCGCGAAGATTTTCCCCTGCTGGGTTTCGCCCCCTAGCAGGGATGTGCGCGGCACAATCTCATGCCGCTTTATTGAAACGACCCGAGAATGGAATCACCGCGTCGGCCAAAGGCAGCTCGGAGCAACCCGCGCCCTCGGCACCACCCACGCGTGCGCTTGAAAAGAAATCCACTTCCCCGCTGACGTGATACGTCCATCGGCCATCGTTTGAAACTGGCGCAAGGTCAATTTTCCCGATTTGTTCGGCCAGCAGCGCGCGCGCTTCATTGATGCTGCCTGGATGGGACAGCAATCCGTGCAGCGCGGTCAATCGCGAAACCGCAAGCGTGCGCAGTTGATCGAGCGACGTGCGCAGGGATGCTGGTCTGCGTTCGAGCAGCTTGTCCGTAATTTCACTGAGTTCGTGCTCACGCGTGGCAATCGCTGCCATCACGCTCGGTGACGCCTCACCGCTGGCAATCGAATCAACCAGACGGCGGATTTCCGTGTCGATTTGCCGCTTGCGCTCGCGAAGAGTTTCCAAATGGGAATCGAGTTGCACGAAATGCTTTTCGAGCTCCGCGCCCAGCCGTTCCACGGCGTAGGTTATGACTTCCTCGCGCAGCACGTTTTCCTGCAATCCCCGGAGCATCCGCTGCTCCAGTTCCTCGCGGCGAATCAGCAAACCGTTCTTGCAAACGGTATCGCCGCGCTGCCAGTGCATCGAACAGCCGTACTTGTCGCGGCCGGTTTTGCATCGACCGCTGACGAGCGCAATACTTCCGCCGCATTCAGCGCAACGCAAAAGTCCAGAAAAAAGATACACGGATCGCTGCTGCCCGGATAGCAGACCGGAATTCCGAGCATCGGCACGGCTCCATAGGTTTTTGACGGTTTCAAATCTGCGCCGCACTGCCGCAACAGTCTCGCGGTCCACGATTCGCAACTGCGGAGCATCGACAATCACCCATTCAGATTCAGGCCGCGGGCGCCAGATGCGTTTTCCGGTTCCGGGCACGCGCACCTTTTGCCGGGTATTCCAAACAATCTCGCCGTTGTACCTGCGGTTTCTGAGCATCCAGCGAATCGCCGACACGCACCAACTCCTCGAGATCCGCCCTTTTTGCGGTTGAGGCGATAGAATTCCCTCAGCGTTCAAAAGATGCGCGATTCGTTTGAGCGAAAACCCGGAGGCGTAAAGTTTGAAAATGCGGCGAACGATTTCCGCCTGCGCTTCTAAAATCACAAGTTTGGCATTTCCTTCGGCGTCTCGCTCCGTGCGGTAGCCGAAGCAGCGGCCTCCGGTCGCCAAGCCCTTCAATGCCCTGCCCTCAAGCCCCCGATGAGTCTTTTGGCCCAGCTCGCGCCAGTAAACACCATCGATCAAACCATGCACGCCAAGAAGAATTTCCGCTTGCGCGTTGTCGGAATCGACGCCTTGCGAAACGGCGACAATGCGAATGCCGGCGAAACTGAGGCGTTCATAGAGATTCAGCGCGTCGGCGAGCTTTCTGGAAAGGCGCGACGTGTCATCAACCAAAATGCAGTCGAACTGACGCGCCGGATTCACAGCAGCGGCAACCAGAGCTTTCAATCCGCTCCGCTCCATGCTCGCGCCGTGAATAGCTTCATCTACGTGGATGTGCCGATCGAGAACAATCCAGCCCTGACGCGCCGCATATTCCCGGCATTTTCGGATTTGGTCGGTGATGCTGGAGGGACTTTGGCGGTCGGAGCTGAAGCGAGCGTAAATGGCGCAGCGGAGCTGGGTCATCGATCCCTCTCGGCTGAAGCCGCGATAGCGGACTCTGCAACTGGCTGCGCAGATGCAAGGAAATCTTGCTCAGCTAAAAATTCCCTGGCCAGCGCTGGAACAATCACGCGGTCAAGCCATTCGCGCAGCGCGGGACTGAGATTAGGATGTTTGCGCTCAGGTTCCAAGAAAATTATTTCCTTCCTTCCTTGAAGTTCTGAAGAGATCGCCCGCTCTGGCATCGTCGGTCGAGCTTCCATCGCGGATGCATCGGTCTTGACCATTTGCAAGGCTTGGCGTAAGAATCGCGCGCACGGAGGCCGTCTGTGAGCGAAGAACTGCCTGCATTTTTTCGTAAGATTGAAGAAACCGCGATCACGACACTCGAACACGTTCGAGGCAAGAACTTCAAAAACGAGACCGTGGAGATTGACGGAAAGCGATTCACGAGCTGCGCATTCGAAGACTGTGCACTGCAATACTCTGGCGGAGACGTAGAGTTCGGAATCGGCTGCGCACTGGGCGCGAATTGCCGGCCGCGCTTCTCGGGTCCAGCGCGGCGAACGGTGCTATTGCTTCACGCGCTCGGCCTTCTCACTTTCAACCCTTTCGATGAAGAGGCTGAAGCTGATAAGCGGTCCTGAAATCTCTCCGGCCCCAACGATGGCGATTGGCGCGATTATCTTCTCGGCTTTTTGACCGTCATTGCCCTGTGGGTTTTTATCATTCATCGATCAGATCCTTTCGCGCCAGAATCATGTGTTTTGGGCGCATCGAAAGCCGCGGTTTCGGAATGCATGTTTACAGTGACTTGCGGGCCTTCATTTCTGATAGGTTTTTGGCGCGCATGTTGAAACCTTCCAGAAGTCGCTCTCTCGTTCGCTGACGCCAGATTCGCTCGGAGCAAGTTTTGCAGGTGAAACGGGTTTCCGGAGTGCTGCCATCGGGTGCCGGAATTTGAGCGTCCGAACAGACACAGCACGTCAAAACAGGAATTCGCGTTTGCAGGCGTTCTGACGGCGTGATTGTCGCAAGTAAGGCCATTCCACGTACCTCCGCAATTTGAGTCTGCAAGTTGCGTAGAATCAGTTGGTGACAGCCACTTTTGCGTTACTCTGAGCCATCCGAGAGCGCCAGTCGCGTTGCCTGCTTGCGTTTTGGGCTTTTTCTGCTGCGCGGCGTGCGCGTTCGTTCGGATACTTCGCGGGCCTTCCGAGTCTTTCCGCACGTCGCTCGCGGCGCGCTTCGACTGTTTCAGCCTGCGCTTTTCCGTCGCGACACTGGCGCGAGCACCATTCGTCCGACTCGCCTTTTCGAGTGAAGCGAACGCAACCGAGAACCTTGCCGCACGTGTCGCAGCATTCATTCCCAATGATCCCGTGATCTTCATGCAAAAGTTTGCGTTGCTCGTCTGTGGGCTTCACTGTGTCATCTCGATTTTTTGGAATTGAAAAAGCGTAAACTACGGTTTTGTGACGGGCATCGCCGACGCGGATCGGTCGCAGCACACGTCTCTCGTCGGCCCCAGCTCTAGGTAATCGGCGAACGTTGCGATATTCGCCGTCTTTGCGTGTCCCACCACAAAGCGCATGTTTCCGTGAATTGTGAATCCTGCGGCACGCACTTTGTCGCAGAACGTCACATCCTCGCTGCGAATCGTCCCGAATTCGTCGTGCTGATTCTCAAACCACGGAGGCACAATTTTCTCGAAGACGCGGCGATGAATGAAGCATCGCGTGGCCGCCGCATGAGTTCAGCGGCAACCATCCGTGTTCGTCAATATCGCCAGGCCGCACAGGGTGGACGGCGGGATTCCAGTTGATGGTCAGCGATTCCGGCTCGTTTTTCAGCACGCCGATGCCGTGGAAGCGCGGCACGGCGAAGTCCTTACCATCCCGAATTGCGAGCGAGATAAACTCCGCGAAGTTCGCCGGCGGAATGGCGTCGTTGTCGAAGCTAAGAAGATACTCGGCACCACTTTCGAGGAAATGCTTCGTCGCAATGTTTCGCGCGCGATCCACTGGACAGAGTTCCAAAACATCAACAACTGCAAGTACGGGGGTTTAGTTGTGAAGCGCAAAAACAACAGTTTTTTGGGCTGAAAAGCTCCACGAATCCAAGTTCTCGCCATTTGTTCAGCAAGGCACGCTCGCGCCACTCCCAACCCCAGAGCCTGGAAGCTTGCTGTTGCTCTCCACTGGAATGTTAGGATTGCTTTGGCTGCGTCCGACGCGTCAAAAAACAGTGGGAAGGTAATGGCGAGGTATTTTCTCATTGGCCACCACAAGAAATAGCGTAGCCGTCCGTGCCTGTCCCGGTCAGGACAAGCGAACCAGCCGCGAAGGTTCCCTGCGTTAGACCGTTCGCTGGCGTGGTCGTGTCGCGCGCGGTGCAAGCGTAGCTCGCCGCTGAACTGAAACCGCCATTCGGGAAAGTCACGGTTGCAGTGCCTGAGGCGAGCGCCCCCGTGGAGCTGAAGCGCAAGGTCTGAATCGCTGTTCCCGTGCCGCTGTCAGAGATATGCGTTGTCACCGTATCGAATTGCTGCGCGTCGATCTGCGTGTTCGTTACGCCAGCGCCAATCGTGATTCCGGTCGGCAGGTTCGCGAACTGACTAGCTGCAACCATGTTGCCAACCGCGCCGCCGCTGGCGTCGGTGATCGTCAGGCCGACCTCGCTAGCCGCCCCTGTGCCGACGCAATGGTTACCCGTGAAAACGTTGTCGGAAACCGGTCCGCTCGAAAAGTTGGCAATGAAGGCGTAACACGAGCCAGCCCCTGCCAGCCGCACGACGTTGCCGGTAGCTGTGTTATCCGTAGACGGATTGGCGGCAGACTCAATTAGTATTCCTCTTGTGCTGTTCGACACTCCGTCAATCGTATTCCCTGTGAAGGTGTTCCTCGTGCAAGAGCGCTGCAATTCGGGCCTCTTCGGCAGCGGCTGCTCGCGCACGCCGTTCTGCTTCGCGCGCGAGAATCCCCATGCAAAGTTCCCGAATATTCCTGTCTTGCAAAAGCTGTCCTTCGATGCGAGCGCGAATGGATTCGCTGGGGCCGATTCCCATGGCGCGCGGAATATGGTTAACGTTGGCAGATGGAATCGACTTGTTGAATTTTTCCACTTCGCGGTTAAATCGGCGAATGATGCCTTCTTGACGCGACGCCTCAGCTCCAGCACGTCCAGAACCGAGCAGCTTTTCGAGTCTGCCGGAGATTTCCGCTGCCGCTTTTTGTATGCACGCAATATCCTCGGAAATTTCTGGCCGAAGCCCGTCGTACTCTCGATCTCGCTCGGCGAAGAAACCCGCGGGCGCGGAGTTTAGAAAGCGGCGCAGCGCTTCGCGTGCTTCGTTGACGGCAAGCTCGGCGGCGTCTTGCTCGTCGGAAAATTTCTTCATCGCGTCCGCGCCGCCAGCGATCACGGACGTTGGCAGTCCTCGCGCGAACGCTTTGCTTTGAATGTCGGCGACTCTTTGCGATTTCTGCTGGGCGACCCGGCCCGCCGCTTCAACTTCTCCGCGCAAACGCGAGGCCCGAATCAGAAAATCGGTGACGGTGGCGGCCCACGTCGTTGCGACTTCGTTGACTGCTGATGCTGTGCTCATTCCGATTGCTCCTCTGTCAAAAAGCTTTCATTCTGTTCATGTTTAACTTCTTGCGTTTGTGTGTCTTGGTGTTTCATTTCAAATGAAAGGCGCTTAAAGCGCGGCGCCGTCGTGGCCGTTCAACAAAAAGCGGCGAAAACTAACAGCAATTAACATGCGGAACGTTCTACAAAAACACTTCCACCGCTAACATTCCTTGTGGCTTACGTTCGAAATAAAATCATCATCCGTTTCTTTGGGTTTGGGCATTTTTCGGCTCTCCAAGAAACCGCTTAGTAATTCCTGAAATTGGTCGTAAAAACAGACTCGAAAATCGGCGTAAGTCAATAAAAACGCCCGACCTACTTCAAAATTAAAAAAGGCGCAATTTTGCCTATCCTCAGGGCAGGCGGATCGTTCGAATCAGGCTCGCCATCAACTCGCGATCCTGCTCCCGCTGAAGTCCTCGCGAAAGGCCTGCAAAGTCGAGGAAAGATGCCCGCACGAATGCGCGGAAAATGACGGCACTAAACCTGTCATCGGCCGCATCCGTTTGCGCGATAAAGTGACGAATTTTTTCGCCTTCTGGCAAGTTCTCCAACGCCCGGTAGAGGCGAAGATGCAGTTTGGCTCGACGCGAATGTGGATTAGGTGATGGGTGTGTCCGCAGCAACTCTGCGAGGAATACGCTGATCTTCGCATGGGCTAGTCTGCACTCTTGGCAGAGATACCGGCGTGCACAGCGCAGGGCTTGCGGATAGTCACATTGACATCGCTCGGCCGGGCCTTCCGCCCCACATTGATAACAAGCGAACTGTCCGAGGTCGCGACAGCGGCGTCGCTCCATGCCCTCTGTGGTCGTGGCTATCGCGTTAAGCGTTTTCGCAATTTCCTGTGACAACTTTTCGTCGCTCATTTTTTTCAAGTCCTCGCCGTTTTCTTTCAGTTCGATGCGCGCCTATCCAGCCTCTTCTTCAGGTCCAACAAACTCGACGGGTACCGCACTTTCTGCCCTTTGCAAGCATCCAGCACGGTTTCAATAAAAGCGGTGCGCTCACACGAACATTCATGCTTTTCAGCGCATATGTCGCTCTCGTCTTGGTAAGCCAAAAACGCCTCATCGAAGATCGCCTCAAACTTGCTGCTGCCTGCTTTTTGCATTTCAATGAATTCCCAGCCGGACGCGCAGCGAAGCGAGCAAGTCAACTGTGTGGTCTTGGCTCTGGATTCTGAGCTCTCAAATCTCTCTTCTTGAATACCGGACAGCTCACCTACCTGCTCACTTACAGGCTCACGGTCAGCTCGTGACGTGAGGAATGCCGCGTCATGGACAGCATCAAACTGGATATTGCCAAAATCCGTTGTTTTATCAGCATTTACGCTAAGCCACTTCCCGGACGCATCACGGACAAAGTAGCGCGCTATTAAGATGGGGTAATTGCCACGTCTGCCGCGAACGCAAAATCGTTTGATCCACCTGATCCGCTCCATTTTCGCCAGCGAACGGCGGATAGCCCGGGCATTGATCTCGACCGGGCAAAGGGCGTGAATCTTCTCACTGGACGCATACGCAATTCCGGTCGCATGGTCAGCGATCAAGCAAAGGAAATCGTGCACTGCCAGGTCAAGCAGAGAAATCGTTCCGCGGTCGAGATGTTCAAGAATTCCCCGGCGGCGCGGGTACCATCCGACGTAGCGCATATCCTCACTGCCGTCCGATTTTGCGATTCGCGAAATCTAAGCTGTCTTCGTCTGTGGCCTTGAGCAGCAGGTCCGAAAGTCTTTCGCGTTCCACCTCTGCATCGCGGATAGCTTCGCGAAACCGGCGTTCAGTTGTCGCGTTCACGCGCTCATCGCCTTCCATCTGGACGATCCGCTGACGACACACGCCCAGACGGTCTGCGATCTGCTGCTGCGTCAAGTTAGCTGCGATCCTAATTTTACGGAGTTCTTTCACTTGCTCTGCCTCTTCCGCGTGATGCGCGGTCGTTGCGCCCAGCGGTGCGCGCTGCGGGACTCTACATACCTAACAACGTCACCCATTAACTCCTGGTCTGTGCTGAGCTTTTTTGCCAGCGCAGCGGTTTCAACTGAGGCTGCGCGATTCCGCGGTGGCGCACCGATAAGTTGCAGGGCGCCGCCCACGATACCCTGAACCCAAGTTGCGCGATTCTCCGCAATAAATCTCGCTGCTCTCCGTGGCGTCACGCGAAAGCGCACGTCCAGCAATGCGCCGCGCGGCGGAAGGACTTCAATCGTTCGGTTGCGGTGTTTCTGAGACACGTAGAACGCTCTCGTTTTCTCCACCCCGGCGCAGCGGGCAGCTATACATTATTTTCATTTACAGCCTAGCACGTACATGCTATAAGATGACCGTAGTTGTTTTATGGTTAACGAACTCTAGTGAGAGTTAGTAAAACATGCGAATCACACTTGAACCGCTGAAGAAAGCTGAACTCCAATTCGTCCTCGACGTTCTGAACGCATCCGCCGGCCGAGATTCCGCAACAAGGCTACGTGATCTTGATGCGGCGGGAATGAAGTTTTCCGAGAAGGCCCTGCGCGGGAAATTGGCGATAGAGCCGTGGCATTATGGAAAAATCCCAAGCGACCATCAGATTGTCATTCAATGCAGCGCCGCGCAGCGTTCCATTGCCAGCGTTGTGGTTGAGCAGCGCAGTCTCGGTGGCTTTTTTTTCGACCTCCGAATTGGACTGCCCGCACACAAGCCGCCCGTCATTCTCACCGATCTCAGCGATCTTGCGAACTGGCTTCTGGCTCGCGCCGTCGCCAACAAGCAGCATCTCCGCTTCGTAAAATGCATGCGCGAAGATTGCGGTAAGTTCGGGCTACGTCGCCGCGCGCGCGCCGATTCACGATACTGCTCGCGGTCGTGTCAGATCGCCGAAACTGCCTACCGCGCCAAACTGCGAGAGCCGAAGAAGCCGGCGAAACAGCAAGTGCGCTTTGCTGCTCCACAAAATCTGCGCAAAGGGAAAAGCAGATGAATCCTGCGTAGCGGCATTTGTCCGCAGAAGTTCCCCGCCGCAGCGCAAGGCTTTTCAACGCCCAGATTTCGCGATTCTCAAAATGTAACTCGGTATCAACTGGCCGAGAAATGCGTTGCGGTTCTCACCGCGGCCTTGGAAACTTTCTTGGCGTTTTTGCCGACGTGCTTGCTCTTTTTGGGTGGCAGCAATTCGTAAGGCAAATGTTCTTCGGTTTCGTGGCCGAGCTCTGGTACAAAAATTCCAAGTCTCCTCTGAATCCAATCTGCCACTAGCCGCCGATGGCATCTGACACCTGCTGATTCCCAACACAACAGAATGGCGTCCGGCCCCAACGCTTTGACGATCTCCGCAGCGTCTAGGCCTTCCAAAATCTGCCGCATCGCTTCGTCGAAACGCTTAGTGTCCCCTGTGGCCTTCACGTCGTCGAGCATCGCCCGCGTGGGGGCCAGTTCCAGCATCCGCCGGCCTTTGTACCACCACGGCACGCCCTGGCAGATGGCTACTGCCCTTTGGTCGTTCTTGGCTACCGCGAAGTTTGAAGTTTGAATCATGCGTGCCCTCCTGTCAGTCCATGCGCTCTCACTGCGCCAATTCCATGTACATGGTTTTTGGCGCACTTCCCAGCGGCTCGCCGGCAGGTTCCTTCACCAATCCTCAGTTCGGCCGCGATCTTTCGCCACGACCGACCAGCCGCGCGCAGTTGCCAAATCGTCGCAACATCCACGATCACCCGCGGACGCCCGAGCCGCTTACCCTTCGCGCGTGCATTCCGCAGACCAGCCCGGACGCGCTCGGCAATCAGCGAGCGTTCCAGTTCCGCGACGGCGCCGAGCACCGTAAACACCATCTTGCCCGCCGGCGTGGACGTGTCGAGTGATTCGCTCAGGCTCACGAACCCAACACCAAGCGCGTTGAATGTTTCGAGCGCGCGGAGCAGATGGCTGACACTGCGAGCAAAGCGATCGAACTTCCAGACGATCACGGCATCGAAGCGGCGCCGGTGTGCTTCAACCATCAGCTGGTCAAGTTTTGGCCGTTTCTCTTTCGCGCCGGATATCCCGACATCAACGTACTCGCTGGCAACCGTCCAGCCGCGGCGCTGGCAATGCTCGCGCAATTCACGGAGCTGCATCTCCGGGTCCTGGCCGTGGCCGTTTGTGCTGACACGCGCGTAGATCGCGGCTCTCGTGGTGTCCTCCGATTTTGCGATTTGCCAAAATATCCAGCGGCCCGAAGGCCGCCCCTGTCAATTCCCCCGCAGTGATACGAGATGGTCTTTTCTCCAGATCCCGGAACAGCAGAACATCGTCGCCGACGCTCAAACCGGGCCGAGAGAATCCAAAAATCTATTCCGCGCCACTCTTGCTAAGCGCGGCCGTACAGCCTTAGCGCGCTGCGGAGCGTGATGACAAATTCGCCGATCGTCAGCTTGCGTTTCAAGACTTGCGGAAATTCGGCGAAGAATCTCGCCTGACCTTTCCGCATGGCTTGCTCGCGGTTGCGGCTTCTGTTTTCATAGACTTTCGTTTTGCGGATCTGTGGGCACTCGACCGCAGTCAGGTAAATACGACTTTTCGTTTTCATCGTGTCCTCCTCGTAAGTGTTCCGAACAACCGGCACCAGAATCGGGCGAGTATTTCCCGCCAGGTGCGCCGGCGATTCGGATGTGGATTCCAATTGGGCCAAGGCATCATGCGCTTTCGGCCATTCTTGCGGCCGCGTTTTTGCTTACTTCGTCGATCATTTTCTCAAGCTTTTCGTAATCGGCTTCGGAGGTTGCTAGCTGCTCCTTGACATTCTTCGTGAGGATTCTCAGCACGCTTGTCGCTCCCATCGCGAAGCATGACCAATCTTCCCGGTCGTCAACTTTGTCGCTCATAACGAAGATTTGATCTCCGAGAGCTTCCACGAATGTAATCAGGTCCTTGATGTTCCCCTTTTGGTCAGGACGGAAATACCTGAACTGTTCTTTCAAGTCTCTACTTCCCACAGTTTTCAAATCTTTATTCCTCATATCTCCTCCTCCGTTTCGCCCCGCGCTCCTCATCGGCGCCGCAGCGGGGCGGCGATTGCGGCGGACGCGATGGCCATGCATAGACACAGCCGCCGCGTTTCGGGTTTAGTGGACTTCGACGGTGAGCGTGCGAGTGGGCTTCGTGTGCGCCAGCACGTTCGAGCAGTAGGTTTCGCCATCGAGTCCGAGACGGCCAGCGAGACGAATCACCACGTCTTTCCAGCCAACGTTGCGCCGGGAGCTCTCTTTCAAAGTGGCGACGTGGACGCCAGATTCAACCGTTGCGCCGGATTCGATCCGCGTGCGCAGGCCGAGAGACAGCGTTTTTATCCGCTCCTCGAGCTGGACGCGGAGATTCTGAAACTCGATAAACTCGCACAGCTCGGCTTGCGTGATGGTTTGCTGGATTTTTTCTGCGGACTGCGGGAATTCCACTACTCGCCGCTGTGTTATAAGTGAAGTAGCCATCTTTCCGAACCTCCATTCGGGATTTTGGTCAGGGGCGCGTGGGTGTTGATAGCACCGGCGCGCTCCGCTTTTACTTTCTCCGTTTTTTCGTCTTCGGACCCGGTTTCAGTGTTCCTTTGAATTTTCGGAATCGCTCCACGTCAGTATCGGTGAAACGCCAGAGCGTCCGGCCATCCATAGGAGTTGCACCTGATGGCCGAATCTTGCCGCTGGCGAGCCAGCGTTTCAGCGTTGCCAATGAAACGCCTACAAGCTGGGCCGCGCGCCTTGTGGAGTACGTCTTAATCACGACACCAATGGTATCACAATACGGTGGGATGTCAAGCTCTTTTATTCGCCCGTTGGGCGAAACTCGCTGCGCTGCCGTGGCCGCTGATTCGTCGTGCCAAACACAGATGTTTTTGTTGCAGTCTTGAATGTACAAGATTACGATTCCCCGTTAGGGAGTACTCAATGCGCTACTTCACCGTCCTCGCACTTGCGTTCTGCATATGCGCCTCGGCTTACGGCAAGAAGGCCAAGCCGCGAGCGCTCGATGGTGTGCTTGACGATCCTACGGAAGCGACAATTATTTTCGCGACCAATATGAACGAAACGCAAGACCTTGGTTTCAGCTGGGTGAACGCCTATTGCTTCGGCGCGGCGCTCGGCTGCGTCGTCCAAAATCAACCGGCAACATCTGCTTGGACAACACGAATTTCCGTATTTTTGGTTGGCGATTGGAGGATCGCTGCGGATTGCCGCGATCAAGCGCCGGTCCCGATGTACGTTGGAGATCAGTCAGGAATAAGATTCCAACTTCATCCCTGCGAATCTGGAGACGGGCGCGTGATAATTCAGATTCGTAAGAATCAGCGAAGCCTAACCGTCGCATTTGAAGGCGAGAGTGACGATACTGGCAAAGGAAAGCCGCAGAAGAGAGAGCGTTGGAATCGTGGCGCGAGCGTGTATGCGTTGGAGGGAGCTTACAATGTGAAAACCAAGCAAGTAGTCGGTGATGGCACGGTCGAGCAGTGGGAGTTGCTGTTTGCCGAGCTTCGGATGCAGAAAGATTTGAAGACCTTTCAGCCTCAAATCGCAGTGAAGCTCATCGATCAAATGAACGACCTGCGGCAATATAATCTCTTGACTTCTGACCGATTGGAAAAACTATTGGAGCAGGACGAGCAGGAAAATGCGGGGTTGGCTCATACCAATCCGAAATGAAGTCCGCGGGCGATCTTGAATCCTACTTCGCATTTTCATGCTAATGCGAATTCAAACTCAATTGCACGCGCGGTACAATCCGTGCCCTCGGCACCACTTCCATTGCCCTGCCGTCCCGCTCCGTCGTAACTGCATCATCAAGCCTGGGAAACACGTTGTGATGCTCCGGCTTCACGACGTGATGGCCGGTACATCCGTGCGCGGCTCGCGTAGGTATCGTTTGAGTGAAATAATTTAGCCGACTGCTCCGACTTGAAGCTGCCGGGAAGGAGCACTAAGATGCGAAACTTCGAAGGGTTCGATGTCTCTATTGACATTGCTAGCGGTCTGCTAAATCCTCAAGGCTGGCGGGCTGGAGGCGGACCGATTCATGGCAAGCGGCGGCAAGATCGGAGTCCTGACGGGCGGCGGAGATGTGCCGGGCCTGAACTCAGTGATCAAGTCGGTTGTCTATCGCGCGAGCGAGATGGACCGCTCGGTGCTCGGCATCCGAAGAGGTTGGGAGGGACTCACGCATCTCGATTCTTCGCAGGAATCGGATCCGCGCTATGTCCGGCCACTGACACGCGAGAACACGCGCGCCATCGACCGCAGCGGCGGAACCGTGCTGCACACATCGCGGACGAATCCGCTGCGTGTCAAGAAAAGCAATCTGCCCAAGCATCTCTCGCCCTCTGAGTTGGAGCGGCTTTCCAACGACGGACAAACTTTTGATTTCACGCCGATCGTTCTCAGCAATCTCGAGCGCCTGGGAATCGGCTGTTTGGTTGTGATCGGCGGTGACGACACGCTGGGCTTCGCCGCCACGCTGCACCGCGCCGGTTTTCCGTTAATCGCCATTCCCAAAACAATGGACAACGACGTGCGCGGCACGGAGTACTGCGTGGGATTTTCGACGGCCATCACCCGCGCGAAGGAACTGGTGTCGCGACAGCGAACCACGCTGGGCTCGCACGAGCGCATCGGCATTTTCCGCATCTTCGGACGCGATGCGGGCTTCACGGCGCTGTACACGGCTTACGTCACCTCCGCCCGCTGCGTGATTCCGGAATATTCTTTCGATCTCGATCTGCTGGTGCGGCTGCTCGTGGAAGACAAGCGCGGCAATCCCAGCAACTATTCGTTCGTGATTGCTTCGGAAGGCGCTGTGTGGACGGGACACAACGTGGAAGATTTCGGAGAGGCCGACGCGTACGGGCATCGCAAAAAAGTCGATATCGGCCACGCGCTCGCGGAAATTCTCCACCGGCGAACAGGGGAAGAAACCATGACGAGCGACCTGACCTACGACCTGCGCAGCGGCGACCCCGACGCTGTGGATCAGGTGGTGGCCACCACATTCGCGAATCTGGCTCTCGACCTTTTCGCGGGAAACATATTCGGCAAAATGGTCGCGGTGCGCGAAGGCCGTTACGCGCATGCTCCTTTGCCCGATCCGGCGCTGGGCCCGCGCACGGTGGACGTTGAAAAACTCTACAACACGCAGCGCTACCGCCCGCGCTACACCGATAAGCTCGGCGACCCACTTTTCCTAATCTCGGCATGACTCACGCAGACCAACGAAACTGGGAGACAATTCGGTGAACAAAAAAACGACTTTTTCGTATACGTCTGGCTGCTGCCTGCTCGTTGCGATCTTCCTGATTCCTCAATTCTCTTTTCCACAGACTTCAGCGTTCACACCACCTGCACAAAATCAGACGCCAACATCGGCGTCGTCCGCGCAACACCTGACTCCTGTCGAGATGTCGCGGCTCGAGCGCGCCCTCAATGACTGGCCCTTCCTCGCTAAATACCGTGACGCCGATAAGGAGTTGCCGCCTCCGGCTCCGGGCGAAGCGCGCGTGGTGTTCATGGGAGATTCCATTACGGAAGGCTGGGGACGGAAGGAATCGGCAACGTCTTCGGATCGCGCTGAGTTTTTCCCTGGCAAACCGTATATCAACCGCGGCATCTCCGGGCAAACCACGCCGCAGATGCTCGTGCGCTTTCGTCAGGACGTGATTGATCTGCAACCGAAAGCCGTCGTCATGCTCGCAGGCATAAACGACATTGCCGAGAATACGGGCAAGACAACTTTGCGCGACATAGAAAACAACATTGCATCCATGAGCGATCTGGCCCGGGCGAATGGAATTCGGCTTGTACTGTGTTCTGTGTTACCGGCGAGCGATTTTCCGTGGCACCGAGGGCTTGAGCCTGCCCCTAAGATTAGAGCTCTAAACGCGTGGATCAAAGATTACGCCGCGACAAACGGTTTCGTTTATGTGGACTACTATTCGAGCATGTCCACCAGCGAAGGTGGCCTCAAACCGGAGATGGGTCTGGATGGCGTGCACCCGAACAAAGCGGGATACGAAATCATGGCGCCGCTTGCCGAGGCTGGCATCGAGGAAGCCCTGAGAAAAACGCTTCCTTGACTCTCCTACGGCAAGTTATCGAGACTAGCTCACGGCTCTCTTCGCTTCCGCTTTCACTCTTGCCCAGCGCCTCTTGGCGGCCTTGGAAATCTTGGCTCGTCCGGACGCGGACAACACGCGTTTCTTGACGTTGGTTAGTTCGCGGTCCGCGGAGCGCCCCAGTGCCTTCGCTGCGGCTCTCACCCCATCCAATTCGTGCTGCAGCTTGCCCAACTGTTTTTCAATTTTGCGTTCTTCGCGTTTTATCGCCGCTAGAATATTCATTCAATGCCTCCGTGTCCTGAACTGTCAAAGTGAAAGCAACTGGTTCCACGCTCTACCCTACTTTCCCGATGGCATCCCGACTGGGTCCGTCACCTTCGCGGCCAGTCCGCCTGGCGACCACGTGTTCACGATGACCTTCGCCAGCTGCCCAATCAAAATCTCAGCCTTATTTTCCGGAGTCCAGGATTTATCCGCGTTGTCATACGTGAAAATGGAAATAATCACGGGACCGCGTTGCGTGTAGACCAGCGCCACATCGTTGCGCACATCGTCGAGCGCCCCGATTTTGTCCGCAATCGCCGAGAGGTCTTCGCTGGCGTCCGCTCTTTCCAGATAGCGCGGCAGCATGTCGCGATATTGCTGGTTGCGCATGATGGTAATCATCTGCAGACAGAGTTCGCGGTCGCCCATGTCGCAGCGGTAGATACTCTCCATCACCTTCGCCATTTCCTCCGCTGTCGTCTTACCCAAACCGAACTGCTTCTGATCGGGCGGCATGGGACCTTCAGCCGGCTTGAACACTTTCTTGTAGAAATAAGTGTTGTGCAGCCCCATGCGAGCCAGCATTTCATTGGTCGGTGGCAGGCCGACGACATCGATTACCATGTTGGTGGCGGTGTTGTCGCTCAGCGTCATCATCAGTGTGATTGTGTCTTTCAACGTCAACGAGAGCCCGGGATCCAACAAGTTGAGGATGCCGGAGCCGGGAACCTGGTTACCCTTGGTCAGCACCACAGGCGCCGAGAGTTTCAACTTCCCGGCTTTCACCTGCTCGAACGCCTGCAGCATCAGCGGCAGCTTGATAACCGAAGCCGTCTGCACCGGACGCGCCGGATCGAGCGAAACGGTTTCGCCGGTCGTCAGATTTTTCGCGTACAAAGCCACGTGACCTTGATACGACGCCGCCAGCGCCTCGATTTTTTTCTGGAGATCGGACGCTTTCGCGGGCAATGCCAGCAGCAGAATCGCGCAAACCAGACAAAGTCTCTTCATGGCGTTATCGACTCCCCAAATGCGCCGGATTGCCTCTGCAACGAAGTAGAAGCAACTTAGTTTCCGGGATGGTAGGTTCGCTCCGTGTGCCCCTTGAGCTGCGCGCGATAGAAGTAGACTTCACGGAGATTGCCGGTCGAGTAGCGCTCAGCTTCATCGTCAAAATGAGGAGACGCTGGATTACCGCTCTCGCCGCCCGCCGTCACTGCTCGCGCGCGCACGGTCTTCCCGAATTCAACCACAGCGACGAAACTGTTTCCGCTTGTGCCGTACCATTTCTTCGTGTTGGGATACGGGCGCGCGCCGAAAGACGCGAGCGAACCCCACTCCGATGAAGTGAACTCGACGGGGATGCTCGGCTTGGCGTCGTCGAAGTGCGTAAAGATGTCGTCATCGAGACGCTGAAAACGGTTGATGTTGCCCCACGGAGTTTTCCAAGTCCCAAAGTCCGCCGTGAGCCGGTCCGACGCGGCCGCGAGCGACTGCAGCAGTTGCGCCGCGGGCACTTTGCTGCCGACATAATCGTACACGGGAATGCCCGCGGTTCTCGCGTCGCGGCCCGTGTGACGCACGATATCTTCGCCCCAGAAAACCGCGAGCGACGTGGGAACTGAATCCACTCCCCAGCGGAAATCCCATTTGCGCAGAACTGCGATTTCTTCCGCCAGCTTTGCTTTCAGCGGATCCGAGTCCGCGTCTTGATCCCACGCCTTTATCAATGCGGGCATCGTCTTCGCAAACCACGGCAGGTAGCTGTCGAATGCCGCGCCAATCAACGAATCCAGGGTGAAGTCCTTCTTGCTCCCGAGCACCCTCACTGCATGGATTCCACGCGCTGATTCCCCGCCCTTCTCCACATACGCAGGAAAATCTGCCTTTTTCAGGCTGCCCGGCCCGCCAGCGTTCCACGGCGCGTCATTCGAGTTGTAAATCCAGCCACTCGGGGGATTCAGCAAGTGCGGCGTTTCGTCCAAAGGAAGAAGGCCGTGCCAATCCGTCGCCGGATTACTGCCGTCCACAGGTTTCGTGAAGTCGAAACTGTTATCGCGTTTGGGAATAAAGTTGGCCTGGTAATACGCGATGTCGCCGTCGGAGTCAGCGAAGATGGTGTTGTTCGACGAGTCCGCGCGCAGCTCCATCGTTTGCAGAAAAGACTTGAAGTCCGTAGCCTTGGTGCGCGTGTAAGACTGAATGAGCGCCGGAATGGGCCTCTGCATCAACCGGATGGTCACCCACTTCCCATTCTGCTCTCCGCTCGTTTCCTCGCCAATCACCGGCCCGTGCTCGGTGTAATACGCGGTGAATTTCTTTTCGGCCATGCCGTGGTCGGTGATGTACGGCACCGAGATATCTTTCACTTTGACGGGAAGCTCCTTATTCCCGTACTTGTAATAATAGCGGCCGTCTTTCTTCTCGACCGTTTCCAGATATTCGTCGACGGCATCCACTCCGCTCGAGGTGTGCATCCAGCCGACGTGGGGATTGAACCCCTGGTAAATGAAAAATTGCCCCCAGGTAACGGCTCCGTAGGCATCGAGACCCTGCTCGCTCACCATTTGCAGCTCGGATCGGAAATAAAATGATGTGTGCGGATTGATCAGCAGCAGCGCGTGGTGGTCGAGTGTGTTCGCCGGCGCGATGGCCATGCCGTTCGACCCAGTCGGTTCAGGAATCGCATATCGATTCGCGGGGATTGCCTCAACAACCAGTTCGTGGCCATAGAACGCTGCGAGATGCGTGATGTTCACGCGTTCGATGTCGCCGCCGATGCTCCCTTCCGTAAAGCTCAGCGCCATCCACGGCTCAAATTCCTTTATCACCTTCGGTTTCACCTCAGGATGTTTGTAAAGGTAGTAATTCAAGCCGTCAGCGAACGCGTTCATGAGCGTCTTCAGCCATCCCGGACTCTGCGCGTACTGCTTCTTAAGTGTTTCGGGATCGATGAAGAGTTTCATGCGCAGGTCCTGGTAAATTGCGGACTTTCCTTCGGTCTCCGCCAGCCGCCCCATTGCATTGATGTAGTTCGTCTCCACGCGATTGAAGTCGTCCTCGGCCTGCGCGTATTCCATGCCAAAAACGGAGTCCGCGTCGGTTTTCCCGTAGACGTGCGCGATCCCCCAATTATCGCGGATGATGGTGACGTTCTGGGCTTCGTGCTCCCAGCGCGCGATGTCCGCCTTTTGTGCTCCCCACGCGGGGAAAGAAATGCATGCAACAGCAAAAACGAGAACAAACTTCTTCATGAGTCCCACCCTTGGTCCGCCCATGCCGCCAATTCAGCAATCTGTGATGGGCGTCTAATAAAGTTGCGAATTAAACTTGCGGAGCGAAACGTTACGCTCTACACAGTGAATTTTCAAGCGAAGGTTGCAAGCCAGCTCAGGTCGCGCCCTCTCGCCACAACCTGCCAGGTTATCCGCGTGCAGTCGCTCCGATGAGTAAATGACGTATTGCGGGCGGGCCCGGATGCATCATCCTAAGAGAACGCGCTCCAAGCGTCATGTTGATCCAGGAAATGCCTCGCAAGGCCAGTCTGTACCTGCTGGCTCGAACACATCTCGGTAGATTACCGTGCACGCAAGGTCCACAGCCCTATATCGTTCCAATTTATTTCGTCTACGACACTCACTACATTTACAGCTTCTCCACCGTATTTTCATCGACCAGATCTCCGGCCACTGCGCCAGTCCTGAGCCTGGCCGCGCGGTCTGAGATCACTGGTCGATCCCGCCGGCACACGGCAGCCCGCAGTTGACGTCCTCGGGGGCGCGCAGTATTATCCGCGCGTCTAATTGCCCTTTATTTCAAAAGAGGAAAACAAATCATGTCAAGACGAGTCGCTTTGCTTGCATCGATGGCGGTTGTGTTGTTGCTCTCCAGCGCCGGCTTTTTATTCGCGCAAAGAACGCACGGCAACAACTCTTCCACGCCGTTTGGTCAACTGCGTTTCCGTTACATCGGTCCGGTGGGCAACCGCGCGATCGCGGTGGCAAGCGTGCCCGGCGATCCGAATATTTATTACGTGGGCGCGGCTTCTGGTGGAATTTTCAAGACCACCGACGGCGGAATTCATTGGGATCCCATTTTTGACTCGCAGGACGTTTCCTCGGTTGGCGCGATAGCCATCGCAGCCACGGATCCAAATATCGTGTGGGCCGGGACGGGTGAGCCCTATATTCGCAGCCACATTTCCATCGGCGACGGAATTTATAAATCAATGGACGCTGGTCACACGTGGACGCACATGGGTCTGGAAAACACGGGCCGTATCGCCAACGTGATTATTGATCCGCGCAATCCAGACGTCGTTCTCGCATGTTCGCTGGGAACGGCGTACGGCCCGCAAACCGAGCGCGGCGTATTTCGCACCGCGGATGGCGGGAAAACTTGGGAGAAAACGCTTTTCGTCGACGAGAATACCGGCTGCGGCGACCTCGCCATGGATCCGAACAACTCGCGCGTTCTTTTTGCGGGGATGTGGCAAATCGTCATTCACACTTGGGGCCGCACGAGCGGCGGTACCGGGAGCGGAATTTTCAAATCGACTGACGGCGGCGTCACGTGGACGCGCCTTGAAGGACACGGCCTGCCCAATTCACCGGTGGGCCGAATCGCGGTGCGCGTGGCTCCCAGCGATTCCAATCGTGTCTACGCCGAGATCGAAACGGGCGATGGCGTCCCGATGGACGGCAAGCCGACGCAGCGCGGACAGCTTTGGGCATCGGACGACGGCGGCGCGAACTGGCAAGTTGTTAGCTATGACCGCCAGCTTCGCGGCCGCACACACTATTACACGCGCGAAGAAATTTCGCCCGACAACGAGAATGAAGTTTATTTTTTCTCTGCTGCGTTTTCGAGAACGCTCGACGGTGGCAAGACGCTCACGGAAATGCCTGCCAGTCCTGGCGGCGACAATCATGAGATGTGGATCGATCCGACCAATGGAAACCGCATGGCGGTGGTAAACGATGGCGGCGTCAGTATTTCCATTAACCACGGCCGTACATGGGATCATATTCAACTCCCCATCGCGCAGATCTACCACGTCACTGTGGACGATCAGATTCCCTATAACGTCTACGGTAACAAACAGGACGGGGGCTCGTATCGCGGGCCCAGCAACAGCCTGCAATTTGGTGGCTTCGGCCCACGCCGAGGGCCCGGCCCCATTTCGCGCGGCGCGTGGAGCTCATTGGCGGGCGGCGAGAGCGGTTTCGCAACGGTGGATCCCGTCGACAACAACATTGTTTGGAACAGCGGAACCGGCTCCGGCAGCGTCGGCGGAACGGTGATTCTCGATAACGTGGCGAATCGGCAGGCGCGCGAAGTGGAAGTATGGCCCGAAACCACCAACGGAGCCCCCGCCGCTGATGTCAAGTATCGCTTCAATTGGGAATTCCCCATCGCCATATCGCCCGAGGACCATAATAAAGTTTACACGGGCAGCCAGTACGTTCACGAGACTACGGATGGCGGCAATAGCTGGCAAGTCATCAGCCCTGATCTGACGCGCAATGACAAAAGTAAAATGGGAATTTCCGGCGGCCTCACGCCCGATAACATCGGCGTCGAATACGCCGGCGTTGTTTTTTCCATCGCCGAGTCGCCGAAACAGGCGGGCGTGATTTGGGCGGGCACCAACGACGGCCTTGTGCAACTCACGCGCGACGGCGGAAAGCATTGGACAAACGTCACCGGTAATATTCCCAATCTGCCCGAATGGGGAACGGTGAGCAACATTGAGGCGTCGCGTTGCGACGCCGGCAAGGCGTACATCACCGTTGATTTTCATCAGATGAACAATCGCGATCCGTTTGTTTATAAAACAAGCGATTACGGCAAGACCTGGACGTTAATCACAAACGGCATTCCGCACAGCCCGTTAAGCTACGCGCATTGCGTTCGCGAAGATCCTGTCCGCAAGGGACTGCTGTATCTCGGCACCGAAAATGCGCTCTACGTTTCCTTTGACGACGGCGACAACTGGCAGCCGTTGCAGTCAGGCTTGCCCCACGCGCCCGTTTACTGGATGACGGTCCAGGAGCGCTTCCACGATCTCGCGCTGGCGACTTACGGACGCGGTTTCTGGATTTTGGACGACATTTCTCCGCTGCAACAAATGACGCCTGAAGTGCGCGCATCCGACGCGCATCTTTTTGCTCCGCGGGACGCTTATCGTTTCCGCAATGTCACCGAACCGGCGTCCGCCACTTACGATCCAACAGCCGGACACAATCCACCATTCGGCGCGGTGATCAACTACTATTTGAAATCTGCCACAAAGGACGCAGTGAAAATCGAAATCGCCGACGCCGGCGGCAGGACGGTTCGCACGTTTGACGGCACAAAAAATGCCGGAGTCAACCGCGTCTGGTGGGATATGCGCTTCGATCCTGGCAAGCAGTTCCGCTTGCGCACGAGTCCGCTCTACGCGCCAGAAGTCACCGTTGGTCCGGAAGGCTGGCGGCCCGCGCCCGGCGTGGAACCTGTCGGCCTCCTGGCAACGCCGGGTACGTACACGGTGAAATTGCTCGCCGGAGGAAAGGAATACACGCAAAAGCTCCGTATTCTAAAAGACCCGCACTCTACAGGCACGGATGCCGACATCCAAACGCAGACGAAACTCGTTGAGCATCTCCAGAATGAACTGAACGCGATGGCGGATACCGTCAATCAACTCGAATCCGTGCGCGCGCAGCTCAATCAACTGGGAACCCAGCTCGGAGACGATGCGAATTCAAAATCAATTCGCGACGCCGCGAACGAGTTGAACACCAAGCTCACCGATTTTGAAGGCCACCTCTTGCAGCTCAAGGCTACCGGCCGCGGACAGGACGATGTGCGCTGGGAGTCGATGCTCGTCGAGAAGCTCGCCTATCTCGCGCGCCAACTCGGCAGCACCGATTTCCCGCCCACCACGCAGCAAGTCGCCGTCGCAGACGAACTCAGCAAAAAAACGGAACAGGCCCGAAACGAAGAACAGCAACTCATGTCGAAAGACGTTGCCGCTTTCAATTCCATGCTTCGACAGCGCAACGTCGAAAACATAATTGTCAAAACGCCGTGAAAGGCTCCACAGTCGATTTGGCCCTGACGTGAAGCGCGGCGCTTCTCTGCGTCACACGCCCCGAAATTGTTAGACTCGATTTTTCTCGGCCGACTGGCGTAGAATCCGCGCAGAGGTGCTGCCTTGAACGAAGGCTGCGCGCACATTAAAGAAATTCAGAAAGTCACACCCAGCGGCAAAGGCTGCAAGGAATGCCTCTTGACGGGCGACACTTGGGTGCACCTTCGCCTGTGTTTGATCTGCGGACACGTCGGTTGCTGCGATTCGTCGAAAAATCGCCACGCTACGAAGCATTTTCACTCGACGAAGCACCCGATCATCCGATCCTTCGAGCCGGGCGAGGATTGGCGCTGGTGTTACGTCGACGAAATCATGCTCGACTAAGATGATGCCGCGCGCTTTTCTGCGCGAGGAGCGTGCGAGCGATTGCGTAACTCCGTAACGACATGGCTCCCGAACCAAAACCCGCATTGAATTTACCGCCAAAATATGCCGAGGATCTTTTCTGGCCCGCATTGCCCGTAAAAGAATGGGAAGCTACGCGCGCCACTCTGCACATGTGGACGCAAATGGCCGGCAAAGTGCGTCTCGCGCTCACGCCGCTCGTGAATCATTGGTGGAACGTTCCGCTTTACGTCAATGGCCGGGGGCTCACCACGTCGGCGATTCCCTACGGCAAAGGCGCGTTCGAAATCCAATTCGATTTTCTGCGGCACGTACTGGAAATTCAGACGTGCGACGCGCAGGCTCGCACCATCGAATTGAAGCCGCGTTCCGTCGCGGATTTTTACCGCGAGTTCATGAAGGCTCTCGCGTCTCTCGGCATCCGCGTGAAAATTTGGCCCATGCCCGTCGAGATTCCCAATCCTGTTCGCTTCGAACAGGACACGGTGCACGCCTCCTACGATCCCGAGTACGCCAACCGTTTCTGGAGGGCGCTCGTTAGTGTGGAGGCCGTGCTTCAGGAATTTCGCGCGCGTTTCATCGGCAAGGTGAGTCCTGTGCATTTTTTCTGGGGAAGTTTTGATTTGGCTGTCACGCGGTTCTCCGGCCGGCGCGCGCCCGAACGCCCCGGCGCGGATTTGATAACGCGCGAGGCCTATTCGCATGAAGTGAGCAGCGTGGGATTCTGGCCGGGAAACGAAGGTGTGAGCGACGCCGCGTTCTACGCTTATGCGGCCCCCGAACCGCCGGGCTTCAAACAAGCAACGGCGCGCCCCGTCGCAGCTTTTTACGGCGCACAGCTATCGGAATTTCTCCTGCCCTACGAAAACGTGCGCAAGAGTGATTCTCCTCGCGACGCGCTCCTCGATTTTTGCGAAAGCACCTACGACGCCGCCGCGTCCCTCGGAAACTGGGACCGCGCCTCTCTCGAACGTTCCGCGTAACTTATTTTTCTCGTGCGAACGCCAGCGAAACAAAACGCCAGCGAGTGGCTCGCGAAGTTATGAGCGATGCGGACGGCTCTGCCGATGCGGATGCCGTTTGCGGGAAGCGGCGTTCGAGCCACGCGCGCGCCTCTTCGGGATGGTAATTGAAAGGGCCCAACCCGCCGCGATACACAATTTTTCCCGACTCATCGACGATGTAGATTCGCTCCGGCCAGCCCCCGTACGTGCGATCAGCGGCGTCGTTTATCGCGTCGATCGCGATGGGAATCGGATAGTGGAAGCGCGTGACGAAATCGTTGGCGATGACGACGCGCTGCGGAAACGTTCGCGGCTGCATGTAGCAAATATTTTGGTCCACGTTCGACTTCATTTGCCACTCATCTTGCGGATGGGCTTCGCGAATGTATACCGTCAGAAAATCGGCGCGATCTTTATATTGGTCGTAAATCTTGACGAGATTTCCAATCTCGCGCCGGAAGGGCGGTCAAGTATAGCTGCCAAAAATCAAAACCAGCGGGCGCCGGCCAATGCGCTCGTGCAGATAAAACGCAGTGCTTCCATCGAGCGAATAAATGCGCGCGTCGGGAGCGCGCTCACCCACGCGCAAATCTCCTTCGTGCCATTGCGGCAGCGCGTAACGCAAAAAGCCGTAAACGTCGCGCGGCCCGCCCATGAAATGCGCCAGCACGAAATACGCCGCCAGCAGCAGCAACGCGAAGCCGCCGAGTATCCACTTCCAGAGTCGTCTATTGCGAGGGGTTTTCTCAGTATTCATTTTTCAGCATCGTTAGCCGCGACAGCCTGGTTAGAATGGCGCGCAGCAATCCACGGGTCAATAACTTGATTCCGTTACCTCGCAGCGCGTAGGCCATTCACCCAGTTCCGCAAACGCCCGGCTAATAGCGGTTCGCTGCCGGCACGGGCTCGCCTTTCACGATTACCGCGCGGACGCGTTCGAGCGCGTGAATGTCCTCGAGCGGATTGCCTTCGACCGCGACCACATCGCCTTCCTTGCCGACCGCAATCGTTCCGAGGTCATCGAGCCCCAGCAAATCCGCCGACGCTCGCGTCCCGAAAAAAAGAGCCTGCTGCGGCGTCGCTCCAAAGCGCACATCGGTCATGATTTCGTCGCGCACAGTCCCCTTCCCCGGCTCGTAACTTTGATCGGACCCTGCCGCGATTTTCACGCCGACAGCCATCGCGTTCTTGAATCCCTGCAACTCGCCCTGCCAGATTAAATTCGCTTTGCGAATCGCGTAATCCGCCATGTGCATTTTTGGTCCGTTCTCGACGATGTTGTTGGCGATGTAGAGCGTCGGCGTCAAATAAACGCCATGGTCCTTCATGTAATTGGCGGCGTCCTTATCGAGACCCGCGCCGTGCTCGATGGAATCGACGCCCGCGCGCAGTGCGGCCCAAATCGTCGGGAGATTCTCATCATGCGCCGCCACTTTCACGTGCGCGGCGTGTGCTTGCTCGACGATAACCTTGAGTTCCTCCGGGGAAACCTGTTCCGCCAGCGGCGAATCCAAGGGCGAAAGCACTCCGCCCGAAGCGAGAATCTTGATAACGCGCGCGCCGTACTTTAACTGCCAATGAACGGCCGCTTCCGCGTCAGCCGGAGAATTGATAAAACCGTTTTCCGGCGTGTAGAAATTCTCCGGCGTCAGATCGGGAGGAAAATCATAGAAATCGCCGTGTCCGCCGGGAATGGAAATCGCGTGCGCCGCGGGAATCAGATGCGGCCCGGGAATGGTGCCCTCTTCGATGGCATCCTTGAGCGCCACGTCGACAAAGCCGCCGCTGCCCAGCACGCGCGCGGCAACCACGCCTGAATCGATTGCGTAGGCCATCGCTTTCGTGGCGCGAATCGTCGCCAGCGGCAACGAAGGATATTTACCGCGCGGGCCCGTCCAAATATGAATGTGCGCGTCGATCAACCCGGGAATGCATGTGTACTTCGAGAGGTCCTGCTGCTGCGCGCCCGCAGGCGCCGTCAAGCCGCGGCCCACGGCAGTGATTTTCCCCGAGGTGATAATGACGTCGCCGCCGTCGATAGCCGGCTGGCCCGCGTCCGCGATCAGTTTTCCGCAGCGCACAAACGTCGTGTTGGACTTCGCCGTTGCATTCACCGGCATCGCTTCAGAGTCCTGCGCCCTCGTGCCCCGCGCCGCACATGCCATCAGCGCCAGCACACCAAGAATTGCGATTCCCCGTTTCATCATTCTTCCCCCTAAATTCGCTAAAGATTTGCGCACGCTTGAATGTCAGCCGTCGACCCTCGCGCTTACGCGGAAGTCGCGCCCAAAGTCGCGGAAGATTATTCCGGACGCTGCGCCATGTCAATGCGAAGCTCATGCAAAATGCAAACTCCGCGATTGAACAAACCCTGCCCGCGTGATATGCAATGGCGCGGAACACCATGGTTGTTTTTATCACTCGATGATGGGAGAACCACATTGAAGAACCGTAATCGTCGACTGGCATTTTTGTTATTCGCTGCGGCGCTATCCTATCCCGGCGCGATCTTCGCGCAGACGACACACGCCAACCCGCCCGCGCAAACGTGGGCCACGCACGAAGGTGACTTCGTGATCCACAATTTTCAGTTTAACGATGGCGAAACGCTGCCGGAGTTGCGTTTGCATTACACCACGCTGGGCGCTCCGCACCGCGACGCCAACGGGCGCGTGACGAACGCTGTGCTCATCATGCACGGCACTGGCGGCACAGGACATCAGTTCCTGCGTCCCGTGTTCGCCGGCGTACTTTTCGGTCCCGGGCAATTGCTCGATTCATCGAAGCATTTCATTATTCTTCCCGACGACATCGGCCACGGGAAATCGAGCAAACCGAGCGATGGCATGCGCACGAAGTTTCCGCACTACGATTACGCGGACATGGTGAAGGGTGAATACGATCTGGTCACCGAAGGCCTGCACGTAAATCACTTGCGTTTGGTGACCGGGACGTCGATGGGTTGCATGCACACATGGATGTGGGGCGAGACGTATCCGAAATTCATGGACGCGCTGATGCCGCTCGCGTGCCTGCCAATTGAAATCGCCGGACGCAATCGCATGACGCGCAAGATGATCATGGACCTCATTAAAGACGATCCCGCGTGGGATGGCGGCGATTACAAAACGGAACCCGTGAACGGGCTGCGCGCGGCCCTGGATGTCGAATTCCTCATGGTGAGCACACCGCTCTACTGGCAAAAAGAATATCCCACGGCGGCCGCGGCCGATGCGTTTCTTGCCCGCCATCTCGACAGCGCGCTCAAGAGCGTGGACGCGAACGATCTGCTGTACGCGTTCGGCGCTTCCCGCACCTACAATCCGTCGCCTAACCTCGGAAAAATTCAGGCGCCGTTGCTCGCGATAAATTCCGCCGACGATTTTGTCAATCCGCCTGAATTGCACATTGACGAGCAACTGGTTCACAGAGTCCCGCACGGCCGGTTTGTGCTGCTGCCCATCACCAGCGAAACGCGCGGCCACGGGACGCACACGCTCGCTGCGGTCTGGAAGAACTATCTGGCGCAGCTGCTCGCTCAGAGTCGCCGCTAACCTTTTGTGTTCCAATTATTTGTCTCTGCCTTACATTGAAATCAGGACCGAATTACAGTTCATTTGTGTTTGCGGCACGGCCCGCTACTGTCTATAATTGGACACGTAAGAAGTTTCCAACCCCGGCCTTCGCAGCGATGCTGCGTGAAGACTCAGAGCTTTTCGCGAGAGCCATAGCGTGGAAATCGAACGCAGGCAACACGAAAGACAGAAGCTTTATTCGCCGGAATATTTCGACATGGGCGCCGAAAATGGCGGCATGATCGTGGATATCAGCGAAGATGGCCTGGGATTTCAGGCGGTGGGCCGCGTCGAAAAGGGCGCCGAGATCGCGGTTTCATTTTCGCTGGGCGCCGGATATCGCATTTCAACGCACGCGCGCATTGCATGGGTGGGCCCAAACGGAAATTCCGGGGGCACCACGTTCACCCGCCTCCCCGCCGATTCCCGCAGCATTATTCGCGAGTGGGTGGCGAAGACGGCGGAAGCAGAGGCGGCCCGTGATGCCGCGGCCGCGGTCCAGGCAGAAATTACCGCGCCGGAAAGTGGAACCGAAGAAACCCCGCTGGTCATCGAGCGCATTGAGAGTCCTCGTGCGCCGTTGCGCGTACCGGCGGCTCCCGCGGAACTCGCGCCCGAAACGTTCGTCGCCGCCGAGCCGCTCACCGAGTCCGTCAAGTTGCCCGCGCAAGAAGCCATTCAGTCCGGGATTCCAGTGGTCGAAACGCTTGCCACGCTACCGGACACTTCCCCAACAGCTATTTCGGCACCGATTGTTCCGCAGGATGTTCCGTCGGATGCCACGGCCGCTGCCGAGCCGCTTGTCGCATCAGTTGTCGTGCCAGTCGCGCGGCCGACTGCTAGAAATGATGCGCTGCGGGATATTGAAACAAGCGTTGAGTTAGATTCGCACGCGAACATTCAACCGAATCTGCAACCACAGCAGGACGTCTCTGCCCACGCTGCTTCGTCGGCCGATGCCTCGTCCTCAGATGGCCTTTCCCGGCCAATGCCTCTTTCCCCGGGAACGCCTCCCGAAACCCGCGCGCCAGTTGCTCCTACACTTTCCGTTCAAGCTCCCGAGAACAGGCCGAAGACCAGGCAGGTTCCATCCGCGCCGCCGCGCACCGAACTGCCGCGGCCTTTGTTTCCGCCGCGAAATACGGGAGAACTTTTTTCACGCTCCCCCTGGATCTCCGGACAATCACTGCGCGAGGAAGAGCGCAGCCACAAAGCGCTGATCGCCGTTATTGTCGTTGTCGTGATAGTCGCGGCCTCAGTCGCGAGCGTGCCGTATATCCGGTCGCATCGCCAGGAAATTGGCGTGCGGATCGAAAGCATGGGCAGAAGCGTGGCCGGCGAGCCCGCGCAAAATGCGTCTGCGCCATCGCAGCAGCCTTCACAACAATCCGCGCAACAGCAGCCGCAACAAACTTCGCAGCCCTCGCCGCAAACCGTAGCACCGCATTCCAGCACCCCATCGCCGTCAGGCGACGCGATTTCCGCCAACGCATCTTTGCCAGTCAGAAAATCCTCGCAGGCGTCCGCGCCTTCCGCTTCCACGGCGGCACCCGCGCCGGAGATTCGCCCGAACGCACCTTCCGCCAATGCCGGCTCTGGCGCTGCAACACAGAGTCCTCCCGTTGCGTCGCCCCCGTCAGCGATCCCTCCCGCGGCCGGCTCCACGCAGCTTCTCGCGGCTGCGGGGCAGACCGAATTTACGCAAGCGCAGAAATATTTGAACGGCGCTGGCGGCGTCGCGGCCGATCCCGCCGAAGCTGCGGAATTGTTTTGGCGATCACTGGAGAAAGGAAACACCGCCGCGGCGATTCCGCTCGCTGACCTCTACTTGCAGGGCAAGGGAGTTTCGCGGAGTTGTTTGCAGGCGCGAATCCTGCTGACCGCCGCCTCCAACAAAGGCAACGCCGAAGCCACTCAAAAGCTGGGCCAGTTACCCGAAAACTGCGAATAATTGTGCCTGCGTCTGGCTTTCAATCACGCGCACGAACGAAGAAATCGAGCAACCACTGCGAGCCGACGCTCTGCCCCTGGGGTGCCTGTCCGTTGGTACAGTAGCGGGGTCAGGTTTCCTTTCCGTACTGTTTGACCGTGAACTCCTTGCGCGCGTCTGTTTCGGCCCCCACAATTGAGCTGTTATTGGGGAGCGGGGCGTTTTTCTGCGCTCCACAGGAGAATTATCTGATGTCCGTGTCTAAGACATTGCCCAAGACGATTCTGGCCTCAGCGGCTGACGAAGCGGCAGAACGCCGCGGCGGACTTCGCTATCAAGTCACTGTCGCCGCCGAAGTCATTGAACTGATTTCAGGCACGCGTTTTTCCACGCGCACCACGGATCTTGGCCCCGGCGGCTGCTTCGTGGACACATTGATGCCGCTTCCCGTGGGCTCAAGCGTGCGTGTGCGCCTTCATAAAGACAGTGTGGCAATAGAAGCTCTTGGCACGGTGACGTACTCACAATCGGGCCTGGGGATGGGTGTGGCGTTCGACGCCATGCCGCCCGAGCGAGCGCGTGCGTTGGATGCGTGGTTAATGGAACTCACTGCCGCGAAGCATCCCGGCTTCGATGCTTCTCAAACGTCGAACCCAGTGCCGGCAAAACAGGCGCAACCGGCGGACACAGCCCAGAGACTGGTGCGGCTGCTCGTCAAACGCGGAGTGATCAGTGAGGCTGATGCAGCCGCGCTGCTTGCCGACGCTATTCTGTAATCCTTTTCTCGGCTTGCAACTTCCCCGTATAATCGAGCGCCGTATTGTGATTTCTGGCGGCGGCTGTGGTGCCATTGAACACCTCTTCGGGTTCGCGAGCCGACAAAGAAACGCGCCTGCTTCAATTCGTTTGTGACGCAGCGGAAGATAAGTCGGTGCGCGGAAACGTGATTCGCATGCTCGCGAATTACGCGTGGCTTGACGCGGACAACGAAATTCTCTTCGAAGCAATCCGGCAACTTTTTGCGCAGAGTCCGCGCGAAATTCTCACTCATCTTCCCGCCGAACTAACGCGGCGCGGATTCCCGGACCTGCCGTGGGAGCCGCTGAAACAGCGTTCGCGAGTTGCGAGTTTTGAAGCTGTCGCGCTGGCCGCCGAATTACTTCGCGCAGTAAAATAAGTGCCGGCAATCGCGATGCGATTTAGTGATGCACGAGAATTGTTTGGGTCGTCTCACAACCAATCACATTGCCTTCATAAATCAGGCCGCGCTGATCGCTGAAAAATGAAAATCCGCACTTGTCCGGCAAAATTGCGCAGCGATAATTCGTAACTTTGGCCGTCGGCGGCAGCAATCATGGCCAGCGTCCAACCGGGAACGACTCCGGGGCCCTCGGTCAGATTCACGTTGCCAAACATCAGGCCCGGCTTTTCGTGTTTCGCAATGATGCCCGAGCGATAGCGTTCAGGCCATGCGGCATAGCCGCCATGCGCGTGCTTGTATTCGGCCTCCGCCGTGTTGATCAGGCGCACGACGTTTACACCCGTTGTGCGCACCGCGTCTGGCGCTTGAAACACCATCGGATCATGCGGGACCGCGGGCGCGGGCTCCCCCGATTGCGCCATCACCAACGCAGCACACGCCAAAGCGCCCGCAGCAAGAATCGCAATTGCAGTTCCCCGGAGTTTGTTCATTGAGTTTCCTCCCCTCGCAAGAGAATCAATGCTCCAACTATTCGGCCCAAATGCAAGCTCGCTGCAGTCTCATTGCTTCGCGACGGCGCAACCAATTCCCGAAAAGCAGATTCCTCGTCGCGTGGCTCCTCGGAATGACACTGGATAGTTTCTTCAGTTTCCTAAAGATTTAAAATTTCGAAATCATCGCGGGCGCTCGATGCGGATTTGGTTTTGCGACGCCCAGCGGCCGGCAAAGAGTTGTCAGGGTTCGACCAGTTACCCGGAATGCGATGGCCGCACTCAGGGCACGCGCCGTTGACGATGCGATTCTGCAGCACATTGTGCCAGGAACGTTTGACGAGAAGCTCGCCGCACTGGGGACAGCATGTGTTCGCTGCATCGCTAAAAATATTTCCTTCGTAGACGTAATGCAGGCCAACTTCGCGAGCGATTTGACGCGCGCGGTGCAATGTTTCGGGAGGCGTGCGAGGCTTGTCGCGCAATTTGAAATCGGGATGAAACGCGGTGAAATGCAAGGGCACGTCCGGGCCAAGATTCGCAAGAATCCAGTCGGCGAGTTTGCGCGTTTCGGCTTCGTCGTCGTTCAGCGTGGGAATCATCAAATTTGTGAGCTCGAACCAGACATTGGTTTCGTTTTTCAGGCGCAGAAGCGTTTCGAGGACAGGTTCGAGATGCGTCAGCGTAACTTTGCCGTAGAAATTTTCCGTGAAGGCCTTCAAATCTACGTTAGCGGCGTCAATGTGATCGTAAACGTCGTGAAAGGCTTCGCGCGTAATGTATCCGTTCGTCACCATCACCGTTTTTAGACCGTGTTCGTGCGCCACGGCGCAAATGTCGATGACGTATTCGGCCCAAATGGTCGGCTCGTTGTAGGTGAACGCAATCGAGGGGCAGTCGTGGTGCATGGCGAGCTCGACAACTTGCGGGGGATCGAGATGCGTCGAGTGAACCTGGTCGCTGTGGGACTTCGAGATGTCCCAATTCTGGCAGAAGAAGCAGCCCATGTTACAACCCGCTGTGCCGAGCGAAAGAATTTTTGTGCCGGGGAGAAAATGATTGAGCGGTTTTTTCTCGATGGGGTCGATTTGAATGGCGGCGGGCGATGCGTAGCCGAGACTGTAAAGTTTTCCACCTTGATTGACTCGAATGAAACAGAAGCCGGCTTGTCCGTCCCCGATGTGGCAGTGGCGCGGGCAGAGATAGCAATGCACCTTGCCGCCGGCGTCGATGGCCCACCAGCGGGCTTCGTGAAGCGCGTCGGATCTTTGGAGGATTTTCAGATCAGACATCGTCGCGGCCTTTGGGTGGAACCGTAACTTTGCGCTGAGCGCAAGTGGCCCGATAAATCCGATCGGGCCCTACAAAAGCACGAAAAAGCATTGCCGACGAAACAGCGTTTCTGTACCGATTAGAATTGACGCCGGTCCTTTGTTTTGTGTAAGTTACGCGAAATTCTAATAATTTGTTGTACCGATTAGAAATGGCCGAAATTGGGCTGGCTTGTGACTTCGAATTGGGAGATGTTACGCGCGGGCCATTTTGCTTCTGCTGCTGCGTTGCCGCTTGCATCGAACTGCTTGGCCTCTCAAAAGAGCGTAGCACAGTGGCGGAGATTTGTCAGAGCGTGGTGGCTGTAAGCACAAGTGTTGGCGAGTTGCATCGCAGAGCGCGGCGGTGCATCCTAATGGCGAAGCAAATCAGAGCGGCAGTCGCCGCCGAAGAGGCGCAGGAACGTGGCGAAGGCAATACACCGCGGTTCGCGCCGTTGCTCACAACGGACGCCCAGGATATGGCAGCCGCGAAAGGCCTCACGTCAGTCCGCGCAGAATCGCGCGAACGGGACGTGAGCTACAAGCAACCACGAAAGTGCAACTGGGGTTTGAGGGTCGCGAAAATAGTTCAGAAATTTACAGGAGGAAGAGATGGCGATACGAGATGGAATTTTGCCGGAATTCGATCATGAAGTAGCGAATACGCGGAAGGTGCTGGAGCGCGTCCCGGAGGGCAAGCCGGACTACAAGCCGCATCAGAAATCGATGGCGATGGGACGGCTGGCGGGGCACACTGCGGAACTTCCCGGCTGGGCGAAGGAGACGATTCTGCAGAATTCGATCGAAATTCGTCAGGGGGATCCAAAGAACGTGGCGCTGGTGATGACGTCGCGGAAGCAGTTGCTGGAGGAGTTCGACAAGCGAGCAGCGGCAGGGCGTGCGGCGATCGCGGGAGCGAGCGATGAAGAGTTGATGAAGCCGTGGTCGTTGATCGCGAATGGCAAAACGATTTTCACGCTGCCGAAAATCGCGGTGCTGCGCGGTTTCGTGATGAACCACATGATTCATCATCGCGCGCAACTCGGCGTGTATCTGCGGCTGAACGATGTCCCGGTGCCGTCGATTTACGGACCTTCGGCGGATGAACAGGTGTTCTAAACCCAAAAGCGAAAACCTCCGCCCTTTACATAAAACGCAAAGGGCCGGGCACCCGCCGAAGAGAAGAATGAGTGAAGGCAAAGCGGCGTCGAGCCGCCGCACTCCATAAGCTGAAAGCGCGGAGTCTCTAAATGCGAGACTCCGCGCTACCGGGAGTCCCGCAAGGAAAGCCAGGCGGCTAGGGTGGCGGATTTTTCATCGGCGCTCCAGGGACTGCCGAGGGTGCGGCCCATCTCGGTTACGCGGAGCTTTAATTTTCCGACGGAAATGCGAAGCTGTTTCGCGGCGAGTTCGTAGAGCTCTTTTTCTTTGACGCCTAGAGTCTTCCAACCCTGGCGCTTTGCAGCGTGAGCTATGGCGCTGCGGAACAGTTCCCCTTCGGCGGTGTGCACCAGGGCGTGCGATTTCAGCGTGGCGTCGAGCGAGGGGAGCGCGCGTCCTGAGGCGAGAACGATTCCGCAGGCGACAACTCTTTTACCTTGGCCACCCAGATCCTCGTTCAGAGCGTCGATGGCTTTGAGGGCCGCGCGATCGACCGCTTCGAGGACGCGAGCGATGAACTTCTCGGCGTCACGCGAATCGAGGTTGCGCGCCGCGTGATATGGCTGCACGCCTCCCGGAGCGCTGGGCTCGACTAGCTCGATGCGCCAGCGCTTGATGACTTCAGGCAAGGGCGGAGAATCCAAAAGCGCGACAACGGCGGCCCATCCAGAGTGGACGCGAAAGCCGAGCGTGACGTGACTTGCAGTTGTCACGGATTTCGCCGGCTGTGTTGGACGCGGCGATGTTGGGCGCGGCGAAGTTCGGCGGCCCAGGCGGCGAAGCTTTTCATACGGGCGCGTTCGCGCCACATGAGATGGAGGAATTTGCGCGCGTCGAGGTTGTCGGCTTCGGCGCCGAAAAAAGTCTCCATGCGCCACTGCAAATACGGACTGCGCCAGGGACGCAGGCGGTAAGCCTTGGCGACAATCCAGTAATAGCGCAACGCGTGGAGCATTCGGGAACATGTTAAAGCAAGAATCGCGTTCACGCAAAAATGCGGGGCTGCGATACGGCGCACTCGAACGTACGGGCGCAGAACCTTGTTGGAGGGAGAAGGCAAAGCGGCGTCGAGCCCTGCCTGCCCGCCGCGGCGGGCAAGCGGCAGGCAGGCGCCGCACTCCAAAAGTGCTTCGGTTAGGCGCCGTTTGCCGGATTCGCCACCGCGTACGATAAGTTCAGAGCCGCGGGTTGCGCGAGAAAAAATTCTTGCGCGACCTCGCTACTTGGCGGCAGTGATCGACTTCACCGTGATGGTGTCGCCGTTGAGCGTGCCGGTGACTTTCACATTGGCTCCGGCGAACGCCTCTGGAGCCTTCTGGTCACTCAATTGATAAACTTTCCCCGCGGGGTCGACGAGGACGAACTTACTGCCATCCTTGACGCATTTCAGGGTGCAATCCTTGGCGCTGCCTTGCATCATGTGGCTCGCGCCGCACATGCTGTCACTGATCGCGCCGGTGAATGTTTGCTGCTTCTGGGCGGCCATCGTCAGACCCGCTACCATCAAAAGTGCACCGCACAACAGTCCTGCTTTTCTCATGACCACGCTCCTCGACAGTGTGAGATTGACATATAGATCGAATACTAAGTTGATGCCAATATCCTGGGCCACGACTCAAATTCCGCGCCACATTCACGCGCTCCCGGCAAGGAAGCGTTGTTTCACAACAATATAAAGTACGCCCCAGGGCGCGATTTCGGATTTAGTGGCGCCTGCTTCCGGCTGATCCCTTCAATTCGACGGCAGCGGCGTCGAAGAATTGCTGGATGATTTTTTTGGAGGCGGCGTCGATCATGCGCTGGCCTACCGAAGCGATAACGCCTCCGACTTGCGCTTCGCCTTCATAGCGCACTTCCGTGACGCCGCTTTTTTCGCGCAGCGAGAGCGTGCCTTCACCTTTCATGAAGCCGGGCGCGCCGCGGCCGTCAACGCGCATTTTTAGAGACTCGGGAGGTTTTTTCTCGGCGAGCTCGACGGAGCCTTGAAATTTGCCGGAGAATGCCGCGATGCCGAACTTCATCTGGACTTTGTAACGGTCAGGCCCGTCTGGCTCGAGGCGCTCGGCGCCCGGAAGCAATCTCGCGAGACGTTCGGGATCGTTCAGAAGATCCCAGACCTGCTGACGCGGCGCGGGAAGCGAGGCAGTTCCCTGCACTTTCACTTGGTTTTGCCTTGCGCGTAGCCCTTGGACGGCCCGGATGCGCGTCCCATGGCCTTTTCGAGGGCGCTGGTGATCGCCCTCCGCGCGAAGACGCTGGCCATTTCGCGGCGATATTCGGCGGAGGCGAAAATATCGCCGAGCGGGTCGACGCCTTGCGCGGCCTTGGCGCAGGCGTCGGCGATCAGAGACTCGCTGGCAGTTTTTCCGCGCAGCGATTTCTCGACGGCGGTCGCGCGGTAAGCCTTTGAGCCGACGCCGGTCATGCCGAGGGCGATGTCTTCGATTTGTCCGGACTTGGTGGCGATGACGCGCGCGGCGGCGCCGACAATCGCAAATCCTGACGCAGGCTGGTGAAATTTCTTGTAGGCCATGCCTTCGCCAGCGCGTTTGATAGGGACGCGGATTTCCGTCAAAATTTCGCCGGGGCGGATTTGCGTGGTGAGCAGGTCGACAAAAAAGTCGGAGGCAGGAATGGTGCGTTTGCCGGAACTGGATTGCACGACCATTTCGGCGTCGAGCGCGAGAATCGAGGCAGGATAATCCGCGGCGGGATCGGCGTGGGCAACGCTGCCGCCAATCGTTCCGCGATTGCGAACTTGCATGTCGCCGATTTCGGAGGCGGTCTCGGGGAGCAGCGGGCACTTCGCGCGCAGCAATTCCGAGGTGATGACTTGCGCGTGCGTGACGAGCGCGCCGATGGCGATTTTGTCGCGCTCCTCGCGGATGTAATCCATTCCGCGGATGCGTCCGATGTCGACGACGTAGCGCGGCGAAGCCAGACGAAGTTTCATCATCGGCAGAAGGCTGTGGCCGCCGGCAAGGATTTTTGCTTCATCGCCGTGGCGTCCCAGAGCGCGAAGGGCTTCGTCGAGAGTCTTCGGTGCCTGATATTCGAATTCTGACGGAATCATCGCGCCCTCCCGGATTTCGTTTTTGTGCGCGGAGCGGGTGTCTGCAACAAGCTCCAGATGCGTTCGCGTTTGATAGGCAAATCAACGTGCGTGATGCCGAGCGGCGCAAGCGCGTCGACGACAGCGTTGACGACACACGGAGTGGCGCCGATCGTGCCTGCCTCGCCGACGCCTTTCACTCCCATGGGATTGACAGGCGTGGGGGTGACGGTGCGCGAAGTTTCCATGCGCGGGATATCGGCTGCGTGCGGCAAAGCATAGTCGGTGAGCTCGCCGGTGATGAGCTGACCCTCGGCGTCGTAGACGGCCTCTTCGAAAAGCACTTGGCCGATTGCCTGGACGATGCCGCCGTGGACCTGGCCGTCGACAAGAAGCGGATTGATGACGTTGCCGCAGTCATCGACGGCGACGTATTTCTTCAGACTGACATCACCGGTGTCGCGGTCGATTTCAACAACGCAAATGTGCGTGCCAAACGGGAACGTGAAATTCGTGGGCTCGAAGAAAGTGGTGGCTTCGAGGCCCGGTTCGACACCGGGAGGGAGCGTCTTAGCGACGTAGGCGGCGCCGACAAGATCGTTGAAGCTAACGAATTTTTTCGGGTCGGCTTTTGAGTAAATTCTGCGGTCGCCGAAAGCAACTTTCGAAGGATCGACTTCCAAAATGTGCGCCGCGATCTTTGACAATTTATCGCGGAGCTTTTCGAGGCATTTGTACATCGCGGTGCCGCCGACGGCCGTGGCGCGACTGCCGAACGTCCCGATGCCGTAGGGGACCTGGCTGGTGTCGCCGTGGACGACGAGAACGTCATCAGGCGCAATGCCCAGCATGTCGGCAGCGATTTGCGCGAAGCTGGTTTCCTGGCCTTGGCCATGCGGTGACGAACCCGTAAGCACTTTCACTTTGCCGGTTGGCTCGATGCGAACCGTCCCGCTTTCCCATCCGCCGGCGGGCATGGCGCTGGAGGGACCCATGGCGCAGATTTCGACGTAGCTGGAAACGCCGATGCCGACGAGCTTGCCATTCTTGCGCGCTGCAGCCTGCTCCTTGCGAAGTTTCGCGTAGCCGGAAGCTTTGGCCGCTGCGTCCAAGCACTTTTCGTACGCGGCCGTGTCGTAAATCAGGCCGGTGGGCGTCGCGTAGGGGAAATCCTTGGGCGCAGGGAAATTCTTGCGACGAATTTCGAGAGGGTCTTTGTTCAGTTCGGCGGCGACGATGTCCATGGCGCGCTCGATGAAGTAAGTGGCTTCGGGACGGCCCGCGCCGCGATACGCATCTGTGGCCATCTTATTTGTGAGCGCGCCGGTGATTTCGATACGAATCGCAGGAATTTTGTAGCTGCCGCAGAGCATCAAGCCGGTGAGCGTGGGAATCAGCGGAGTCAAAAGCTGATAATAAGCGCCGAGGTCAGCGATGATTTTGTAACGCGCACCGAGAATGGTGCCGTCGCGCTTGACTGCGAGCTCGACGTAATTGATGAAATCGCGTCCGTGAATCGTGGCCTGAAAATTCTCACGGCGGGATTCGATCCACTTTACGGGCTTGCCGATTTTCATTGCGAGATGCGCACAGAGCGCTTCTTCCGCGTAGACATTCAGCTTGCTGCCGAAGCCGCCGCCGACTTCCGGCGTGATGAGATGAATCGAAGTTTCGGAGAAGCCGAGCATTGCGCCGACCTGCGTGCGAACGAGGTGCGGAATCTGCGTGGAAGTCCAGATCGTTAATTTCGGCTCGCCTGGATCAAATGTGGCGACCACACCCCGAGGCTCCATGGCCATGGGGATGAGGCGCTGATTGATCATGCGCTGCTTGATGACTTTGTCGGCTTTTTTGAATGCGCCCGCGACGTCGCCGCCCTCGAGTTCCCAGCGATAGGCGACGTTGTCGGCGAAATTGTCGTAGAGTTTTGGCGAGCCCTTGGCGATGGCTTTTTCGGGGTCAACGACGGCGGTGAGGGGCTCGTAATCGATTTCGACGAGATCAACGGCATCGCGTGCGGCGTAGCGGTCGTTTGCGACGATGACGGCGACGGGCTCGCCGACGAAGCGGACTTTATCAGTGGCAAGCACCGTGCGGACGGCGGGCTTCATGTCCGGGATTTGCGCCGCGCAAGGCACGGGACCGATGACGCCGCGGACGTCTTCGCCTGTGATTACAGCGACGACGCCGGGTGCTGACTTCGCTTTCGAAATATCCACCGAACGGATTTTGGCGTGCGCGTAGGGGCTGCGCACAACGGCCATGTAGTGCATGTTCGCGAGTTGAATGTCATCGACGTAGTGCGCCAGGCCTTGGATCAGGCGCGGGTCTTCTTTGCGCTTCATTGGCCTGCCAACGTATTTTGCCGCCGTCGCCATGAGTGACCTCCAAAGCAGACTTTCTTCAGGGGCTAAATCCCTGATTGATTCCCTCGTTTACGTCGGGGCTGAATCCCCGACCTCCTGAAAACCCTCAGCGCGACCTAGCTTCCATCTTTTTGGCTGCGTATTGAATTGCTTCCACAATGTTCTGATAGCCGGTGCAGCGGCACAAATTACCGTTGAGCGCACCGCGAATCTCGGACTCGCTGGGCTTGGGATTCTCGTTGAGCAATGCGACTGCGGTCAGGATCATGCCCGGCGTGCAATAGCCGCACTGCAAGCCGTGCTTCTCCCAGAAACCCTCCTGCATGGGATGAAGGCCTCCGTTTGCGTTCGCGCCATTCGATTTCCAAGTCGCGGCCAAGCCCTCAATGGTGGTGATCTCCGCGCCGTCGGCCTGCGCGGCAAGCATGGTGCAGGATTTCACGGCTTTGCCATTGAGGAGCACGGTACAGGCACCGCAGAGGCTGGTCTCGCAGCCGATGTGCGTGCCGGTAAGGCCCAGCGTGTCGCGGAGATAGTGCACCAGGAGCAGGCGCGGCTCGATCTTGTTCTCGTGTTCCTTACCGTTCACGCTGATTCGGACGTCAATGGCCATACCGCCTCCGTGAAACATTCCAGGGTGTCTAATCGGGCGTATAAGTTGGGAATTGAAAGTTACTCCCGAGACTGAAAAATATCAAGGCGTCAGGTTCGGCTTGCGCGGTTTACGGGAGGGCCGAACGGGCTTCCGGTTGGCGGCGGGCGCGGAGGCGGAGAACTTTGCGTTGGTTGGCCTCGAGGACTTCGAACTGCAAGCCATCATAATCGAGTTTTTCGCCGGCCTCTGGAACGTGCCCGGCAATGTGATTGAGCAGGCCGGCGACGGTCGCGGCCGTGGATTCGACGTCACGGTCGTTCAGGTGGATGCCAAACAACTCCTCGAGTTTCTCCACCGCGAGACTGCCGCGAAGAACCATGCTGCCTGAACTTTCGCGGATGACGTCCGGCACAGGCTGGCGATCCTCTTCGCCAATTTCTCCGACAATCTCCTCGACCAAATCCTCCGCGGTGACCACGCCAGCCATGGAGCCGTACTCGTCAATCACGATGGCCATTTGCTGGCTCTTGCGCTGCATTTCCTTGAGCAGGCTTGAGCCCATTTTCGCCTCTGGAACAAAGAGCGCGGGGCGCACGAGTTCGCGCACCGTACGCTGAGTCGATTCGCTTTCCGGGACTTGCAAAACGTCGCGGGCGATCACGATGCCGATAATTTCGTCGAGATTACTTTCATAAACGGGCAAGCGTGAAAGCTTAGCTTCGACCAGGACACGGCGTAATTGCTCGATGCTGGCGCTTGCGGGAATGGCAATGACGTCAGGGCGAGGAGTCATCACTTCCCTGACGCGCTTGTCGCTGAATTCGACGACCTGCTCGATCAGGCGTGCTTCATCTTGCTCGAGAATGCCCTGTTCCGTGGCTGCGTCCACAATAGCTTCGATGGCGTGCTGGTCGTCGGGGACTGCATCGCTATCGGGCTCGTCGGAAATATGGAGCAGGGATATGGCAAATTCGAGGACGGCTTGGATCGGCCAAACCAGCCAAGCGAAAAGACGGATGATCGGCAAAATCGGAATGAGCCACTTGCCACGAGTTCGCGCAAGCAGCAGCGCGGGGAAAAATTGCATTCCTACGATCACTTCGAGGCCGAGGAAGAAAATCATTTCGGCGACGATTTGCCAGGTTTCGCCGGCGAAGAGTATGACGGCGCGCGCCGTGAGTACGGAGACGACAACGAGCCAGAGACGCGCCAAAAGATTAAACGTCCCTCCCGCGCGGAAACGGGCGATTCTCAACCGCGGCTCGATTTCGGCTACGTAAGCGTCCAAATTTGCGTGCGCCGGCCCGGCGACCACGCGGCCCAGTTGCCGGTAAATGCGGTCGAGATACGCGAACACCGTGAGGCCCGCGGCAAGCACCAGAATTCCGATGGTGTAGTAAAGCAAGCCCATGGCTTATCGAATCCCCAGCCGGCGGCGCAGGCGCAGCTCGAGCCGTTCCATTTGGCCGGCGTCAGTTTCGTGGTCGTATCCCAACAAATGAAGAAGGCCGTGAAGCATGAGGATGCCCATTTCGTCGTCGAACGAGCGGCCGGACTGCTGCGCATTGCGGCGTGCGACGGCAGGCGCGATAGCAATGTCACCCAAATAAGAACCGTTGCGCGGCGTCGAATGCCGACGGCCACGTGGTGACCGAGAGCCATTTCGTGTCGCGCGCCTATTTGTTGCGATAGGTTCCGATGCAAACGAGAGGACGTCCGTAGGCTTCGTTTTGCCGCGATACAGACGGTTCCAGCGCGCGATCTGCGCGTTCGTGACCAGGCATACAGTAGCCGCGTCCGGTGAAATATGCAGCACGCGGGTAATGCGAGCGAAGAACTGCTCCAGCGAAGGAGAAGCGACAGATACACGTCTCTGGCGGTTGATGACCATGGACTGGGAACTACTCCGCGGTGCCGCGGCGGCCGGATTCGCGGGAATGGTTGTTGAGCGCCGGACGATTCCCGTGCTGCCCGCCGTCGTATTCTTCGTAGGCCTTGATGATGCGCTGCACCAGGTTGTGGCGCACCACATCACGTTCGTCGAAATGGATGATGGCGATGCCTTCGATTTTCCCGACCACGTCGAGGGCTTCGACGAGTCCGGAACGCCGTTCTGTCGGCAAATCGATCTGCGTCACGTCACCAGTGATTACGGCCTTGGAATTGAAGCCCAGGCGCGTGAGGAACATTTTCATCTGCTCGCTGGTGGTATTTTGCGCTTCGTCGAGAATCACGAAAGAATCGTTGAGCGTGCGGCCGCGCATGAAGGCGAGCGGCGCGACTTCGATGATGTCCTTTTCGAGGAAGCGTTCGAGTTTGTCGGCTTCGAGCATGTCGTGAAGCGCGTCGTAAAGCGGACGCATGTAGGGATCTACCTTCTCCTGCAATGTGCCGGGCAAAAAACCGAGGCGCTCGCCGGCTTCGACGGCTGGCCGTACAAGGATGATGCGATTGACCTGCTTCGTGAGGAGCGCGGAAGCGGCCATGGCGACGGCTAGATAGGTTTTGCCTGTTCCACCGGGGCCGATAGCGAAGACCATGTCGTATTGCTCGAGCGCCTCCATGTACCGGCGCTGGTTGGAACTTTTCGCGGTGATGGGCTTTTTACCGAAGGCGCGCGGACGCGCGTGCTCGACGGCGCCGCGCATCGAGAATTCCGGTTCTTCGTGGGCCATACGCAACATCGCTTTCACCTGCGCGCTTTCGATTTTACGCCCTTCGCGAATCAATTGATTGTAATCGTTCAGGAACTTGGCGGCGCGGTCCACCTGGGCTGGATCGCCTTCGATTTGCAGGTCGCTGTCGCGCAATTGCGTGGTTACGTGGAGAGTTGATTCGAGGAGCTTGAGATTTTCGTCGTAGGTGCCGAATAGATCGGCGATGCCCCCCGACATCCTGACGGTTTGTCTCATCTAGGTAGGTTGCGCGTAGATCCTTGGCGCTCGATTTGCGCCCAAACAAGTACGTTACAGCAGAGGCGCGAAGCGGTCAAGAAGCACGCATCTATACTGTTTAGTATCAGTTAGATAGACTCCGAGTCTGCGCGCGATTCCCTGCCTTCACTGCTTGGCAGCAGGAAAGGCAACTTTTGGCACAGTGCGCTCCGCGGGAGATGCCGCGAAGTACGCGTCGTTGCGCTGGAAGCCTGCCCAATGCGCGAAAGTGCTGTTGGGGAACGTGCCGATGAATGTGTTGTAGTCCTGAATGGCGTCGTCGTAACGCTTGCGCTCGACCGCGATGCGATTTTCAGAGCCGGCCAGTTCGTCCTGGAGTTTCAAAAAGCTTTCGTTGGACTTAAGCTGCGGATAATTCTCGGTGAGCGCAAGTACTTTGACGAGCGCGTTATCGAGCTGGCCGTTGGCGGCGATCTTGTCCTTCGGAGTCTGGGCGTTCATTAGGTTGGCGCGCGCGTTGGCGACGGCGGTGAAGACAGTGACTTCCTGCGCGGCGATGCCTTTTACGGTCTCGACGAGGTTGGGGATCAAGTCGGCGCGGCGTTCGAGCACGACATCCACCTGCGCCCAGTCGGACTTGACCGTTTCGTTCTTGCGCACCATCTGATTTCGCGCGCTGACGTACATTCCCGCGACGATAACGATAATCAGGACGATGACGCCCAGGACCGCCCATCCTTTTTTCATTTTGTCCCCCCCGCGAAGATCGTGCGCGGCGTCCATTCTTCTGCGCGCCCGTGAACCTTAGAAAGTGCCCTCGAAACGTTTGTCGACCAGGTTGGTCATGCGCTCGACAAGTTCGACGAACCCGCGCAAAGTCTCCTGCGCATCCACGTCGGAAGGCTTTCGCTTGCCTTCGCGGACATCGAGGATTGCGCGAAAAGCGTCGGACTGGCTGCCAACGAGCGCCGCGGCGCGGTCGACAACTTCGCGCTTGGACGCCGGGGCAGGCTCTCCGAATGCCAACAACGCATGGCGAAACAGAGTGACGAATGCCGAGACCGAGGCGTCCATCAGGCTCACAACCAGGCGGTCTTTGGGCGGCACGGATAAAATACCGTGGCGCAGGCGCACCATATTGGTGCGCAGTTCGCGCTCCACCTGCAATTTGTGCAGATTGGTGGGGACGTTGAGCATGGAGAAAAAATCGTCGCCGTAAATCATTCTGTGATTCGTCTTCATGTCGAGCAATTCGATGGCAAAAATATCGGCGGAGGCGCGCAGCTCCTCCTGCGTAAACACCTGCGGCGCGTCAAACCCCTTCCGTTTCCACCAGGCGACCGTCTCGTGAAGTGCTTCGAGTTCCGGAGTGCCAGTGCGTTCGAGAATACAGAGAATGTTGATATCCGAGTGCTGCTTGCGGTATTCGCCCGTGACGGCTGAGCCGTAGAGGACGATGGCCTTCAAATTCGCCCCTGCCGCGTGTTGCAGCCTCTCTTTCAACTGTTGGAGCAACTCTTCCATCGCACCGTCGCTTTCTGCGTCTACCCTACCGTAACATCAGAAACTCAATTGCAGATTTCTCTTCCGGTCGAGATAGGACCGAAACTCGGAATGACACTTTGCGGATTTTTTCGCAAGCAGCAAGAGCGGCATTGCCGCGGCGTTCGTCACCAACTACCACTTGCACCGCCGCCGCCGAACGAACCGCCGCCAAAGCCGCCGAACCCGCCGCCACCGCCAAATCCACCGCCGCCCCAGGAGCCTCCGCCCCAATTGCCCCCGCCGAAGTACCACGGCGTGCCCGCCCACCACACGCCATGTCCACGACGGCCATATTTGCGTCCCGCTCGCATGCGCATGAGCAGGCCCAGGAGCGGGAAGAACAATAACATCATAATCGAGAGCAACGGCACTGCGATGTTCCTGGCTGTGAAGGGCGGCGGGGGAGTTTCGGCGCCCATCGGATTGTTCTGCGATTCTTGCGCCAAGGCGTCGAGCTTTACGCCGCGGTCTTTCGCAATCACGGCGGCTATGCGTTCGGTGAGCAGTAAGACTGCGCCGCTGTAGTTCCGGATTCTAAGCTGCGGCTGCGCTTCCCTGCCAAAACTCCCCACGAGACCGTCAGGCAGAATAGGTTCGAGGCCGTAGCCCACTTCGATGCGGTATTGGTGCTCGTTGGGAGCCAGCAGGATCAGAACTCCGCGATCTTTTTGCTTGGGGCCTATTCCCCAGCGCGTGGCAAGATCAATGGAATAACCGTCAATGGATCTGCCTTCCAAGGAACGCACGGTGACGACGGCGATTTGCGCCTGCGCTTTGCGGTCCACTTCCTGGCACAGAGCGTCGATGGCTCTTCTAGAATCGGGAGCGAGCACATGCGCGAAATCGTTGACGTATCCCTGGGGGCGCAGCGAGCGTGGGTTCTGCGCGAGCACGGCTGCGGCGAAAAACGTGGCGACAAGGCACACGGCCGCGAACGGCGCGAGATAACCGGATCGCCGCGCTGCCTTCGAAGATTGCAGCCGCATTGGCATCGTTGAGATGAATCTATGCTTTTGGGCGGTAAAAAGTCACGCGAAACCGCCCTTGTGACGCGCCATCTTAGGCCGTCCGCGCGACGGCGTCAAAGCAGGAAATTTAGCGCAAAGCCGAAGCAAGTAAGTGCAGCGCAAAAGGCGGTTTCTGTCCTGATTTGTTTTTCAAACACGCATGGCTCCGCGAGTGTTGCCGTATCGTTCAAGTCCCATTGACACGGGCGGAGCATCACGGCAAAGTGAACTCCAGACTTGAAGGAATCTTGCCGATGGCAAAGTGCCCCACTTGCAATCACGACGTTCGCACGCCACTTTTCCTTAACATGGATGCCTGGAGGCATCTCGTCTGCCCTCACTGCAAGGCAAGGCTGGAGATGAAACCGCCGCGCTCGATCTTGCTAGGCCCGCTGATTGCACCCCTGTTTGTCCTAGCCCGGCAGGGCCACGTCTTCGAGATCATTGCGTTCGTATTCATGTTCGTAACCATCTTCCTTCTGCTGTTGGAAAGCCTCCGCCCTAAAGTGCAGCTCAGGAAAAAGCCTCTACCCGAGCCCAGCATCCGGCTAAACATCAACGGCCCATCAAATTAGGCCGCAAACGAATCGACGCGCGAAATTGACAATCGCTGGCGCGTCCGATACTCTTGCTATTCGATTCTAATTCCGAAGGAGCGCTTGATGCCCACGGGCACCGCTGTAAAGCAGAAGAAAAGGTCCAAGTCGGTTTTCAAAAATATGCGGCAGACCGAGCATCGCACGGTCACGAATCGCGCCAACCGCACGCGCGTGCGGACAGCCGTGCGGCAATATCGCGCGGCGCTCGCCTCGGGCGACGTGGCGAAGGCGGAAAAGATGGTTCCGCAGACATTTTCTGAACTGGATCGTGCCGTCAAGAACCATTCGCTGCCTCGCAACACAGCGAATCGCTACAAGTCGCGTCTGACGATTGCGCTGAACGGGCTGCGCAAGAGCAAGAAAGCCTAGGAGTTCGCCGCCTTGGCGGGCGTGGCCGTGAGGCGCGCAATCAGGAATTCCATGGTGGCGCGCGGATTGGGACCACCTGACTTCAACGCGTTGTCCGCTTCCGCGAGCGCGACGATTCCCTCCAGCAGTTGCTCCCGCGAAAACTTCCGCGCCTGTGCCATGGCGACTCCCGCTGATTCGGAGCGCATGCCCAAGTCACGCGACGCCTGAAATTGATTTGTTCCGGGCGGCAATTCCCTCGCTTCGATCAGTTTCCGGTACGTCCATGCCAGAGCGCCAACCATTCCGGCCGGCTGTTCGCCTTCGCGCAATAAACAATCAAAAAAATCCATGGCTGCCCGGCGGTCGCGGGCTGCGAGGACTTCGGTGAGCTTCCAGACGGTGTATTTCCTCGCCGAAACGACCAGTGCTTCGACGTCAGCGACGTCGATTTTCCTTCCGGCGGCGTAAAGAGATAGTTTTTGGAGTTCGAGTCGAATCTTCGCTGGTTCGCCATTGACCGCTTCGACGAGCTCGGCCGCGGCAGCGGGATCAATTTCCGCGCCCATCTCGCGAGCCATGTCCGATGCAAACGCCGCCATATTCCCGGCACCCGTGGATAGTTCCACGACGAGGGTGTTCGCCGTCAGCAATTTGGAAACCCAGCGGCGGCCGTCGAGGGCTTCCGCCTCGAAAACAACAATGGAAAAAGGAGCGGGATCTTTCAGATAGGCTTTGAGCGCTTCGCCAATTTCTTCGCTGGATTCGTCGCCGAGGCGCTCGAGCGCTTCCATTCCATCGAGAAAGATAATTTGATGCGGAGAAAGCATGGGGACAGTTTGCGCGCGCTCCAGCATTTCTTCCCAGCCGCCGCCAGGGGCTGAAAGCTTCGTCACGGCCCAATCACGCGCGGCCTCGTGAACGAATTTCTCGATGAGCGCCTTGCGGCAACGGTCGCGAAGATAGGGGTCGGTTCCGTGGAGCAGAATTGCGGGGATTGGTTTGCCCTTGGCGATGGTTTGCAAGAAATTGTCGAGCGTGGCCTGAGGCATCAGAAATCCTCCAAGAGCGCGGAGACCAAATCGGCCGCGAAAGCGCGCGACATGCGGTCCATGGCCGGATCGCCCTCCTGAAAAAATGTGCTGACGTCGCTCGAAATCTGGTATTCGTCGCGAAAGACGAAATTGTCGTTGCGATAGACGGTTTTCTTGGTGGATTGATCGACGAGACTGACTTTCATTTTGAGGGTCACGAGCATGGTGGTGACATGGCCCGAAGTGGCGTCGAAGAGAAGCGGAACAGTCTGAATATCGGTGATTTCGCCGCAAAGGACGGCGTCTGCGCCGTCCGCGCGGGGCACGACGCGGTATTTCGTGCGGACGAGAAACTCATGAACCACGGCTTCGGTGACGCGCTGCTCGATGCGGTATGTGGGCGTGCGATTTACGAATGCGGGGACGGCGATGGTATGCCAGTTTGACGGCAGACGTGCTGCGCGGCCCGCGACGTGGTAGCCACATCCGCCTGCCAACGCGAGCACACACGCGAGCGCCGCGACGGACTTTGCGAGAATCACGCGCCGCGAATCAAATCTTAGGAGCAAGCAGCTCCTCCGCGATGCGCACGGCGTTGGCTGCGGCAAGCTGCAAATTGTCGGTCACTCCCCAAATCCAGGCGCCGCCGCTCACATTTTCGTCGCGCTCCGCACGCGCCAAATGAATTTTCGCTTCACCCGCCACGCTGACATTCGTTGGCTTTGGCTCGTCCTCGCCAACCAGATGAAAGCCGGCTGCAACGAGCGCGCTGTCGAGTTTCGACGGTTCGCATTTCTCCGCAAATTCCGCGTAGGCGGCGAAGGCGTATCCATAGAAAACGGGCGCCTGAAGCAATTGCACGGCCGGCGCCGCGATTCGCCCGCCAAGATACACCGAAATTGCTTTGGCTATCGCATCACGCATTTCCGCGAGGCTCGGGCGGCTTGCCTCACCGTATCCAGCCAAAAGGTTAAACGCGACTTGCGTGTCGAAAATTGCCTTCGTGATAGGACGAAACAGGAGCAAATCAGCGGTTTGCTTTTCGAGTTCCTCGATGCCCAACTGGCCGCGTTCTGATACCGGAGGAAAAAACAAAATGACCAAGCGCGCCGGCGAAAACTTCTCCAGGGCCGCCGCGAGCATACTGGCAATTATAACCGCGGGCGCTGGAGAAGAAAAAACTCCGCTGCCTTCCGATTTTCCGGCTTTGTGTTCAGGCGGTGCGACGAGCGTGTCCAACTCAGGGATCCAGGGAGCGGCATGCGCCGCTGCATCCAATGCGCCCGTCAAGTCGATGATCGTCGCGCCCGCATTATGGGCCAGCTTCCAATTATCGCGGGCTTCGTCCGCGCTGCCCGCGAAGAAAACGAAACGCAAACCATCAAAGCTCTCGCGGTCCATGGGCTTGATGAATGTTGGTTCACCCGCCGCTTCCGCCAATGTCCCAACCGGGACGCTGGTATCCAGCAGGACGATGTCGGAGGCTGGAAAATTACGGTCTTCGATGACTTCCTTCAATTCTTTTCCGCGCAATGAGGATGCGCCAACAATCGCTATTCGATGACGGGAATTTTCGCGGGACATATTACGTGGGATGCGAAACGGCCCGATGGCGTACTTTACGGAGGAATTCAATTACCAGCCCGTGCGAGACGTAGACGAAGGCGATGAGCAGGAGCGTCGTCTCCGAATAACGGAAAATCGCGGCGACAATCAGAGCCATGGCCACCACAGCAAGCGAGGTTCTGCGGCGGCCCCAGTTGATACCCTTGAAATTGTAGTAGCGGACTTTGCTGGCCATCAGGAATCCGAGGAGAAATACCAGCAGCACCCAGACAAGCGACTTGCGCCAGTCTTCGATCGGATTCCACATGGCATGAACGACGGCCGCTATCGCACCGGCTCCGCCGGGCGTGGGCAAGCCGACAAAATATTTCGAGCCTCCCGCCATGCCGATATTGAACCTGGCCAGGCGCCAAGCGCAGAAGATCACGAACACGAAGCTGGCGAGCCATCCGAGTTGCACGATATATGGCGCGAAAAACGACTCGCCGGTAACCACACCCTTGACACCCCATCCGAAAGCCAGAAAGGCCGGGGCGACTCCGAAGCTGACGACATCGGCGAGGGAATCGAACTGTTTGCCGAATTCGGAGTTCGCGTGCATCAGCCGCGCGACCCTGCCATCGAGTGAATCAAACACAATGGCGGCGCCGATAGCTTTTGCGGCGTTGTCCATGTCACCCGCGCCACCGCGAAAAGTCTCCAGGATTGCGTAGTAGCCGCAGAGCAAATTGAGGACGGTGAACAAACTCGGCAGCATATACGCACCGCGCCGCAATTTGCTGTCGCGCGCCGAACGCGGCTCGTCTGCGTCAAAATCCAGCGATTTTATTTCGTCGGTAGCCATCGTGCGATTTGCGTGGCTCCTCCAGCCACGTGCTGCCCGCGCTTGACCAGAATTTCAGCGCTCTGCGGCAGCCATACATCCACGCGCGAGCCAAAGCGAATCATGCCGATGCGTTCGCCGAGCGCCACTTCATCTCCCACTTGCTTCCAGCAAACAATTCGCCGCGCCACCCACCCGGCAATTTGCTTGAAACTGATTTCACCGGACGGCGTTGCGATCGCGATTACGTTCTGCTCGTTATCGGCGGACGCCTTGCCATTCCACGCAGCCATGAATCGTCCTGGATGGTACTCCACTTTCCGGATCCTTCCCGCCACAGGCGCGCGATTGACGTGCACATCGAAAATCGATAGGAAGATGCTGACGCGTCTGCCCGAGTGACCATCGAGCGGTTCGTCCACAATCTCGACTACGCGTCCATCCCCCGGCGAAACGACCGCGCCTGGGTCCGTCGGAATCTGCCGCTCCGGGTCGCGGAAGAAATACAGGACGAAGAGTCCCAGCGCCACCAGTACCGCCGCCCACCACCAACGAAACGCCATCAAGATAATTCCCAGGATCAACGGCGGCAGGGCAAATCGATAGCCATCCTTCACCATAAGGGACGAAGCACACCTCGTGCAAAGACACTTGCATTGTACGACAGAACAAGACTCTGCGGTGCGGGGTTAGCTCGCCCGGCTCTCTCGACGCCGGCGGGCAATAAGCTGCTGCATCTCGTCTTTCAATCGAAGCTTCAATTTCTTGATTTGCGTTTCGAGGAGTATGTCCTCTGAACTGCGGTAGGGCTGACGAATCAATTGGTGGAGTTGCTCTTCGTACCGGGAATGTTCTTGCGCCAGCTTGCGAAACTCTGCGTCGTTCGACATCAAGTCCCCTGGAATTTCCTGAGCCGTCTCGGGCATCCGTTCCCTCCAGGTTGAAATTTGGTCTACATGAGGGAAAGCTATCACAGTTTCCGGCGGGACGCCAAACATCTCTGGATGAATTCCAAACAAGTCATCACGGAGTACGCACCGACGCCGCCATCAGGAGAGCATCGTCGGTGGGGTTGCGGTAATAATTGGGGCGCGTGCCGGTGACGCGGAAGCTGCGCGACTCGTAGAAACTGCGCGCAGGTGCGTTGGAGGTGCGTACTTCGAGGTACACCTTCGCGATTCCTTCCGCCGCTCCCCAGTTCATCGCTGCGCGCAACAATTGGCCGGCAATACCCTGCCGTCGCGCCGCGGGAGCTACCGCCAGATTCAAGATTTCCATTTCATCCGCAAGTTTACGAGCCGCCAAAAACCCGGCGACCCGGCCATCGTTTTCCGCTACCCAGCACGGCGTTGTGTTGTTAGCAGGCGGCGGAGCGGCCAGCAATTCGTATTCTTTTCGCGACCATTGCGACGACTCGCGGCACTGCGTCTGGATTCCAACTACTGCATCGATATCGTGCGGTTCAAGCCGGCGGATCTTAACTGCCACGCCACTCAAGGCGCTTTCCATAGCAACTCGGCGTCGGATCGGCGAATGTAATTCGCGTCCAGGCGCAACGCATCTGTGACTTCGCCGCGATTGGCCCGGTCGAATGCGAGTTCTGCGACCACCGGAGCGAGGAGCGGCGAGACACGCTCGACATTGCGCGAAATTGCAATCCCAAGGTCGTCCGCGCCGGGATTCAACGCCCCTTGAATGAGCTCGGGCACCGGAGAAGCAAATTGAACTGTTCTGTTCCCTGCTTGCGTACGCAGCTCAGCGAAGAACTCATCGACCGTGCAGACATGGTCTTCACTCTCTCTCGCGAGGCCTCCGCCTTCGCGATGGTAGAGCGCCGCATAGATTTGACCGCGCCGCGCGTCCATTAGCGGAGCAATTAATTGCGCGCCTGATTTAGCCTGCGCCGCCACGGCCTCAAGGCCGCTGACAGCGACGACCGGCTTTTCAAAGACTTCGGCCCAACCTTTGACGGCTGTGAGCCCTACGCGCAGGCCGGTGAACGAACCAGGCCCCGCAACCACGGCGAAGACATCGAACTGCCGCACTTCGGTGTGAAGTTCTTCGAGCAGAAAATCGAGTTGGCGGAACAGGCGCGTCGAATACGGCTCGTCGGCAAAAGTCGAGATCACTCCCGCCAATTTACCGTCACGCAGAACGGCCAAACTGCCCAATCGAGAAGACGTGTCGACTGCCAGAAGCAGCATAAACGGCCATTTTACAAGATTTCTGGCTTGACTTTTGGACTAAATAAGAGCCGGAAGACGGCGAGAAAGTACGGGCTTTCCCTTAGATTCTCTTGACCTTCACCTTACGCAGGCCTAAGCTTTTAGTGTAGCTTCTGGGGAGGGAACATCCTGTATGGATTTCAAACTGGGAGAGAAGGTTGTTTATCCAAACCACGGTGTAGGAGTTATCGAACAAATCAGCTTCGGTTACCTGAATGGCCGCTCGGAACGTTACTACATGCTGAAAATCGTTTCCAGCGGGCTCAAAGTCATGGTTCCCCAAACCAACATCATGAGCGTCGGTCTGCGCCCTGTGATTCGCTCGAATGAGGCAGGTGACGTCATCACCTATCTCGAAAAAGGCCGCTCCGCGTCTCATCACGATTGGAAGCACCGTTTTAAAGAGAACTCTGAGCGTATGCGCACTGGTTCGCTGATGGAAGTCGCTGCAGTCCTGAAGGGTCTGGTTTCACTCAGCCGGACCAAGCCACTTTCGTTCCGCGAGAAGAAGATGCTCGAACGCGCCAAGCATTTACTGGTGACCGAGCTCGCTACGGTTCGGAATACCACCGAGCAGACAATGGAAACGAACCTTGTTCGCGCGCTGGCCAAGGCCCGTTTGCAGATGCCAGAAGCGCTCGAAAAGCTCGAGAATTAACTGCATTTCCATAAAGATTGAATAAGTGGGCGGTGAAACTCCTGCTTTCGGGAGCAGGGAATGAACATTACCTCCGGCGCTTCGGCGGCTTTCCCCAGCCGCCGCCGCCGGGGCTTTCGATCCTAACCACGGCTCCCGCGGGAGCGTAAAAGCTACCCTTTGCCGGAACCGTTTCCCGCTGGCCTGCAATCACCACTTCGTTTTTCCCCGTAGCGCCCGGCTTGCCGCCCGCGAGGCCGTAGGGGCCGAACTTGCGGCGATCCGACAGCATTCCCACCTGCATCGGCGCCAGCAACTCGATTTCGCGGATGATTCCATCGCCGCCGCGAAACTTCCCCGCCCCGCCAGAGCCATAACGAATGCCGTAACGCTGCACGCGCACGGGATACGCATGTTCGAAGACTTCCACCGGCGTATTCAGTGAATTGGTCATGTGCGTGTGAATGCCGCTTTCGCCGTCAAGCCCCGGTCGAGCGCCCATGCCCCCGGCAATGGTCTCGTAATAGGCAAATGGCGCATTGCCGCGGCCGGGCCGCGTGTCGCGACCGCCGAAAGTCAAATTGTTCATCGTGCCCTGACTGGCGGCGGGGATCCTTTTGGGAACGGCCTGCGCCATGGCGCGCAAGAGCGTGTCGACAATGCGCTGTGACGCTTCCACGTTACCTCCGGCGACGGCTGCGGGAGGCCGCGCATTCACGATGGTTCCCTGGGGTGCGATGATTTTTATCGGGCGCAGCAGGCCGGATGTCGCTGGAACCTGATCATCGACGAGGCATCGAAAAACGTAGAAGACGGCGGAATCAGCGATGGCTTTCACTGCGTTGACGCTGCCGGCGCATTCTGGCGACGAACCGGTGAAATCCACTTCCGCGCATTCGCCACGAATGCGAATCGTGACGCGAATTGCTATCGGGTTTTCGGTGACGCCATCGTTGTCGAGAAAGTCTTCGCCGTAATATACGCCGTTTGGAATTTGGCGCAGCGTCGCACGCATCATTTTCGCGGAATATTCCAGAAGGTGGCGGCCATAAGCACCGGTTTCCTGCCTCCCATACTTCCGCGTAATTTCGATAAGCCGCCTTTCGCCGACGCGACACGCCGCAAGTTGCGCCGTCAGATCACCCTCACGCTCTTCATGCGTCCGCACATTCGCCAACAGCAAACGCAACACATCTTGAACGATGCGGCCCTTTTCGAAAATCTTTACCGGAGGGATGCGAATACCCTCCTGAAAGATTTCACGCGACAATCCCATGGAGCCTGCCTGCGCGCCCCCAACGTCCGCATGATGCGCGCGATTCGCGACGTAGAAGATCGGCGTTTTCTCGCGCGGCAGGTACGCGGGCATCACCATCGTCAAATCCGGCAAATGCGTTCCGCCTGCGTATGGATCGTTCAACAGCGCCACGTCGCCCGGCTTCAAATCGATGGCGCGAATTGCCGCATCCACGGAAGCAGGCATCGACCCGAGATGCACCGGCATATGATCGCCCATCGCGAGCACGTTGCCCGCGCGATCGAAAACGGCGCAGGAATAATCGCGGCGCTCTTTGATATTTGGCGAAAACGCCGAGCGCCGCAGCACTCCGCCCATTTCCTCCGCGACGGAATGAAACAGGTTTTTGAAGATTTCCAGGCGCACGGGATCGAATTTCAT
>Ga0134128_10000251_pt1 | contig 77260 bp, 59 predicted proteins | sample KB31754_FD_96462 | JGI IMG/M metagenome (GOLD analysis project Ga0134128, IMG submission 96462) | Terrestrial soil microbial communities with excess Nitrogen fertilizer from Kellogg Biological Station, Michigan, USA - KB3-175-4 | ecosystem: Environmental > Terrestrial > Soil > Unclassified ... | reverse complement strand
TTCGTGCGGTAATGTCTGCTCGCTCGATCCCATTGGGGGGCCTTCATCCTTGTGTATAGGCGATGTTTCTGATACTTTTACTAATACTGCCCCCGGAGGGACATGGAGCAGCAGCAACCGCGCTGCGGTAGCAATCAATCCAAGTACTGGAGTCGTCGGTGGCATTCCAATAAGTACGCCGTCCGGCACTGTTGTAACCATTACTTATACAGTAAATGGCTGTATTGTTACAAAGAAAGTAACACTGGTAAACTGCCAACCAGGGGGTAGAATGATGCAGGTGATTGCAAATGACACTGCGGCAGCAAATGATATGGTAGATATATATCCTAACCCGGCGCATAATAACATTACTATATCTTACGCAAGCCATTCATCACAATTGCTTAAAATAAGCATAAAAGATATAAATGGTGGAGTAGTGCATGCCGAAAGTGTGATGTGCAATAGTGGCAATTCCAGACGGCACTCTGTTGACATTAGTTCTTTCGCACCCGGCATTTACTTTGTGGAGCTGACATTCGGCGACCAGCATGTAGTGAAAAAGATAATTAAGGAGTAACGAATTGAAGCGTTCAATTGTAATATTTCTCTGCTGGCTTTCACACAAAAATTGTTAGTGTCTGGCCATCAGTAAAAAGCCCCCGGCAGAGTAGAGCCGGGGCTTTTTTTGTTACCCCTGAAAGGGGATCCATTAAAACAATTTCAAATCTGTCGCCCCGTCATATACAGTTTGGGAATTGGGAACTATTTTGCTGATGCCTGGAATGAAAATGCAACCTGTGGAAGACCCCTGTGTATAACATAAACAATTATGATTGGGCTGATTCCATGCTACGCACAGATTGCGTCATAATGCAATTCACCGAACCTAATTTTTTCTATTCTAAATAATTCTATGATAAGATCTACGATCATTTTTACCATCGTTAATCAGGATAAAGTTGTTTAATAAACTGCTGAAACAAATTAATTTGTAATAAAACATTTATTGCAACTATTATCAATGCCGGCCAGGTAAGTTTCTTATTTGCATATAGCATATAGAGAAAAATAATTGCAGTATTAACATTAAAAAAAATAAAGTATTTAACATGCACGTAAGAGCCAAATGTGAGCCAGACGATATTTGCAATGATAGCTATGATAATAAAATCTCTTGTTTTGTATTGAACATTATTTGTGATGTGGTAAAGAAATATGAAAAAGAAAGGTGTTATTAATGAATAACGGAACATGCCCATGACATTGGTAGTATAAGTTCCCCAAGTTGGGTTAAAACAAATGACTACTATTAATGCCATCATGAGATAAGCAAGTGATAATGCCAATAATTTGTTATGGTATATCTTGTTTTTCAACAGCCAGTTTTTGGCGATTTGGAATAACATAATTATAGCAATAAGACAAGCAAACATAGCTATAGCACTTAACCATATTGTTCTTTCTCCCTCCATACTATGAAAGGGTAAAGTAGGAATGTTAAATTTTCTCTCCCAATAGATAGATTGCTGCCTGAAATAAGCAAACCAAATTCTTGTTTTCCAATACTGATATAGTATAAAAACTAAAGTACCAATTACTAAAGGCAGGAAATAATATACAATATATCTGTAAATGCTTTTAAGCAAATGTCTCCTATCGTTTGTAAGGAGTTCCATTATTAAGAAGGCAGGCAAAAGAAATATTACCGTTGCCCTTGTAAGAGATAAGAAAAACAGGCTTACCCAAATAATTATTTTTTTTTCTTTTATAATGCCATATAGACAAGCCGATGACAATAAAAAGAATAGCGACTCTGTGTAAGGTATGAATGCAAAATACACACAAGGAATTGACAACCAGATAATTTTATCTACTGTAGAAGGACGTATTAATGAAGAAAGAATCGTAAAGCCGGTAGCAAATAAGACAATGTTTAAAATGCAAACCTCCCAGGCATTTAGATGCAATATTCCCCATAACCAAGGTAATAAAATGTAAAAACCGGAATTGCTTGGGCCTGATGAATATTGATAACCATTTACGACTATAGATTGATACCATCCTGAATCCCAATATAAAAGATTGTAATGATTCGGTGTGGCCGATACCATTCCTATTTTATGAAGAAAAAACTGGATAAAGAAAAATGAAAAAGCATAAATAAGGACGAGACTGAAAGTATTAACTGCGCTTTTATTTATCATACGATCTATTAAGAGTTATATTAGGTTAATATACAAATAACGCAAAAATATTTGAACAAATATTGCCTTGGCTATTAGTTATTCGCGCAAAATGGCTAAATAACAAATCAGATGTCTTTCAACTTTTTTGTTTAATAGTGTATGGCCTAATAATGCGAATTTTTACTATACCAAATAGTCAATACGTGGAATAGTAATATTAGAAATAATGGCAACGCGCTGATAAATCAACTACGATGGACTAACTTTTATTGCACATCGATTGCGTTATTCTGCTATATTCAGTATCTAATTTTCCATTCAAAATAATTCTTTGGTAAGATCTATGACCATTTTTGTAAAAAATAAATCCACATTATTTACCATATATTTCACCCCATACCTGCCCTTTTTGAGTTCTATATAGCAAATGATAGGTAGTGTCATTTTTAATGTATTTATAAACTGGATCGGGTTCAATATTGCTAAATATCAATATGTCAGTTGGACTAGTAATCGCCCAATTCACATTTTTAAATACCTTATTATGTAAAAACCCTGTGTAAGGCTTTTCCAAATGTTCACGGTCCTGAAACGACCTGGTAACAATTACCTTATCATAAAAATTATTCTTTTCCAGATAATCCACTATTCTTTGCTGCACTATCATTCCATCATAAGCGCCAAGGTTTATATCGCCTAAACCGGAATCGTGTTTAAAACCGAAGATGCCTATAATTAATATTAGGAGCAAAGAAAAATAATAGACCCAATCGTTTAGCTTATCAATAAGTAAATCAAAATAGTAAGCACTCAAAACGATTAATATTACTAATGCAGACATTAAATATCGAGGACTGAAAAAGTTAACGCAGCTAAAGCACAAATAAGCTATGAGAAAAAAAACGCTCAAATAAATGAATTTCTTTTTAGAGACGTTTGTATTATAGTCTAAGCGTGTTAATTGATAGCAACTAAACAATAATGACAGCAATAACAAAACAAATAAAATTTGTAATGACAGCCATTGTAGCCCCCCCTTAATGATGGCATAAATGAATAATCCTGGTAAAAAAGCTATCGCATATTTTATTTTTTTATCCTTAACAGCAACAATAAATGATATAAGCAATAGTAACTGGAAGAAACGAAATCGAAAATCGTTATTAAATAATGCACTTATAGAATATTTGAATTTTTCCCAGAAAGTAGTCCAATTCCATTGTATCATCCCTACATGCTCCGGAAATAGATACCATCCATTTATTTTTTTCTGTACTAAGAAAAAGACGAATATAACTACCCCTGAAAAAAATATAGATGCAAAATTGGATAGTCTGTCTTTAAGCGATTGCTTTTTATTAAACAAATAAAAAAAAGCATGTGTACCCAACACAAAACCCAATACTATGCCGCTTTCTTTTGTGAGCATTAAGGCGCTGCAGCTCAAAAAAGTATAAAAATACTTTTCGCTCGAATAGAAATACAATGTCAACAATATTAATAATGCCACCATTATCTCCGGCAAAACAAATGACGCCTGGACAAAGAACATCACCTGCACGGAAAGTGTTAATATGCTTATTATTGCTACTCTCTTGTTAAAGATCTTATAGCAAACCTCGAATACACTGATTATGAGCAGGCAGGAAATAAAAAGTGAAAAAGAATGTTCCGCAATGAGAGAATCACCAAATATCCTCATCCAGGTAGCAGCAGCCGCATAAAATAATAAAGGATGCCCACGCGAATAAAAAGTATCGATAGCATTAGGCATAAGACTTGGCCCATGCAAGTACATCAATTTAACTGCTGGAGCATAAGACCATGATTCATCCCAATAAAAAGGATAATGTAGATGTGGTACCTTAAAAACTACGAATACTAATAAAATTAGCAACAGTACGAGCCTGTTTTTGACAACTTTTATCATTGCAAGGCTATAGGATTTTGCCAAGATAAATAAACCTTTAAATTACTAATTAATATTTTGTTGATCGCAATGTAAAATAAATAGGTTTTAAAACAGTTACCACGTTTTTCTGAAATATCGTTTGTATTTTTTTAATATTCTATAAGAAAAACGATCAAAACTTCTTTCTTACTTTTGGAAGTATGTTATTAAATGAGGTTGTTGGGCAGCAGGCTGTTAAGGATGGTTTATTAAAGATGTGGCAAAGTGGGCATATGCCTCATGCATTGCTATTATCGGGTAGCGAAGGCACAGGAGGGTTACCTCTTGCATTGGCGTTTGCGCAATATATTTTCTGTGAAAATAAAAGCGGGAATGATGCTTGTGGTAAATGCGCCTCTTGTCTGAAAGCTGGTTCGCTGGAGCATGCAGACCTTCACATAAGCTTTCCGTCTATTCCTCCTAAGCCAGGGGTAAAGGCAATGAGCAGGCATTATATGCGTGAATTCAGAGAGTTTATTTCTCAAACACCTTATGGCACTACTTACGACTGGCTTCAATTCATAAATGCTGAAAATAAACAGGGCAATATTACCGCTGAAGAATGCAGGGAAATAATTGATACATTAAATCTCAAATCGTACGAAGGGGGAAATAAGATACAGATCATTTGGCGGCCGGAATATCTTGGAAAAGAGGGCAATATCTTACTGAAGCTGATAGAAGAACCGCCGGCAGGTACTATTATTATGTTAATCGCAGAAGAGCCTGAAAATATTTTGCCCACAATATTATCCCGTACCCAACTAATGAGGCTTGCCCCTATTTCTGTGAATGATATTGCACAAGCGCTTATAAACAGATCTTTGGCTGACCCAAAAAAAGCTGCTCAAGTCGCCCATGTGGCAAATGGAAGTTATACCGAAGCTTTACGATTAGTCCGCAACGCTGATAATGACCTTTTTCCTGAAGTGCGTCAATGGTTTAATGCCCTGTTTACAAATAATGGGCTGGGAATTGCCAAATTTGCAGAAGAATGGTCGAAGGCGGGACGGGAACAGCAAAAGAATTTTTTACAATATGTGATACAATTGCTCGAACAGGCGATCAGAATGCGATACACTCCCCAGGCACAAACCTCATTGCCTCCGGATGAGGCCCAGTTTGCACAACGGCTTGCAAGCACCAATACATCGTTTGAGGCATTACAGAAAATGGTATCTTCCATAACAAACACCATCTTTTATATAGAAAGAAATGCTCATTCGAAGACCCAGCTGCATGCACTATCTATCAGATTGCAGTACATCATTCAAAACAAACAGTTAACTTTGTAACGATTCAATTATTTTTTAACAATTGGCAAGTGTTCAGAAAGGGAGGGCAGAACAGAAAAAAATAATAATTTGATGTTCTTTGTTTAATAATATAAGTGTAACGCTTTGCCTGCATTATATAAATAAATTTAAATGGGATGTGGCAATTGTGGGACAGGCGCTAACGGAAAACCGTCAGGTTGCAAAAGTAATGGTGGATGTAGCACAGGTGGATGTAACCGAATGAATGTTTTTGACTGGCTAAGCGCACTGCCACTATATGACGGTTCAAAACCGTACCCGATAATAGAAGTATCGTTTAATAAAGGTAGCAGAAAGGATTTTTACCGTAATAATACAAACCACATACTTGAAAAAGGTGAATGGGTAGCTGTGGAAGGAACAAGTGGTTTTGACTTAGGACAGGTAAGCCTTACCGGAGAATTAGTAAAACTACAAATGAAAAAATATGGCGTGGAGGATTCTCCAGCCATGAAGCGCATGCTCCGCATTGCTACCGAAGACGATATAAAATCGTATAATAACCAGAAAGAACGTGAAGCCGAGGTGCTTATCCGTTCGCGTGCTATTTCGCGTTCCCAAAATCTGGAAATGAAACTCTGCGAAGTAGAGATACAGGCAGATGGCAAAAAGGCCACGTTTTTCTATACAGCAGATCAGAGAGTAGATTTCCGCGAACTAATTAAGGTATATGCCTCAGAATTTAAAGTGAAAGTGGAAATGCGCCAAATTGGCGCACGCCAGGAGAGTGGTAAAGTAGGGGGTATTGGCTCCTGTGGCCGTGAACTTTGCTGTAGTACCTGGCTCACTGATTTTAAATCCGTTAATACAACCGCTGCACGCTATCAAAATTTATCTATTAATCAAACTAAGCTATCCGGTCAGTGTGGAAGACTGAAGTGTTGCCTGAATTACGAGTTGGATACTTATATGGATGCCTTGAGTGTTTTCCCTGACAATGCCGATTCGATAGAGACAACCCAGGGAGTAGCCAGTTTGCAGAAAAGAGACATTTTCAAAAACCTGATGTGGTATAGCTACGGTAGTAGCAACAAGCAATATCCCCTAACCATAATAAGGGTAAAAGAAATACAAAAACTAAATAAGCAGGGAATAAAACCTGAAGAACTGCAAGCTGTAGAATTGGAGACCGGACCTAAGCAAGGTGTGAAAGTGGATGTAGGTTTTGTAAATGATGTGGGGCAGATATCGCTGAAGGCATTGGAGAAAAGCGATAAAAAGAAAAGGCAGAATGATAACCGGCAGCAAGCTACTGCAGGCAATCAACAGCCGCGTGGCCAGCATGCAAAACAATACGGGAATAAACCACCGCTACAGCAGCAACAAAAATCAAATAGCCAACAGCAAAAGCCTCAAAATCAGCAAAGACCCAACCAGCAGCAAGCAAAACCTAACCAGCCACAACAAAAACAGCAAGGCAATAACCCTAACCCCAACAACAGAAACAGAAATCAAAAGCCGAAACAACCGGCGAAATAAAATATAACTCTCGTTAAATAAGAAGGGACGCTTTTTAAAAAAGCGTCCCTTCTTCATATAATAAGTTGATGATTAAAGTTCTACATGCACTCTTATAGAAAACACATTAACAGGACCTCTGTCTTTATTATAGCCTGGATTTAAGATAAACTGATAATCCCCGCTCAGCCATATATCAAGTACCGTTGGCTTAAAACTATAATAAAATTCTGCCGCACTTTCATGTCCATAATTCAGTTTACCATCACCTAACTGAAATCCCAATCCCCCATCAGCCAAATAATCCCTGTGATCCTTCGAAAGGCCATTTACTACAAAAGCAAGCCCAACGTTATCGTCTTTTCTTTTCCATCCATCGCCTGTAACTGATATACCTAAACTTGCTGAGCGGTCAGCCTCTGTGAAACACCATGTTTCATTTTGGCCATCATTCCAACCCAGACGAGCGAATACACCAACCGATTTACTTACCTGTTGATCTGCACTTACTCCGAACCCGTATTTATCACGTCCATATTTTCTTGTATTAATAACACTAGGAGTATCTAACGATACACTTTCCTGTATAGCCTGCTGATAATTACCCATATCGCCATTATTATAGTATCCCAGCAACCTTACATGCCCCTCTTTATTTTTAATTTTATAAGAACGGTCTACTTCTGCATTTAATGAATATTCCTGACCAAGATCTGTATTTAAATCATTACCATTAGCCACTATGGGTAATGTAGCGAGACAAGCCTTGTAAGTCATATCTTTTAATTGTAAAACAGTAACAAAACTATATGTATAACCACGCAAGTTAGCAGCATAATCCCATGCACCATTGTTCATAAGAGTCCAGTTAAGAAATTGGGTACGGGGAGAATTAGCATAAATATTGTTATCAAAAAAGTCTCCAAGTGAAACTTTCCCTATATAAAACTGTAAATAATTATTCGGTATGGAACCTGCTAATTGATTTGCCATATCAGTAATACTTGACTCACTGTGAGACAAGGCTATCGTTTGCTTAAAATATCCCCTCGCCAAATATAATGTAGGAGAAGGATCGCCTACACGAAAGGCCTCCCCATTAGTAGATGCAGATAAACCAAAAGCTCCACTCAAGCCACTTCCTCCTGCAACCTCAGGGTTTATATAAACTTCCGCACCTTTCCAAAGGCGTATTCCTGCAAATAATGTGGCTGTGATAGTATTATCGCTTTCTTTACTTCCACTCAAACTGTTGGTGCCGCTATATGATGAGTGAAAAGCTGGCTTATTTTCATTTATATATGTAGATTGAAAATGAATGTTGAACCGTTGCTGCCTTATACTGTCCTCAGCAAATACAGAAGAAACAAAGCACAAAAGAAAAATAATATTCAATATAGCAATCCTCATTACGATTTGTTATTTATACCAACCTCTATTTATTTAGGGCGTGCAAAGGTACAAGTGTTATTTATAATATGTGATAAAAAAGAGAAATTAAAAATTCCCAAAAATAGAAATGGCTGCGTTAATACGCAGCCATTTCATATCAAATAATATTATCTTTTAGTTACCATATTCACTTAAGAACTTGATACGCATCATCTGAAGTTGTTCCAGGCTCACATCACGTTCTTTAAACTCTTCAAAGGCGTTATCAAGATCATCATCGTGGCAACCGCGGAAATAGTCGAAAATATCTTCCTGTTCGTATTCATCCAATTCCTGTTCCAGGCAATAATCAAGGTTAAGTTTAGTGCCGCTCGCTACTATCGTTTCCATTTCAATCAGTAAACCTTGAAGACTTAAATCCTTATTTTTTGCAATGGTTTCGAGTGGTATTTTTTTATCTATATTTTGAATGATGAACACCTTCATACCGCTTTTGTTCACCACACTTTTCATCACAAAATCATCTGGTTTCACTATATCGTTCTCTTCAACATACTTTCCTATCAGGTCTACAAATTTTTTACCGTAGCGAATTGCTTTGCCCTTGCTTACACCTTGTATTTTTTCCAACTCTTCGAGTGTAGTAGGATAGCTTATAGACATATCCTCAAGAGAGTTTTCAAGGAAAATAACAAATGGGGGCAAGCCTTTATCCTTAGCAACCTGTCTACGCAGATCCTTTAGCATTTCGAACAACACAGGATCCAATGCCGCAGGGCCACTGCCAACACTTATTTCATCATCATCACCGTTTGCATCTTCATAACGATGATTTAAAGCCACCATGATAGAATAAGGTTTCTTTAAGAATTTACGTCCCTTATCGGTGATTTTTAGCAAGCCATATTCCTCAATATCCTTACGGATCATTCCTTCCAGCATCATCTGGCGTATCAGGGAGTTCCAGAAGTTTGCATCCATGCCCATCACTAGGCCACTACCAAATGATTTAAGCTTATCGTGACGGAATGTTTGTATTTGGGGATTGGTTTTACCAAGAATAATATTTACTACATAGTCTATACCAAAACGTTCGTCCAATTCTGCAATTGTATCCAATGTAATTTTTACACTGTCCTTTACTTCCAGTTTTTCTTTCGGATTAAGACAGTTATCGCAATTGCCGCAATTTTCCTGTTTGTATTCTTCTCCAAAATAATGCAGCAACAGTTTACGACGACATACCCCACTCTCAACATACGCAACGGTCTCAGTTATTAGCTGCGCACCCATTTCACGTTCGCTAAGAGGCTTATCCCTCATCAGATGCTCCAGCTTCTGTACGTCTTTATATGAATAATAAAGAAGACATTTGCCCTCCAGTCCATCACGTCCGCCACGGCCGGTTTCCTGGTAGTAATTCTCAAGTGATTTCGGAATATTGTAGTGGATCACAAAACGCACGTCGGGCTTATCTATGCCCATGCCGAATGCTATAGTTGCTACAATTACGTCTACTTCTTCCATCAGGAACATATCCTGACGTTGTGTACGTAATGGCCCTTCCAACCCTGCATGATATGCTACGGCTGAAATTCCATTAGCCTGTAGTGTATTGGCAAGTTCTTCTGTGGTTTTACGGTTCAGTGTATATATGATACCGCTTTTACCCTTCATGGAGTGAATGAACTTCACCATGTGCTTCAGCACCTGTTCTTTGCTTCCTTTCGGCACTATCTCATAATAAAGATTAGCGCGGTTAAAAGAATCAACGAATATTTCAGGGTTGCGCAAGGCGAGATTCTTTACTATATCGTCCTGCACCTTAGGAGTAGCAGTTGCTGTAAGTGCAATAATTGGTAGATTAGGATTTATCTGGTCTATCATATCTTTAAGCTTACGATATTCCGGACGGAAGTCATGCCCCCATTCTGAGATACAGTGAGCTTCGTCTACGGCTATGAACGATATGGTCATGTCCGCAAAGAATGCTATGTTTTCCTGCTTGGTTAATGTTTCAGGCGCTACATAAAGCATTTTAGTATTGCCGCTGAGCAGATCACTCTTTACCTTTTTTTGTTGTGCTTTACTTAATGTGGAATTAAGAAAATGCGCCACATGATCCTTACTGCTATAACCACGGATCAGATCCACCTGGTTTTTCATTAAAGCAATCAGTGGAGAAACTATAATGGCAACACCCTCGCTTAATAATGCAGGCAACTGATAGCACAAAGATTTACCACCGCCTGTAGGCATTATAACAAATGTGTCTTTTCCTGAAAGAATACTTTTTATTATTTTCTCTTGTTCTCCTTTGAATGCCTCAAAACCAAAATGTTGTTGAAGTTCTTTTTTGAGATTGAATTTTGACTTGACGGCAGAAACAGCATCCATACACTAAAAAATTTAACTTGAGTGAAATCAATTCCCGCAGATATTATAGATTATTTTATACATCCTTAGTAAAAGTCTGCGAATTTACGACAGTTAAGTTAATAATAGCAAAAGAAAGATGCAATAGCCATGTAGGCTCTTATTGAAAAAGTTTAAATTCAATATTTAAGTAGGTAATAATTAGAATTTAGTGAATCCCCAAATTACATATAGCAAATTTATTACAACTGAATTTGTCTTTCTCTATTAAAATTTATTGAAAATGGTTTTATAAATAGATTTTAGCAATAAAACTTATGGGGAAAACAGCTTAAAAAGTCTATTATAGGAACATTTAGGGATGCACTAATTATGGCACTCTTTTTTGGGACGCTGTATAAATCTTTTTAAAGAATAGTCCTTCCACTAAAACTTAATTTTTATGAAAAAAACATTAACCAAACTAAATATTCCACTTATTGCTGTGGTTATTTTTTTATTGGAACTAAGCCTGGTAAATACAGGTTGTAAAAAAGATACTGATCAGCCACAAGTTGACAAAAATACGGTTAATAGTAGCATTATGAAAGCAAGCAAACCAATTGATTCCCTTGCTCCTCATAGCTATGAACAGGTAACTCTTGTTTCTGACGTCTCTGGTTTTGGGGCATCACGTACCGATCCTAATCTTTTGAACCCATGGGGTATTGCAATAGCTCCAAATGGAGCGTTCTGGATAGCCACCAATCATAGTGGCAGTGCTCTTATTTACAATAAAAAAGGGAACCAGGTACATATGCCGGTTGATATTCCTTTGAATGGGGTGGCTCATGGTGCTTCTCCAACCGGTATCGTTTTCAATAACACTGAAGGATTTATTATTCCATCTGTTCATGAAAGAAGCCGTTTCATCTTTGTTACGGAAGATGGTATTGTTACCGCATGGGCTTCCGGCGACTCAACCATAAAGGTAGTTGACCGGTCGGCTTCTGGAACGGTATATAAAGGATTAGCATTAGTTAACGACGGTAGTGAAAGTCATCTATACGCCACAGATTTTCATAATGCTAAAATTGATGTGTATGATGAAAAATTTCACCTGGTTACAGGTATAACATTTTCCGACCCTGGTATACCGACTGGTTTCGCTCCTTTTAACATACAATACATTGATGGTAAACTATATGTTACTTATGCTAAACAAAAACCGGATAAAATGGATGACTTGGCCGGACCTGGTAACGGGTATGTAGATGTTTACAAAACGAATGGCACATTGATAAAAAGACTTGCATCAAAAGGTACATTAAATTCACCATGGGGCATAACTGAAGTTTCTTTTGGCTTCGGACAAGGAAGAGATATGCTTCTTATTGGCAATTTTGGTGATGGCCGTATAAATGTATTTGGGGAAGATGGCAGTTTTAAAGGGCAGTTAGCGCATAGTGGTACACCAATCAGCATTGACGGACTATGGACCGTGAAAGAAGTTGATAGAGAAGGGAATTGGGCTGATGAAGATGGAAAAGTGAGGGTCTACTTTACTGCCGGCCCAGGCGAAGAGTCACATGGCCTTTTTGGTTACATAATTATACAAGGTAAAGACAATGATCACGATAGGGATAAATTGTTATCCTTTTTCGATCATCATTAATAATCATCGTTACTTTAAAAGACGGGTATCTCTACATTTGAGATACCCGTCTTTCATTTTTAGCATGTATTATAAATGATACGTAATTGCTGTGCTTTTTTACGTTTAATTAAGGAAGTTTTAATTATTTTCGGTACGATTCTTATAAAATAATGAGGAGTGAAATTATTTCCACATTAAAAAAATAACTTATTCAGAATTGTATTGATTTAAACTATTGAGATAATCGCTCAATCGTTATTAATCTTTCTTCTTACTCTTTTTTTCAGGGCTATATGCTTTTTCTGTATATCCTTCTTCTTTTTCCTTACGGCTATCTAAATTATCCCGCACCTCAGGTTTAGGCAGGTTTACATGGCCTTGTTTGCTTTGCTTGTTTCTTTCGTTCCTTGAACCTTTCATATTGATTGAATTTCAAGGTAATGCAATAAAACAATGCCACTATTAAATACATTTTCTTAAAAAGATTTTTGTTTTTTAAGATAAATAGTGCGTCTTAAAGTCATAATCTTTATCTAAAAACTCAACGAGGCGATTGAAATCAGTGGGAACGTTTACGAAATCTATTATAGAACTGTCTACAATAAGGGTTTTATGCATTTCTTGTTTTATGTATTGCTGATATATTTGCTGAACGCTCTCGAGATAAGTATCGGGAATATCCTGCTCATATGCACGCCCACGCTTTTTGATATTTTGTTTTAATACACTAACCGGAGCATGTAAATAAATTAATAAATCAGGGGGTGGCAGATGCAGATCTGCAATATCAAATAGTTTTTGAAACAATTCGTATTCGTCATTTTTTAGATTAATACGCGCAAAAAGCTTACTCTTTGTGAACATATAGTCTGAAATGATCTGCTGTTGAAAAAGATCCTGGTTGACGACCAATTGTTTTAACTGTTTATACCTGTCAGCAAGAAAGGAAAGCTCCAAAGGAAAGGCATAGCGCTCGGGTTCCTGATAGAACTTAGGTAAAAAGTTATTATCTGCGAACTCTTCAAGTATCAGGCGAGCATTATAGTGCTTAGCTAAAAGATCAGCCAAAGAACTTTTGCCTGATCCAATATTACCTTCTATTGCTATGTAACGATATGCCATAAGAGTGCAAAGATAATTCCGTAATATAAAAGGTCTTAATAATGTGGATTTATTGCAGAATTATAAAATTTTTATCCCTTAAATATAGACACTGCTAAAGGATCATTACAATCGGCAAGCAACTGCGTTATTGTCTTTCTTAAAACCGGATGCACCACCTGGGGTGCAATTTCTGCAAGCGGAACTATTGTAAAACGGCGTTTTTGCAAAAAGGGATGCGGAACGTTAAGTTCAGGCAGGTGAATTATCTCATCGTTATATAATAATATATCAATATCAAGGGTGCGAGGACCCCATTTTATATCTCTTTGTCTTCCGGATCTATCTTCTATCTGCTGAATAGCTTTTAAAAGCTGTAATGGAGAAAGTGCCGTATCTATATAAATAACCTGGTTTAAAAATGCAGCCTGTTGCTCTATCCCCCATGCAGCAGTTTCATAAACAGATGATTTGTTTATTAAAATTCCGCATGTTTCTTTTATTTCTTGTATTGCCCTTTGCAAGCATGATGCACGGTCGCCTTCATTGCTGCCTAATAGTAAGTATACCTTATTCATTATTGCGGACAAAGATAGTAGCTGCAAAATAACCCTAAAATAACCCTTGATAGTAAGCCATATCTGGCAAATTATTACATTGCAGGTGTATATTTGTCCTGGTTATTTACCACTAAACGTACTTTTTTCTCATGAAACAGTTTTTCAAAATGTTCTTCGCCTCCCTGTTGGCGATGATCGTAACGGGTGTTATTATCGTCCTCTTCATTATAGGTTCTATTGCAGCACTTATATCAAAATCCACCAGCGAGAAAACAAATAAAGTTGCCGCAGGCAGCGTATTGGTAATAGACCTTCAAAAACGCGTGCATGAACAAGGGGAAAGCAATGCACTGGCTGTGCTTAGCGACGAGCCTTCGTACTCAGCAGGACTATATGATATAATCCAAGCAATAAAACATGCTAAAACAGATGACAATATAAAAGGCATTTTTATCAAGCTATCTCCGGTCAATAATGGATGGGGTACTATTCAGCAGGTTCGTATGGCTTTGGAAGATTTTAAGACAAGCAAGAAATTTATTTATGCGTTTGGCGAGAATGTTACACAAGGCGCTTATTATGTAGCTTCTGTGGCAGATAGCATTTATCTAAATCCTGTTGGAGCTATAGAAATTAAAGGGTTTGCCAGTGAGCTTGCCTTTTTCAAAGGCACTTTGGAAAAGCTGGAAGTACAACCTGAAATATACTATGCGGGAAAATTCAAGAGCGCAACAGAACCTTTCAGGGCAGATAAGATAAGTGAGCCTAACCGCGAACAGATCACAGCATTTCAACATGACTTCTGGCAGCAATTTTTATTAGCCGCAGCAGAACATACACACAAGGATACTGCTGCAATAGATCAGCTGGCACTTACAGGCGCCATACAATTCCCATCAGATGCGCTTAATAACAAAATTGTTGATGGCCTTTTATACTGGGACCAGGTAGAACAACGCATGCATGCAAGAACCGGCCAAAGCGACACAGCAGATATCAAGTATGTGTCACTCGATCAATATGCCGAAAATGTAAAGCTTGATCGTAAATACAGTGACCAGAAAATTGCGGTATTAATGGCAGAAGGAGAAATATCTGATGGAGACCAAACAGACCCCTACCAGATAGCATCTAAAACCTTTATAGAACAAATTCGCAAGCTGCGTAAAAATGATAAAATCAAAGCGGTGGTGTTGCGCGTTAATTCTCCCGGTGGCAGTGCTCTTGCATCTGAGGTGATACTACGTGAATTGCAGCTATTAAGAAAAAAGAAACCATTAATAGTATCGATGGGCGACCTTGCAGCATCGGGCGGGTATTATATTTCATGCCAGGCGGATAGCATCTTTGCCTTACCAAATACAATAACCGGAAGCATCGGAGTATTCAGCATGCTGGTAAACATAGAAAGCCTGATGAAAAATAAGTTGGGTGTAACATTTGACGAAGTAAAAAATGCTCCTTACGCTGACTTCCCTACTGTATCACGCCCGCTTACAGCAGACGAGGCCAAACGCATGCAAAGCTCCGTAGATACAATTTATGAAATATTCAAAAGCCGTGTTTCAGTTGGCAGAAGGCTAAGCCTGGCAGATGTAGACAGCATAGCACAGGGACGTGTATGGAGCGGCAGCAGAGCTCTTAAAATAGGGCTGATAGATGGCATAGGCAACCTGGATCGTGCAATAGCCAGCGCAGCTAAAATGGCCAATCTAAGCAATTATGAAGTAGCCACTTATCCCGAACCGGTAGATGCCTTGCAAACACTAATCCGTAAATTTAAAGGCAACTCTGCCGATGCTTCAATATCGGAATCGATCAAAAAAGAATTAGGAATAGATTATCAGTGGTATGAACAAATAAAACAATGGCGCGATAATAATGGGAAGGCAATGATGCTAATGCCATTTAAAATAAATGTTAACTAACAATAATTCTCTCTTGTATTATTTAAAAAAAATTGTACGCCTCACAGGTTATACCTGTGAGGCTTTTTGATATAATTTTAGAGAACGGAAAACCAAAAACAAAAGCAAGCCGTAAATGTTACTGTAAATCATTTTTCAAAAAAAGACCAATAAAACAATTTTATGAAACGCATCATTCTGATTCCTGTATTAGCTGTAGCCATGATTGGAAGTACTGCAATTACCAGCTTTGCACAAAAAGAGAAAACTACAATGGTTGGCGGAGCAGCAATGTATCCGTCTAAAAACATTATTGAAAATGCTGTTAATTCAAAAGACCATACCACACTTGTAGCTGCGGTGAATGCCGCCGGGCTCGTGGGAACGTTAGAAGGTGCCGGCCCTTTTACTGTGTTTGCCCCTACAAATGAAGCTTTTGACAAACTACCTGCCGGAACTATAAGCAACCTGCTGAAGCCGCAGAATAAAGCCGAGCTGACAAAAGTGCTGACATATCACGTAGTAGCCGGTGATTACGATTCGAAAGCGCTGATGGATAAAATAAAGGAAGGAAATGGCACAGCGACGCTAACTACAGTACAGGGTGAGCCCCTGACTATTACTGAAAAAAGCAAACACTTATGGATAAAAGATGCCAAAGGGGGCATGGCAGAAGTAACTATTAAAGACGTATATCAAAAAAACGGTGTAATACATGTAATTAACAAAGTATTGATGCCTTAAAATATAGTACTTCATAGTATCTTTAGGGGGAAATTATTCCCCCTTTATTTTTTATATGTCTGCAGGTAAAGAAAGTATTTCGGTATTCGATATTTTTAAGATAGGCGTTGGCCCCAGCAGTTCCCATACCTTAGGCCCATGGAGGGCGGCGTTGCGGTTTCTTTCAACCTTAAAACAACAAGGTATTGAGCATGTAGCATCTGTACGTATACTTTTATACGGCTCATTGGCAAAAACCGGGAAGGGGCATGGAACAGATGTAGCAGTAATTTTAGGGTTGTGCGGCGAAGACCCTGTTACATTTGACATTAACGAGATCACACCACGTGTAGAATTAATAAATAATATTAAAAAATTAAAGCTTGGCGGTGAAAAAGAAATTGACTTCGATCCGATGACCGATGTTGTATTTCTATATGAAGAAAGCTTACCGTTTCATCCAAATGCGCTCACTTTCCTATGCACATTCAATAATGGAAAAGAAATTGCGGAAACATTTTATTCCATTGGTGGAGGATTTGTAGTGAAAGAGGGTGAATTAAACAATGCTGCAAACCAGGTGCAATTACCCTACCCCATAGAACACGCTGATGACCTTCGCAACTGGAGCCGGAAAACGAACCAGTGTATATCCGATATAGTGATGGGGAATGAAAAAGCATGGCGTAGTGAGCAAGAAACAAAAGCAGGGGTATTACGTATCTGGAATACTATGCGCGATTGTATATATAGAGGCGCTCATATCGGTGGACAGTTGCCCGGTGGTTTGCATGTAACACGCAGAGCTGCTGCTTTGAATAAAAAACTATTAGATGGCAAAACCTATAATAATTATGATGAATGGGTAAATGCGATCAAAAGCGGCGGATCTTCTTTCCGCTATACGCTGGATTGGGTAAGTTGTTTCGCGCTGGCTGTAAATGAAGAAAACGCAGCTTTTAGCCGAGTGGTAACTGCACCCACCAATGGCGCGGCAGGTGTGGTACCGGCAGTATTACAATATTACATCACATTCAGTAATGGATATGATGATGAAAAAATCATAAAATTCCTCCTTACTGCATCTGAGATCGGGAGCATTTTCAAAAAAGGTGCTACTTTATCTGCCGCAATGGGCGGTTGCCAGGCGGAGATAGGTGTATCATCCTCAATGGCGGCGGCAGCCCTTACAGAATGCCTGGGCGGCACAGTAGAGCAATGCCTGATGGCTGCTGAAATAGCAATGGAACATCACCTGGGATTGACATGTGACCCTGTAGCCGGATTGGTACAGGTGCCGTGCATCGAACGCAATACAATGGGCGCTATCAAAGCAATTACCGCTTCGCAGCTTGCTTTGCAAAGCGATCCTGAAAATGCAAGGGTATCGCTGGATAATGTTGTAAAAACAATGTGGCAAACAGCCCTTGATATGAACCATAAGTATAAAGAAACTGCTGAAGGCGGCCTGGCAATAAATATCCCTTTAGGATTGAGCGAATGCTAGTTAATCATTTTAAAAAAAGACAATTCCTTTTAACTTTGCGTTAAAATTTTTTGAATTGAAACCTACAATCCTAATTTTATTTCTTGCTCAACTAATAGCATTTACAAGCTATGCTTATATAGAAAAGTCATACGACAGCCTTATCCAGGAAAATATTTCAAAAAAAAGCTACTCAATCGACACCAGTGCGGAGGCAGTAGTACTTTATGAAAAGGGAAGTGTCAATATAGACATATCCCCCGCAAGAAGGTATGAGCAACGATATACTATTCATAAAATAATAAAAATACTAAAGCCTACAGCTTTTCATCTCGGAAATATTTCAATTTACTACCGTGACAATAATTATTACCATTCATACGTAGATAATATATCGGGCGCAACCTACACCTTGGTAAATAACAAATTCACAAAAACTGAACTTCCCGAATCTTCTATATATAATAGAGAGGTTACAAAAGGTTATTATGAAAAGAAAATAACTCTGTCCGATATAAAAGAGGGTAGTATCATTGAGTATCAATACGATATTGTATCACCTATAAATGTTGTATTTCCTACATGGGAGTTTCAGGAGAGCTTACCCAAGCTTACCAGTGAATTTGAGCTTGAATTTCCAGTTAATTTCAGATTTGCTTCAGAAATACAAGGTTTTTCATTTAACATTTATAATGACGAGGCTGAAGCAGAAAAAGCAAACGACTCTGCTTATAAAGTAAAAAAGATATTCAACAACAATACTACTTACTGCCTGTGGGTAAGACATAATGTAAAGTCAATAAAAGAAGAATCTTACGTTACCAATATTAAGAATTATACTGAACGGATACAGATCCAGCTCAATGACATGAAAACATTATACGGAGAAACAAAAATTTACAATTCATGGGAGGAAATGAATAATGGGCTATGGCTTAACCGGGGGTTTGGGAAGAAGATAACGGAAGCCGATGACTCTGTGAAACTTTTTGCTAACTCTTTGTGTAAGGCGGATACATCAAATATTGAAAAAGCAAAAGCAATCTATAATTATCTGCGTAAAAACTTTGAGTGTATTGACAATCGTGCAATAATGAGCTATGGTCAGCTTATGGATCTGACAAGAACAAAACGAGGAAGCGTTTCTGATATTAACATATTGCTTACCTCCCTGTTACGCCAGGAAGGAATAGATGCATCGCCGTCACTGTTAAGTACAACAGATAAGGTTCGCCCCAAAGAGAATGCGCCGTTGATAACTAGCTTCGATTATGTAGTTTGTCTTGCCAATATAGATAGCCAAAAAATATTGCTTGATGCCTCTGACAAATCAAATCCGTTTGGATATCTTCCTATTGATTGCTATAATGGATATGGCCGTATTATTAATGAAAAAGGTGCTCCAATACAATTTAGCCCGGATAGCATTACAGAAAAAAGTGTATATGCAATTCAATTAAACTTTATAAATGACACCTCTATAGATTTATCTGTTAGTGAAAAGCTGGGTATGTGGAAATCGATGCTTCTACGAAAGCTTTGGGGTAAAGATTCAAGCTCAATTAGTGCTTATGTGACCAAACAGATGCAGGACTTTCCGGGAAATGTAACTTTGATAGACAAAAAAATTAAAAACTTAGATAACAAAGACACTAATTTAATTATAAAATATACATGCTCTATTAAACCCGAAAAATTTAATACTAATTATTACATCAATAGTGAACTAATCAGATCTTTTAAAGAAAATCCTTTCAAATCTGAAAAAAGAGAACTACCCGTTGAGTTCCCATATAAGATTGATTACGATTATTCGATGAATATACAGTTACCCCCAAACCTAGGACCCGAAGATCTGCCCAAACCCGTGGACTTAAATTTTGAAGACGGTCTTATTACTTATAGCCAATCCACGGGTTATATGAATGATCTACATATGATATCTGTAAGGGCACATTTCCAGACACAGAAAACAACTTATACAGTTGACAGCTACAGCGTATTAAGGCAGTTTTTTGAAAAAATGATACAGGAAGAAAACAGTGTGATAACTCTTAAAAACAACGGGAATATATCTAAAAAATAATTATATAGTTTCGCAAAAAAATTATCCAGTTGAAACCTGTAAAAATCCTGACAACATTATTTTATTGCATCTTATTAAGCCACGATATTTTGGGCCAGGGTGTTGATAAAAATTTCATCAAATATCATCTATCCCAAACAAAATATTCAATAGATCCGGATGCTGCCGCAGTTGTGCTTTATGAAAAAGGAACAGTGAGCATAGAAAAAGTTAATGGTGGAAATTACCATATCGTATTTCATGAGTATGAGGTTATCAAGATATTAAAATCATCTGCTCTTGACGCAGCAAATATTTCTTTACCCTATTACACAGAAGGCCATAATTATATAGATAATATAAACGGCACAACTTATAATCTGGATGAACATAGCAACGTGGCAGAAACCGGTCTATCAAAATCCTCTACCTATAATCATAGAATTAATGACAGAATCTTTGAAGAAAAGTTTACGCTTCCGGCAGTAAAAGAAGGTAGCATCATTGAATATTCTTATGATAAGACTTCCGACATGCAGATAATGTTGCCCCGGTGGTATTTTCAGAACGACTACCCCACCCTGACAAGCAAATATGAGCTAATATATCCCGGGGTATACGAATTTACTTCTGAAATACAAGGACATGGATTTAAAGAATACCCGGATGAAGACGATGCAATAAAACATAATGATCCAGCTTATCACATCACATCCTTGATAAATATGGATCAAAACTACTCGCTATGGGTAAGACACAACACCCCTGCAGCAAAAGAGGAGCCATATATAAGTAGTATTGAAAATGATATCGAACTCATTCAGGTTCAATTATCAACGATAAATCGTAGTGATGGCGATCATGAGAAGATCATTAATACATGGGATAAGTTAAATAAGGAATTATGGAAAAACGAAAAATTTGGCAAACAGGTTTCCAGAGCTAATAATTTTTTCGAACCATCAATTGATACTATTGCCACGTCAAACCGATCAGATCTCGACAAAGCAAAAACAATTTTTTCATACATACGTTCCAATATTGAGTGCACAGGCAACGAAGGCATAACGGCAGAAAAAGATATCGAAGACGTATTAAATAATAAAAAGGGTAGCGAATCCGAAATTAATTTATTGCTTACGGCAATGCTTAGAAAGATAGGACTTGATGCCTCCCCTTTAATTTTGAGTACGGTAGGTAACTTGCGTGCTCACGATATTTATCCCCTGGTCAACAGTTTTAATTATACGGCATGTGTCTTGACCGTGGATTCCCAGAAATACTATCTCGATGCATCTAATAAATACAATATGTTCGGTATACTTCCCTCTTACTGTTATAACGGATATTGCAGGATCATAAACAAGGAGGGCGGTTCAGCTAATTTAACTTCAGATGATATTAATGATAGGGAAATATCGCTGCTCAATGTATCGGGGGTTCTTGATAGCATAACATATATTTCCTGCACAAAGAGGTTTGGAAATATTACGTCAAGGAAATTAAGGGAAAAATGGACCAGGGATAATCAGGCCTCAAAGAATTATATTTCCGAACTAATCCAGGGTATGCCGGGTGATATGACAATAATAGACAGCAAAGTGGAAAATCTAAATAACCCGGATACTGGCCTTGTCATCAGGTTCAAGCTTGGCTTGAAGAATAAGACAGTTTATTCAATTTATTATCTAAATACCGAGTTTAATAAAACCTTTAAAGAAAACCCGTTTAAATCCTCGCAAAGAAAACTACCGGTTGAGTTCCCTTACAAAATTGAAAAAATAAATCTGGTTAATTATGAACTACCCAAAAACTATCACCCCGAAGATTTACCCAAGCCATCTTTATTAAAGTACGAAGATGGCGAGATAGAATATGAAAAAGATATGGATTACGACACAAGCTACAGAAATACACTTACCATACGTACACATTTCCAAAATAGAGAAACCACTTATCCGGTTATTGCTTATGAGACACTTAGAACCTTTTTTGAGAAAATGATACAGGAAGAAAATGCAGCTATAACCCTGAAAAAAAATTAAAATGCTAAAAACGATATTTTTTATTTACTCAATTTTTATAGCAACATCCTGTTTCGCACAGGAAGAGCCAAACTATGATTTTAGCAGAATACCTGCTGAGTTATTAAAGAATGCTGATGCGGTAGTAAGAGATCACCATACCGAGATACATATTGATGCATTGGATGACATACATGTCACGGAGCATTATGCCATTACCATATTAAATGAAAAAGGTAATGAATATGGAAGGCTCGAGGAATCTTATGGAAAATTTGAGAAAATTGAAGATATAAATGGCAAGCTATATGATAAATATGGCAAAGAAATCAGAAAATTAAAATCAAAAGATATTGGCGACAGGGCCGTATATGATGGTGTAACATTTTTTAATGATTACAGATATAAATATTTTGATTTTGGCTATTCACAATACCCATATACATGCGAATACGAGGTTGAAACAAAATACAAAATGTCTTTTTTTCTTCCGTCCTGGGCACCACAGCCCGGAATAAATTGCGCTGTTGAGCATGCAGAGATAAACATCCTTTATCCCAAAGACCTCTCAATAAGATACCGTACTTTTCATATTGACAGCATGCCGGCTGAAAAAGATACGGATGATGTGAAACAAATAACATTGTCAGTATCAAATATTCACTCAAAACACAAAAAAGATAAGTTTGCCCCAAACGAATATTCGTCCTTGCCTCTTTTGCTTCTTGCGCCTGATAAATTTCAATTGGAAGATCTGCACGGGACCATGTCATCATGGAAAGACCTTGGAAAATTTGTGTATGACCTGAATAGCAACAGAGATGAATTGCCGGAGGCAACAAAAAGAATTGTTCACCAATTAACCGATACCTGCCATTCCGTAAACGAGAAAATAGATATCCTTTATGACTATCTGAAGAAAAACACAAGGTATCTCGCGATTAACCTTGGTATAGGAGGATGGCAAACCTTTGAGGCAAGCTTTGTAGCTGAAAATGGTTATGGAGATTGCAAGGCGCTATCAAACTATATGAAGTCGCTTCTGAAAGAAGCCGGAGTAACATCTTATCAGGCCCTGATAAATGGCGATGCAGACAATAGCTATACCGTGCAGGAGGATTTTCCTCTTAATCGTTTCAATCATGTGATCTTATGTGTGCCTCAAAATAATGATACAACATGGGTGGAATGTACAACCAAGACACTCCCCGCTGGTTATTTATCTTCTTTTACGAGCAATAGAGATGCACTATTACTTACGCCAGATGGGGGTAAATTGATCAGGACACCTGATTATACTTCAAAGGAAAATATTCTTAAAAGAAGCGCCTCTATACATATAAACAGTAGTGATGAACTAAACGGAGATCTGAACCTGAGTTATGAAGGCTACTTCTGGGATGCTGAGGACAGGCATATATCAGATAATTCCCAGGCAGACATTGAAAAACATTTGAATGGGGAATTTATCCTTCCAAGCTATGAAGTTACTAATTATAAAATCAGTAATGGTAAAGTTGGGCAGATACCGGAACTTACAGAAAAAGTAACATTAAAGGGAAGTCCGATCCTTAATCGTTCAGGTAAACGTGTGTTTCTATCAACAGATATTTTCCCTTTAAAAACTGAAGAACCGACATCATATGATGAACGTAAAACTCCTTTCCAACTCAAGAAGAGTTACCAGATAGTAGATACCATTACTATAAATATAGATGGTTCTTATACTTCTGAATACCTTCCGGAGGACGTAAAAATGAGTTATCCATTTGCATATTATGAATCCAAAATAGTATTTGAAAACAATAATGTCATAAAGCTTATTCGCTCTTACAACCAAAAGGAAGGTGTATATCCTGCAAAATTGTTTTCTGATTATATAACCTTAAGCAATGCCATGAATTCTGCTTCAGAGAAAAATAAGGTAGTACTTATAAATAAAGAATGATCATCTTAAAACATATGAGGTAACCTCAAATAAAAAATCCCTTTAGATGTCTAAAGGGATTTTTTAATGTATTTAATTACAGATTTATCTTGTCCATACTGATGGAGAGCCACCACCTAAGCCAAAGTCATCAGTTCCTGAAGCATTTGATACGGAATAGTACATTACCAGTTTATGGTACATATAAAATGAATGATCGGCTGTATCAAGATAGCCGTAACCCACTACAGTACTTCCATTTATAGTTTGCTGAGGTATCTTAATGCTATCGCCAATTACATAGGCATTCACATCAGAAGCAAAAGAATTATAAAAATGCTTAATTACTACCTGGTTGATGGCCGCGCCGTCGGCTATTGTAACATTATAAGGAGTACCCTCAGTAGAAATAGTACCTTTTTCTTTAACGTACCAAACAGTACCACCCGCGCCGTCAGTAAACTTATCTCTTGTGATTACTTCACATTGTGTTCCTTCGTAACCTGTCTGGCAGGTACATGCGCCATTATTACACACGCCACCATAAGCGCAATTAATTGCTTTACATTTATCTGGAGAACAAGATGTATAGGTAGCTGCAGAAAAAGCAATCAATGTGCTTAACGCTGAGATAACTATGGTTTTTAAACGAGCTTTCATTAGCACAAAATGTTTTATTAAAAGGGACTTAAAGATAACTAAACAATTTTAAAAAGCAATCTATTGAAATATATATCAGTACAATATAAAGGCTGATTGATTTCAAGCCCAAAATATCTCTTTAATCGGAATTTACATAGAGTTAACGAAAAATAATTTTTTTATTTTTCTACATCGGCTTTATAAGCTCTGATACCTCTATATATAGCCATAGCAACTTCGTGCTGGCCTTGTTCGGAATTAAGGTATGTTTCTTCTTCGGGATTATTAATAAAGCCTATCTCCACCAATACTCCCGGCATTGCACTACCCGCAAGCACTTCAAGGCCTTTTTGTTTCACTCCAAGATCTTGTCTGCCCTCGTTAGCAAACTGCTGCTGAATCTTCTCTCCTAATAGTACACTGCGGCTTAAGAAGGCCTGGGCATACTGAGCTACTATAATTGCTGTCTGGGGATCATTTTCATTTAATAAACCCGACTCATCAGCCACATTCTCACTATACTCGCCTATCGCTTCCTCTTTTTGAGAATTGCGGTGCAGTCCTAATACATAAGTTTCTACCCCGTTTGCATTTGTTACATGGTGCTTTATATAATGATATATCGGTTTTTTCACTTTATGATGGCCATGTCTAACCGTTTTATATCCTTCAAATTCTTTGGTATAGGTAAATGCTGTAGAATTAACGTGTACGGAAACAAATAGATCGGCATTAGCGCGGTTGGCCATTTCATGCCTGTCAGGGAGGGTGGGATAGCTATCTGTAGTTCTCGTATAGATCACCTGGACATCTTTCATGCTGTCATCAATGATCTTTCCCAATTTTAATACTACAGCGAGGGTTAGATTTTTCTCCATAGAAAAGGAACCCTGTGCACCAATATCCTGCCCTCCATGCCCTGCATCGAGGACAATTTTTGTTATTTTTTTACCATGAGCAAATAATAAAAGTGGGGCAATGCTCATTAAAAAAATGAGCGGCAAAATTCTGGTACGCATATTGTGAGTAAAAACAGTTAGGTTAAATATATAAACTTTCAAAGGTAGTGAGCAAATAACTATTTTTGCCCGTCCATGAGCCTGTGCAGTAAAATTATTTCAAAATTAGCAAGCTTTCATTGCCTTACCATTTCCATGGCAATGATTTTTTTAATTTTAACAAATAACACTTATGCTCAAACTAATGTAGAACATAATAAGATTATTTCAACTCTGAATCCTATTTCAGACAGCAGCGGGATCAGAGATACGAATAAAATAGTAAAGCAAGATACTGTTGCCCTAAAACAGGATAGCCTTCATGGAAATAAGGCGCTTGCAGATACATCAAGAAAAAAGAGACTCGAAGATTCATTAGGTATCCGCATCTCAAAAGATGAACTTCCATCACCTGTCACTGCTACCGCCGCTGATTCAGCCGTGATAGACATGAAGCATAACCATTTTTATTTATATGGCAATTCAAAGGTAAACTATGAAGATCTGGAACTGGATGCGGGAGAGATTGTTTTTGACCAGACCTCTAATGTAGTTACCGCACAACCTTCGTTTGACACAGCAGGCAAGTCAGGAGAAAGACCATCGTTTACACAGGGAAAGGATAAATTCACTTACGATTCTTTACAATATAACTTTAAAAGTAAACGTGCTATTGTGCGGAATGCCCATTCTCAATATGGAGAAGGGTTCGTTCAAAGTGAACAGGTGAAACGAAATCCTGACCAATCCATTTTTGGATATCATAGTATATATACTACATGTGCGTTAGATACTCCTCACTTCGGTATTGTAGCAAAAAAAATAAAAGTAATTCCAGGCCACATTATTGCCTCAGGTCCTGCAAATATTGAGATAGAAGGAGTGCCAACTCCTATATTTCTTCCATTTGGGCTGTTCCCGATAACTCAGGGACAAAAATCAGGTTTTATATTACCTGCATATACAGTGGAACAGGCACGCGGTTTAGGTATCACTAATGGAGGATATTATTTTTCTTTAAGTGACTATACCGATCTATTGACAGAGGCAAATATCTATACAAAGGGAAGCTATAGCATAAGTGGTGTTAGCACGTATGCGGACAGATATCATTACTCCGGAGGCGTTTCACTTTCCTACGCTTATAATAAAACAGGAGAAGATTACGAACCCGGGTCTACCATATCTAAAGACTTTATGTTTTTGTGGCAGCATCAGACAGATGCGAAATCTATTCCCGGGCAATCATTTAATGCGAATGTAACTGTAGGTACGTCTACCTACTTCTCTAATAATAGCTACAACTATAATCAAATTTTACAAAATCAATATTCATCAAACATCAGCTTTTCAAAAAGCTGGGCAGGAACTCCATTCAGCCTTGTGGTAAGTGCCCGGCATAGTCAAAATACAGGAACAAGGCAAGTACAGGTTACCCTACCCGATGTGAATTTTCATATTACCCAACTTAATCCCTTTCAAAGCAAGAAGAGCGTTGGTATCCATTGGTGGGATAAGATAACCATTAGCTATTCATTTGACATGCTTAATGAAACAAGTTTTATTGATACGACATTTAGCTTCAATACATTGTCGTTTAAAAGTTTTCAGCTTGGCGCGCATCACACAATACCTATAAGCGCTTCATACACTATATTCCGTTTTATAAATATGTCGTTCAGTATTAATTATGATGAATACTGGCTTACGGATAAATTATATGAACAGTTCAATCCGGCAACAAAAAGTATAGACTCTAATGATTCACGTGGATTTTATGCTGTCCGTGATTTTAACGCCGGTGTGAATTTTTCCACCCGCATATATGGTATGAAACTTTTTAAGAGTGGTAGATTACGTGGCATCAGGCATGTATTGACACCAAATGTGGGTTTTACCTATCATCCTGATTTTGGAGTAGCGCCGTTTAACTATTATTATCGTTCCCGAATTGACTCCTTTAATTACCAGTACCTATCTCCGTATATGACCTCTATAGTGGGTGTACCTCCGGGTCCTGGCAAGCAGGGCAATGTGAATTTTGGCCTCAACAACAACCTGCAAATCAAAGTAAAGTCGGATAAAGACACAGCAACTGGCTATAAAAATGTTACATTAATAGATGGGCTTAGTATTACATCTGCATATAATCTTGCAGCTGATTCTTTTCAATGGAGTCCGATAGCTATGAGTTTCCGCACCAATGTGCTTGACAAAATAAATATAAGCGGTAGCGCTACATTCGATCCGTATACACTTGACTATGAAACGGGACAACGCCTGCCGGAAACCATGATTGAACAGGGTACCGGTATCGCGCGCTTTACTAATGCAGTGCTTGCAGTGGGAACAAATTTTCATTCAAAACCATTGAATTCTAATAATAAAACAACCAATAGTGAAGAATATAGCAGGCTAATGAGAAATGGCGGAATAAACGATTATGCGGATTTTAATATTCCATGGAGCTTCAACGTTAGCTATGCCTTAAATGTAACTAATAACTGGTCTCCTTTTTCCGGAAAAGATACACTGGCTACTACACAAAATCTTATGCTCCAGGGCAATTTTAATCTCACTGAACGCTGGAAAATATCGCTAAGTTCGGGATACGATTTCACTCTTCACCAGCTTACGCTTACATCTATAGACGTTTTTCGCGACTTGCATTGCTGGGAAATGCACTTTCAAACAATTCCCTTTGGCCCACGCAAAAGTTTTATGTTCCAGCTTAATGTGAAAGCAGCCGTTTTACAAGACCTGAAACTGGTAAGAAGAAGAGACTATAGAGATGCTGTAGATTAAGCACCGTATAAACTTCAGATTAACTTTATTGTCGCTTTGATAAATGTTACATAGGTTATAATGTTACATTGTACATTTGCTACTCATTTGATTATTTTTGTACCGGCTTAATAATATATAACAAAACGCTATTTATGGCTATAGTTGATCTAGTTATGCCCAAGATGGGTGAGAGTATAATGGAAGCTACCGTGTTGAAATGGCATAAAAAACCAGGCGACAAGGTGAAGATGGATGAAACTGTACTCGAGATCGCTACTGATAAAGTAGACAGTGAGGTTCCTTCTACAGCAGAAGGTGTAATAACTGAGATTCTTTTTAAAGAAAATGATGTAGTACCCGTAGGTACTGTCATTGCTAAAGTAGATACTGTGGGTACTGGCGCACAAGCAACTCCACAATCAGCTCCTGTCAACATACAGCAGGCTCCCAAACCGGCCGTTCAGCAACAGGCTCAGCAAAATATCCCAGCAGCATCTGTGCAGGCTGCTCCATCGGGAGTGGGTGAAGGCAATCGTTTTTATTCTCCGTTAGTACTTAATATAGCCGGCAAGGAAGGCATTAGCATGACTGAACTGGAAAACATCCCCGGTACGGGAAATGAAGGCCGCGTTACAAAAAAAGATATTCTCAATTACGTAAGCAACAAACAAAATGGATCTGGCGCTGGAAGCCAGCATCCTGCTCCTGCATATCAGGAAGAAGAATCTCAGGTACAACCGCAAATAGAATCTCAGCCTATAGCTCAGCAGCAAGCTGCACCCCAGCCAACTGTCGTTACAAGGTCAGAACAGCCTGTTAGCGGCAATGTTGAGATTATAGAAATGGACCGTATGAGGAAACTCATTGCAGAGCATATGGTGCGTAGTAAAGCAACATCGCCCCATGTAACCAGCTTTACGGAAGCAGATGTAACCAATATTGTTCGCTGGAGAGATAAGGTAAAGGGAGAATTTGATAAGAAGTATGGAGAAAAAATAACTTTCACCCCAATTTTCATCGAAGCCATTGTTAAATGTATCAGAAAATATCCAATGATAAATTGCAGTGTGGATGGAGACAGGATCATTGTAAAAAAAGATATTAATATAGGTATGGCGGCGGCGTTGCCAAGCGGCAACCTAATAGTACCTGTAATTAAAAATGCAGATACTAAAAATCTGCTTGGCCTTACAAAAGATGTAAACAGCCTGGCAAACAATGCAAGAAACAACAAGCTTAAAGCCGATGATACACAAGGCGGTACGTTCACTCTTACTAATGTTGGTACTTTTGGAAGCCTGATGGGAACACCTATCATCAATCAACCACAGGTAGCCATACTGGCAGTCGGAAGTATTAAAAAACGTCCTATGGTAATGGAAACAGAAGATGGTGATGTTATTGCGATTCGCCACATGATGTATCTGTCTATGAGTTATGATCATAGAGTCGTGGATGGCTCACTTGGCGCCAGCTTCCTGACAGCAGTTGCAAAAGAGCTTGAAGCATTCGATCCTGGAAGATCGGTGTGATAATGTGATTATATTTTTTTATCTTTAAAAGGCCTTCACAATAGAAGGCCTTTTTTGGTAAAAATAACACCGTCTTTACACTGCGATTACTTTTATTAGAAACGGTTCCTTTTATTTTGTAAGCGATAGTTTTATCATCTTATACATTTATTTGTATGCAGGATAGAAGGGAATTTATTAAAACGACGGCTATAGGTACCACCCTGTTGCTAATCGGTAGTTTCCCATTCTCATCTTTAGCAAATGTGCATACTCACAAGCTTACCATTCTGCATACTAATGATATACACGGTAGGATAAAACCATTTGTGCCTGGTAATAAATTTGAAGGACTTGGTGGTGCGGAGAATCGTTCTCTATTAATCAATGATATCCGTAAAAAAGAGGAACATGTTTTATTATTAGATGCAGGAGATTTTCTTCGGCCTGATTCTCACTCTGATTTATACAAAGCCAGTCCTGAAATTGAATTGATGAATCACATTCAATACGATGCAGCAACAATTGGCGATCATGAATTTGATAACGGCGTTAAAGAATTAGCAGAATCTTTTCGGCACATTAATTTCCCTTTACTTGTTGCTAATTACGATTTTAATAATACCCCATTAGAAGGTAAAGTAAACCCGTATACTACTATAAAGAAAGGCAGGATAAAGATCGGGATCTTCGGCTTGGGGCTTCAGCTTGATAGTTGGATACCAGAAGAAGATCGTAACGGTGTTAAGTATTTAGACGCATTGTATACAGCACAAGTAGTTTCTGAAAAATTAAAGAAGTATGAAGAGTGTGATATGATAATATGTTTATCCCATCTTGGGTATGATTATGGACATTCAAAGATCAGTGATAAAGTTATAGCAATTGAAACAAAATACATCGATCTGATAGTTGGTGGCCACACTCATACATTTTTAGATAAACCTTTTGTTTTATTAAACAAGATTGGCAAAGAAGTTGTAATTAATCAGGTAGGTTGGGGAGGAGTGAAAATTGGAAGGCTTGATTACGTGTTCGATAGCAAAAAGAGTTCCAAACTTTTCAACGCCCAATCTGTAATTGTAACTAAACAAACAATAGCATAATGATTTTTTTTTTCAACAAATTGTTAGCAAATTCGTCCTCCCGTAAAAGGAAAAATATAGGGGATCGATTTTACGGATTTGGAGGCAATGTAACAATCTGAATAAAAAAATAATTATAGTTAGGTTGGCTTTATATAATACCCGAGGCTGGATTTGTTTGGGGATAAAAAATTCGTAACCCTTATCACTACCAATTAACAAAAATTGATATTAACTTGGAAGAGCTTAAACCGCGCATGAACCAAAATATTTACAATACTGAATCTAATATATTAAATGAAGCAGAGGCTGCATGGAATAAGTGCTTAAGTATAATTAAAGACAATGTAAACTGGCGCACATACCAGACATGGTTTGAGCCTATCAAAGCTGTTGCGCTCGCAGGCAACATATTAACACTGCAGGTACCCAGTCAATTCTTTTATGAGTGGCTCGAAGAGCATTACGTAGAATTATTAGGTAAAACAATTAAACGTGTTTTAGGTAAAGAAGGACGTCTTGAATACAGGATATTAATGGAAAGCGGAGCATCACAGCGCAATCCTGCATCTATTAATATGCCAAGCAGCACTCACAACAAAACTTCAAAGGAAAATAACTATGTGGATATGCCATTAAAGTGGGATGATCCGCATAATATAAAAACACCTTATGCTATTCCGGGACTAAAGCGTATGCAGATAGACCCGCAATTAAATGCCAATTATACATTTGAGAATTATGTAGAAGGTGATTGTAATCGTGTTGCCCGCTCTGCCGGTTGGCATGTAGCTCAAAAACCAGGTGCTACATCTTTTAACCCATTGGTTGTTTTTGGCGGAGTAGGTTGGGGAAAAACACATCTTGTGCAGGCTATTGGTAATGAAGTACGCAGGTTACACCCTAATAAAGCTGTGCTGTATGTAAGTGCAGAAAAATTCATTAATCAGTTTATAGATCACTCTAAGAATAATGAGATAAATGACTTTATCCATTTTTATCAGCTTATTGATGTGCTGATACTGGATGATATACATTTATTTGTACCAGCTACAAAAACACAGGATGTATTTTTTGCCATCTTTAACCACTTGCATCAGAGTGGCAAGCAGATAGTCCTTACAAGCGATACTCCTCCAAAAGATATGGAAGGTATGCAGGAAAGACTGCTTAGTCGTTTTCGCTGGGGGCTAAATGCAGATATTCAATCACCTGACTTCGAGACCCGTCAGTCCATATTGCAGATGAAGATGAAGCAGGAAGGATTGGAAATACCTGAAGATGTGGTAAAATATGTAGCATATAATGTGCAAAGCAATGTGCGTGAATTAGAAGGTGCATTGATAGCATTGTTTGCTCAGGCTACGTTGAATAAAAAAGAAATTGACCTGGATCTCGCCAAGCGTGTGATGAAGAATTTTGTGAAAACTGCCGCTCGCGAGGTAACGATCGAGAACATACAAAAGATGGTATGTGAATATTTCCATTTGTCATATGATCGCTTGTTGGCCAAAACACGCAAGCGTGAAATTGTACAGGCAAGACAGATCACTATGTACCTGGCAAAAAAATTCACAAAGAGCTCATTAAAAAATATCGGCGAGCATTTTGGAGGCTTCGATCATACCACGGTTATCCACTCGTGCCAGACGGTTGAAAACCTGATGGACACAGATACAGAATACAAAGAACACCTGCTGGAGCTACAGCAAAAAGTACAACTGGCAAGCATATAAAGAAGCTACTAAAAAATCTTTTGTTTTATCGCTAATACAGTTATCTTTGCATTCCCTTTCAAAAAGGGGAAAATTGATAGAACGCGCTGTGAGTAACGCTTACGGCATTTAAAGGTGAGGTGGGTGAGTGGCCGAAACCAATAGTTTGCTAAACTGTCGTACGCCTTAAAGCGTACCGCGGGTTCGAATCCCGCCCTCACCGCGAATTCGGCCAAATTTGAAAATAATAGGGCTAATATTTTCAAATATAATAGTAACAAGAACTCGGGAAGTAGTTCAGCCCGGTTAGAATGCCTGGTTTGGGACCAGGAGGTCGCTGGTTCGAATCCAGTCTTCCCGACAGAAAAAGGTTATCTACACAAGTAGATAACCTTTTTTATTTATCTTTATACAAACCTTCTACCCTATGAGAAAAATTCTTCTCCTCCTTGCTCTGCTCAATGTTTATTACTGCAATGCACAAAATTATCAATGTCTTCAATCTGGTGTAAAGCATTATTTTATAAATAATAACAACTATCTAAGAGGAATTAGAATTGATTCTCTAGATACTATTGGTGATACACTAATTTATCATCCTTACCGGACGATAAGAGGATATCCTACTTATGATACTGCAGGTAGCTGGCTAGGAGGGAAAGTGATACAATTACCTGATGGCACCTTTTTATTTGATAATACTTGGGGAGATACTGTTGTTATAAAAACACAGGCTGGTGTTGGCGATACGTGGCTGTTTTATAATGATACAATTAATCATACTTACACAGCTACTGTTACAAGGATGGATACGATGACTATTTTGGGGACCCTTGATTCTGTAAAAAGCATTGCTATTCATTCATATCAGCATGGCATACTTGATACGCTTGATCCCATAAATTATTTTCAAATGGCATTGAGTAAAAATAATGGCTTTGTAAAAATTTTTGACCTTTATAATTTCCCATACTATTCTCCGTCAGGTGTACCATGCTACGATCAGTACTATACTTATTTGGGTAGTTATGCTTCAATTTTCAATATAGTAGCTTATCACAATCCAACTAGCATTGAAATGTATAAGGGACTTAATGTTGGTGATATGTTTGCAGGATATTATGGTAGTACAACCGGTTGCCCGGTTGCATATTTGGCTGATTATACACATTATGATAGCATAATTTACAAAACAGTGATTGATTCCTTTCACATTAATTATGCAATACACCGTATGATAAATGGTATCCGAATTGACGCATCTCACACTACGCCTCTCGTTTATGATTATATTGATACATTACATACCGATACATCATTAATTTTCCTAAAGCAGATGCCAGAAGAATTTACGGTTTCACAATTTGTATATTACTATTATCCGTTTGACACAACCTTCTGTCATCAAAGTCCTGCTTACATGTCCACTATGCCTTGGATATTCGAAGGGTGTCCTTTTAAGGTTGAATTTAAACAACGGCTTCTTCCTTTAATTGATTCTACAGAATGTTCGATTGCCCCTGCATGCGAAATTTCTGGTGATCCCGGTGAGTATATAACAACAACAGACGACATGTTCTATGCTTTAATAGATGGCTATTCATGTGACTCTATTATTCTCCCACCGCTTGCTGTAAATAAAATTGTTGCTACAAATGCCATTAACGTTTTCCCAAACCCAGCACAAAGTAAATTAAATATTACTGCCTCCTCAACGATTCATGAGGTTACCATTACTAATCTTTTAGGTCAACCGTTATTTATTGATAAATACAATGGTGAGCAAATACAAATAGATATCTCAAGCTTACAACCAGGCATCTATTTCGCCAGGATAAATAATGTTGTTATAAAGAAATTTGTAAAGGAATAATTACCACAACTGCCCGTGTAGCAACTGATAATTTACAGGGTCACTTGGGCATGGCCCAAAGCCACATTCCAGCAAAGCAAATATCATATTAGTAAGAGAAAGCAAAAACAATAACCAGAATACAAAAGATGCAACATTTGTCACTTTCACCTGTGCATTACTCCTTAAACCTCTCTCCTCAAATTGCTTTGTATAAAGTAATAGTAAAGCAATGGCAACAATGCTTGTAATAAAAAATAAAAGAGCCCATGTATACAAATGAAGGCCCAATACCGGCGTGCCATAACCTGTATCTCCCGCCTTTGGACAAATATGCAACAATATCTGGCGGGTAGCGATAGCGCCACCTAATACTGCGCTTAATATTGATAATCCATAATGAGATGTTTTAAAGCCGTATTTCAGATTGAGCAATAATCCGAATGCAACACCGAGCATACACATTCTTTGCAATAAGCATAGTGGGCATGGAAACTCTTTTACAACAAACTGCATATAATAAGCTCCGCACAAAACAAAGCACAATCCTAATACACCGAAGAGATTGATGTAAATAGCTAATCGTTTTTTCATGCTTAGGTTATTTAAAACTGTAAATTAAGCGTAGAGGTCATATGAAATTTGCAGATAAGAAGCATTACTATCACATTGATAATAAATAATGTAACTGCCAATTGCTTACGACCTTTCCAGGCAAGCCAAAACGAAAACGTAAATAATAGGAACGGTAATACCATCATATTCTATCCTATTTATGTAACGCTGAAATAATCCTCTTATCAAAAATAAGAAAACATTGCATTATTAAAACATTCAAATTACTTGTTTATTGAATATAACTTTCTTATTTTACGTTAAGTTTCACTAATCAAATAAATATGAAAACGTGCTTTGTTATTTCCCCTATCGGACAGGAAGGAACTGATACCAGGAAAAATGCGGATGATCTTTACGATTTGATCATTGAACCAGCATTGGAGAAATATGAATTCAATGTTGTACGGGGCGATAAAGTGATGACCACTTCTGCTATTACTGAAGATATAGTGAACTATGTACAGAATTCCGAATTGTGTATTATTGATTTAACAGGGCAAAATCCAAACGTTTTCTATGAAACCGGCAGAAGGCATGAAACCGCGAAGCCATTTATTCATATAAGGAGAAAAGGCGAACAACTGCCATTTGATATTGCGGGTATTCGAACTATTGATTACGACCTGTCGGATGGCAGAAAAATAAAAGAGTCAATTGATAACCTGCGGCAATTCATCAATGAATTGGAGATAACAGGTTATGGATCACAATCATCCAGCTTCTCACTAAATAGCATAGCAACTACCCTCAGCAGAATTGAAAGAAAGATTGATGCTATCGATACAAACGCACCTGCTATTGCCACAAATGGCGCTGAAAAGCTGACCGGTAACCCGGCAAGAATATTTTATGACGCAATTACTCTTGGAAATTATACACAAGCTACAGTGGCTCTGAAAAAATTCATGGTAATCAATAATGATCCCAACCTTCATTTGAATATGGCATTAGCTTTGGTAGAAGCCTATGAACCATCAGGTGTACCTATTGTACGGGAAATACTTGAAAAAGACTTCGATTCTTTAAATACATCAACAATAGCAATAGCGCTCGATGACCTATACAGGTTTCACACGGCAGCTATGAATATTAAAGATCAGTACGACTACATCAAAGGCTTCATACAGAAAACATTGGAAAGAAATGCTACCGATAAAGAAAAGGCAGCGCTTTATAATACCTTCGCGAGCCTTGAAGATGCAATCAAAAATGAAATGAAGGCCCTGGAATATCAAAAGAAATCCGTAGAGCTTGATCCTGCAGAACCCGCCTATCAATATAATATGGCTATTCTTTGTGGTATACTGGGATTAAAAGATGATGTACTTAAAAGCCTTGACTACCTGGTAGCAATATACAATAGCCGGGATCCACGAAAAGAAAAGATCAATATAGATTATTTAAACTATGCCAAAGGTATCTATAAGAAGAATGGTGTAAACGATAAGACCAACCAGATTGATGACATCATTAATAATGCAAAAAAATACTCTGAGGTACAAAATTAAATTTGTATCACTTTAAAAGCCCCCTTTTTCACACTCCATTTAATCTATATAAAGCATCAAGACAATCCTGATGATGCTTTATTATAAGTTCAGAATCAATTAATAGAATCATTCTCCTGCTGAGTTCTTAAAAATTTAGAACTCCCTCCTTTAATTTTTTATTAACTCAAATCTAAATGGAACGTTAATGCGTATCTATTAAATCACAAGCATTAAAATTTTTGTTCTCATGAAAAAATATCCACTATTAAAAAGATTGCGGAACGGATGCATCTTACTGGGAATGTTGGCTATAGCCATACCCTCTTTTGCATCAAGCCATAGGGAGGCGCCGCTTATCTCCAATGATCCGCAGGCCGATAATACGGACTTGTATATGTTTAGAAGTCCTGACGACTCAAATACAGTTACCATCATTGCAAATTATGTTCCTTTTGAATCACCGGAAGGTGGGCCGAATTATTATGGTTTTGGGACCAATATCAGATACGAAATCCATATAAAAAACGAGGCAACAACAGCTGATAAAGATGACATTACGTACCGGTTCACATTTTCACAAACCAGCGAAGATCCAACAACATTCTTCAATATCAGACTTGGCAAACAAAATCTTAAAATGACCTATACGGTAGAAAAAAGCACCGATGGCGGTGTTACATTTTCTACAATATTGTCTAATGGCATAGTGCCTCCTCCTAACATTGGCCCACGCTCAATAATAGACGCTACTGTAGGGCTTGGAGCGCCATCATATAAAAGCCTTATGACAGCAGCTATCGGAACCGCAAGCAGCGGAGAAAAGGTGTTTTGTGGTCCTGTAGATGATCCCTTTTTTGTAGATCTTGCAGGGGCATTTGATGTAGGTAATTTCCGCCCTTCTGGCAATACGACAAATCCTCCCAAAGATGGCCTGGCGCGTTTCAATTGCCATAGCATTGCATTGAAAATCCCGATCAGCTCGTTACAAAAAAGTGGTTTAACTACTGCGTCCGCAACAAGTATTCTTGATCCTAATTTTGTAATTGGTGTATGGGCTTCTGCAAGTCGCCAACAGATCAAAACGCTAACTTCGGGAGCAGCATCACCTTCTTATTCAGGAACATGGGTGCAAGTTTCACGCCTTGGCATGCCACTCACCAACGAAGTTCTCATTCCAGTGGGCATGAAAGACTTGTGGAATGCTACAACTCCATATAATGATCTTCAGTTTGCCAAGTATTTTGAAAATCCTGAACTAGCTCTTTACATGGATAACTCTGCTTTTGGAGGTGCTGTTCCATCCTTAAATGCTTTACGCATACAAACAAATTCATTAGGCAAATTTGACTTCCGTAATAAAAAAGCCGGTCTATATTCATTAAAAGGTACATCAGCAGTAACAGGCACTGCGTTGGACAATGCAGCATTCGGTGCTGTTTTATTACCAAATGATTCCAGCCCACGCGCAGTAGATATCCTGCCAATATTCTATACCGGCGTTCCTAATCTTGCTCCTTATCAATTAGCTACGGGAAAGGCTGGTAATCCATTAGCAGCAGGCAAACCTTTTATAAATAACTTCCTGCCAACGCTTGGGGATATGCTACGCTTAAACATGGCTGTACCTGTTACAAGCAGAACTGATACTAAATTTAGTTCTGAAGGTATAATAGAAGCAGCAGTATTAGGTCTTACAGATGCAACATATAATAATACCAATATCCAATTCATACCCAATATGGATGGCTTCCCGAATGGACGTAGGTTGGAAGATGATGTTACTACAATAGAACTCCAGGCGGTATCGGGTGTTGCATTAGCTGCTATAGGCTTGTGGTATGACGATTACATACCAGGCACTTCAACAAGTCCGGTAACACCACAAATACAGCGGGTGCTGGGCTTTACTGCCGGCCCTACTCAAAACGATACAACATTTAGTACATCATTCCCCTATGAGCAACAGCCATGGAGAGGCTATGACCATACAACACAAGCCAGATTTTAATATTCACTAAAGCCAAAAAAATAGTTATGAAAAAACTGATAAATAAATTGCTAATGGCGTTAGTGGTATGTTCACTATCGCAAACACAGGCGAAGGCTTCGTCTCACAGAGAAGCCCCCCTGATATCAAGTGATCCGCTTGCTGATAATACAGATCTGTATGCTTTCAGAAGCCCGGCAGATTCCAATAAGATAATCATCATAGCCAATTACATTCCATTTGAACATCCGGCAGGTGGACCCAACTGGTACACATTCGGTGAAAACATCCGCTATGAGATCCATATAAAAAACAATGCATCAACAACAGGCGATGATATAATATATCGTTTCACCTTTACACATACCAATGAAGATCCTACTACATTCTTCAATATCAGGCTGGGCAAACAAAATATAAAAGCCACATATACCTGTTCCCGCAGTATTGATGGGGGTATCACATTTACCAATATAGTTACAAATGGCACAGTGCCTCCCCCCAATATTGGCCCACGTTCTATCGAAGATGGTACAGTAGGTCTGGGAGCCACATCTTATGACAACCTGATGATGTCTGCAATAGAATCTGCAAGCACTGGAGAACGTGTATTCGCAGGCCCGGTTGATGATCCATTCTTTGTAGACCTCGGTGGAGCTTTTGATGTTGGCGCATTTCGCAATCCCGGAAAAGATGGGCTTGCTAAATTCAATTGTCATTCAATCGCTTTGGAAATTCCAATTATCACTTTACAAAAAACAGGATTAAGCACTGGCTCCGCAACAAGCATATTAGATCCAAATTTTGTGATAGGTGTGTGGGCATCAGCAAGCCGTCCAAGTATTACAACGTTGAATACTACAGGTGGAGGTGCTACTTATTCAGGCTCCTGGGTGCAGGTATCACGTGTTGGTATGCCACTTACAAACGAAGTAGTTATTCCGGTAGGCATGAAGGACTTATGGAATGCCACCACTCCTTACAATGACCTTCAGTTTGCCAAATATTTTGAAAACCCTGAATTGGCTTTGTATATGGATGATTCTAAGTTTGGTACAGCCGTACCGGGGCTTGCAAAACTCCGTATCCAATCAAACTCATTAGGCGCATTCGATTTTCGTAATGGTAAAGCAGGTCTGTATTCTTTGAAGGGTACACCGGCAGTTGCGGGTACTGCATTAGATGATGCAGCATTTGGCACCGTCCTGTTACCTAATGATTCCAGCCCACGCGCAGCTGATATTCTACCGATATTTTATACAGGTGTTCCTAACCTTGCTCCTTATCAATTAGCCACAGGTAAAGCAGGGAATCCATTAGCAGCAGGCAAACCTTTCATTAATAATTTTCTCCCAACATTAGGAGATATGCTACGCTTGAATATGGCAGTACCTACTACTTCACGTACCGATCCTAACTTCAGCTCTGAAGGAATTATAAAAGCTGCAGTACTTGGATTGACAGATACTACTTATACGGGAAGTACAGCTATTCAGTTCATACCCAATATGGATGGATTTCCAAATGGAAGAAGGCTTGAAGACGATGTGACAACAATAGAGCTTCAGGCAGTATCGGGAGTTGCTCTGGCTGCTATAGGCTTATGGTATGATGATTATATGCCGGGCACAAGTCCATCCCCCGTTACTACAGAGTTAATAAACGTAATAACATTTGATGCAGGTGTAACTCATAATGACACTACATTCAAAACAGAGTTCCCATTCCTGCAGGATCCATGGAGAGGGTTTAATGGCTCCAGTTATGTAGGTCCTACATCTGTCCCCAATCTTGGCCTGTCTACTCCACTTGCCATTATGAGCGCTTATCCTAACCCATTCAAATCGCAGGTAACATTCCGCTACAGATTGGATGTGCAGGGAAGTGTTACTATAGCAATTATGGATATAAGCGGTCGTTTGGTGAAAGTGCTTAGCGAAGGCAATAAAGCTGCCGGTGAGTACACCACACAATGGAACAGTAACGATCTTGCTGCAGGCAATTACATTGCAAAGCTATCAGTAAACAATACTGATATAAATACTGCTAAACTCGTAAAAACAAATTAACCACAAAATTAAGGGAGGGCTTTGCCCTCCTTTTTTCCTAGTCAATCATAAAATACATGACGATGAAACGCATTGCTACTATATTATTCCTTCTCCTTTCCCTGAGCGCAAGCACTGTTTATCTGCAATCCTGCTCTATGCATGAAAAGCAGGATAACGCCATCCCTGCTTTGCTTGAGACAAAAGCGAACATAGCGCCGCAGGAAGAAACTGATAATATAAAAAGTACTTATGATAAAGCAGTACAGGCATTAAAAGACAACCCTGATGATATGAAGCAATACCTGACACTTGCTTCAGTATTTATTGCTGAAGGACGAATCACAGGCAATGGCAATTATTATAGCAATGCAGCAGCAAAAATGCTTAACAAAGTTATTGACGCACATCCGGCTAGCCAGGATATGTTGTTTCAGGCATATAGTTTGAAATCTGCTGTACTGTTGAACATGCACCAATTTAAGGATGCACTTGACGTAGCTCAAAAAGGAACTGAAATTAGTGTATATAATGCCGGCATATGGGGAGCAATGGTAGATGCAAATGTAGAATTGGGACATTATGATAGTGCTGTAAAAGATTGCGATAGGATGCTGAGCATTCGTCCGGATCTACGCTCTTATTCAAGAGCTTCATATCTGCGACAAATATATGGAGACAACAGAGGCGCTATTGAAGCGATGAAAATGGCTGTTGAAGCCGGACCTGCAGGAGCAGAAAGTACAGAATGGGCAAGGGTGAAACTTGGTGATCTATATATGAATATCGGCAGCCTGGATACTGCAGCATTTATATATAGCTCTTCATTAGTGTACCGTCCTAATTATCCATATGCAATGATGGGTTTAGCAAGTGTACAAAAAGCAAAAAAGAATTATGACTCAGCAATATATTATACGAGGAGCGCGATACAACTCTTAAGTGAAGCCGCTTTTGTTTCTTACCTCGGTGATCTCTATGAGCTGAAAGGTGACTCTAATAAAGCTGCAGATGTAAGAAATGACGTTGTGAACCTATTAGAACAAGGACAGAAAGATGAAGCAAAAGATGCGATCATAAAACACAACATTAATAGGGAAATGGCAATGGCTTACCTGAATGATAACAAAGTGGACAAAGCATTACAATATGCTCAAAATGATTTGAACATGCGGCCGGACAATATTGACGCTAATAACCTGATAGCATGGATATATTACCTGAAAGGAGATTATACAAATGCTAAAATACATGCAGATAAAATGCTCTTAACTAATACCAAAAATGCAAATACACTATACGAAGCAAGTGTAATATATACACGTACAGGTGACACTATAAAAGGGAATGAGCTAATGCAACAAGCAAAAGCAATAAACCCATTTATAGACCAAAAAATAGTAAATGAAACAGGGCATCAATATATCGCCAGCAAGTAAATATGCTATATGAAAAAATATTGGTTTATACTATTGTTATTACTTGTCTGCTACCTGCCTGTATCTGCACACACTATTAATTATGTGCTCGACAAGCAAGACAATGGATCGGTATTTCTAAAATACCTGACGTTAGGTTATAAGCATATCATACCATTAGGCTTTGATCATATTTTATTTATACTCTGTGTTTTCTTTCTTAATACCAATCTAAAAAAAGTGGTCTTACAGACCTCAATGTTTACCATAGCCCACTCCATTACCTTAGGGCTTGCTATGTATGGGATCATTAAACCGCCCAGCAATATTATAGAGCCGTTGATCGCTTTATCAATCATATTTCTTGCACTCGAAAACATCTTTTCTAACAAGGTGAAACCATGGAGGCTGGTGATGGTATTTCTGTTTGGCATGGTGCATGGGATGGGATTTGCGGGTGCTCTTTCGCAGCTTGGCATGCCGCAATATGCATTTGCTACAGCATTAATCAGCTTCAATGTTGGTGTTGAATTAGGGCAGCTAACCATTATTTTATTTATGTATTTTATTGTTGCCAGATCATTTTCAAATAAACTGTGGTATCGTAGTAGAATCGTAATTCCTGCTTCTGTAGTTATCGCAATTATCGCCGGGTTCTGGACTATTCAAAGGGTGTTTTTTGTAAGCTATTGATAATAGTTTTTGCAATTCCAAACCATTGGATAGCTAGCCTCGTACATATTTGATAATAAGTACGCTGATGAAAATAATTATTACTAAAAAATTTACACTACTTATACTATTTGTATTGCTTGCAACAATTGCCCGTGCACATACAGGTAGTTTCAGGGGAGTTATTTACAATGACAATTCCAAGAAGCCGCTTGAAGGTGTGAGCATCTGCATTAAAGCAATTAATATAAGCGCTGTTACTGATGCATTTGGGTCATTTTTTTTGAAGGGTATTGAGCCGGGTAAGTATCATATCGCAATTAGCTTTTTAGGATATCAAACAATAGAGGATGAAATAAAAATTGAGGAAGGTGTAACAACGGAATATTCATTAAACCTGATGCCTGCTGATGTAAAAATGAGTGAGGTAACTGTGAACGCAAAAAAAGATTTAAACCTTACAAGCATTAGCGGATTGGATTTAAAATTAAGGCCTGTCAATTCAACACAAGACCTACTGCGATTAGTTCCAGGATTATTTACTGCACAGCACCAGGGAGGCGGCAAGGCAGAACAAATTTTCCTGCGCGGGTTTGATGCTGACCATGGTACAGATGTAAACATAAGCGTCGATGGTATGCCAGTAAATATGGTTTCTCATGCACATGGGCAAGGGTTTGCAGATACACATTTTATTATTCCTGAAACGGTGCAGGAAATGGATTATGGCAAGGGTCCGTATCAAATAGACAAAGGCGACTTTGCAACTGCAGGTTGGGTCGGTTTCAAGTTGAAAAATTCATTGGATAACAGTTTTGTAAAAGTGGAAGGCGGTTCATTTGATTATTTCCGTACCGTTGTTGGCATCAATCTACTTGATAGAAAATCAGGTAATAATAATCAGGAAGCGTATATAGCCGGGGATTATGGTTATTTCAGAGGGCCATTTGATATTTCCGAAAACTTCAATCGCTTTAACCTGATGGGTAAGTATACCAACTATCTTTCTTCAAACAAGATACTGAGCCTTACTCTATCGGGGTTTCAAAGTAACTGGGATGCTTCGGGACAAATACCAACAAGAGCTATTAAGGAAGGTATTGTAGACCGCTTTGGTGATCTTGATCCTGAAGGCGGTGTAACGAGCCGTTATAATATGAACCTGCAATATTTTCAATCTATTAATGAGCATAGCTATTTTAAAAGCAATATTTATCTCACTTACTACCAATTTAAGCTGTATTCTGATTTTACTTTTTTTCTTGTTGATTCTATAAATGGCGACCAGATACGCCAGGCAGAAAAAAGAGCTATGGGTGGCTATAATAGTGAATACAGCACTTCTTATACTTTTCAGGGGTTGAGCATGAAAACACAGTTCGGGCTTGGTTTCAGATACGATGACATTATGAATGATGAATTGAGCCATACGATAGACAGATCAATAACACTCAATCCAATTGCATTGGGCGATATTCATGAAACGAATATTTACGGTTATTTTAACCAAACTATTTATTTACTGCCACAATTAGTGCTCACCGCAGGTACCCGGTATGATCAACTGATACAGAACTATCACAACAAATTACCTAACGATGTATCAGATACGACTTTTTATCCTCACGCATTTAGCCCTAAGGCAGGTATCTATTATAACTTCGGAAATAACGCACGTGTTTACTACAACTTTGGTGCAGGCTTTCATAGCAATGATACACGTACCGAAGCTCTTGCGCGGCAATCTTATACTCCTATATCTGGTGGCGCACAACCTGTGCAATATGTTTTACCACTTGCGTTCTCTCATGATCTTGGTGTTATCATAAAGCCATACAATAAGTTATTAATGCAGGCAGCGCTGTGGATGCTCGACCTGCAACAGGAGTTTACCTACGATGGAGATGAAGACAATGTATCGCCATCAGGGAAGACACATAGAGAGGGTATTGATTTCTCCGTTCGTTATGAGATACTGAAATGGCTGTATGTGGATGCAGACTTCAATTACTCTCACGCGCGCTATGTTGATTCTGCACCAGGACATAACTATTTGCCATTATCAACACCATTTACATCTATAGGCGGTGTTACATTTAAAATCTCTAACAGTTTGTCCGCCGGCATTAGATACCGCCATATGAGTGATCGGCCTGCAACATCTGATAATAGCATCATTGCTCCGGGCTATACTGTTTGCGATGCTGTTATCAACTATATCCGTCCCAGGTATGAATTTGGACTGCAGATGCAAAACCTATTTAATGTGCAATGGGATGAAGCAGCATTTGCTACAGAAACACGGTTGAGGAATGAGGCGGCAATGAATTTGCCTCCCCAGACAGATCTATGTTTTACTCCCGGAACACCTTTCTTTATTAAGGTTAGTGCTACCTATAAGTTTTGATGCAAGCCGACTCTTTAAAAAACACGTTCGTCGAACGCACGTTCTCCGTGAAGAAATTCATCAAGGCCTTTGTCCTCTGCTTCTTCTGAAACTCTCACTTTAGTGACCACATTTATTACAGCAAGCATGACATAAGTAAATATGAAAGCATATAGACATGCGCCTACTACGGCCACGATCTGGTGTATAAAAAATGTTGTGCCTCCTGCCATTAAACCGTCTGCGCCATTTACATTAATCGCTTTAGATGCAAAAACCCCAAGCAATATAGTGCCAAGACAACCGCCTATTCCATGCACTCCCCAAACATCTAATGCGTCATCCCAACCTATTTTATTTTTCAAGTTAACTGCGAGGTAACAAACGACACCTGAAGCAATACCAATGATAACAGCGGCAGGCAGGGAAACAAAACCAGCGGCAGGAGTGATAGTCGCCAAACCCGCTACAGCGCCGGTAAGCAGCCCAACGAATTTAGGTTTTTTAGCCCTGCTCCATTCTATTATCAACCATGTGACAGCAGCGAAAGAGGCAGCAACGTCTGTATTAATAAAAGCCAAACCCGTCACTGAATCAACATCAAGCTCACTGCCAGCATTAAATCCATACCAACCAAACCATAACAACCCTGTCCCGATAGCTATCAATGGTACGCTGCTGGGTGCGGAGTCACGATCTCTGCGCTTCCCTACATAAATCACTGATGCTAAAGCTGCAAACCCGGCAGTGGCATGAACAACGATACCGCCTGCAAAATCACGTACGCCCCATTGAGCCAGGAGACCACCTCCCCAAACCATGTGTGCAAACGGATAATATACCAGCAACTGCCACAAGACAAGAAATATAAGGTATGATTTGAAGGTTACCCTGTTGACAAACGCGCCCGTTATCAAAGCAGGAGTGATAATAGCGAACATCATCTGGTAAGCCATAAATACAAACTCCGGCAGCTTATGATTGCCGGGAAATGGCGTATTTAAATTCACTCCAGCCATAAATGCCTTATCCAGATTTCCAATAACACCACCTAATTCATTGCCGCTAAAGCATAATGAATAGCCACAAATAAACCACATAATAGTGGTGATGCCCATTGAGACAAAACTCTGGATCATGATGCCCAGGATGTTTCTTTTACCTGCCAGGCCTCCATAAAAGAAAGCCAGGCCTGGTGTCATCAGCATAACAAGGCTGGTAGCAAGGAGCATAAAACCAGTGGTACCAGTGTCGAATGTTGCCATAATTTTTATGTTTTCTTATGAATTGATTTTTGTTTCTGTTCCTTTTATCAGATCGAATGATAATCCTATATTGAATAATATTTCCCAGCGGTAGTTCCTGTCCTGACCATTGTAATGAAAAATATTTTGATCCTGATCCATTTGCAATCTTCTTCCCTCAAGCCTGATATACGAATTCCCGGTTGGTTTGTATTCAATACCAGCGGTTACTCCCCATAATTTATATCCTGTCAATTTTCCTGTCTGATCTGCAATGATGGTGGACATAAAACCGTTAGGATCATGGAATATTTCTCCTCGTCCATAAACTGCCAGCCATTTGATGAACTGATATTTTATTGTCGTCAGGCCGCTATACATTGAGGCAGTTTTGTGTGGTATAACTATGTCAGAATTACGTTGAATACCAAAATCGCCACCTGCCTGTATCGTTATTTTCCTATGCTGGTAATTGATAAATGCGTTTTGATCAAACCGCAAATGTGATAAAGAATCTCCGGGAGGAGAATCATCACCGAGATAATTTGTGTAACCAATACCTATGCCATTGCTAAAGGCGTAAGTGACACCTGCGCCAAAGGACTTCTTGTTGTTATTATCTTCAAATATTCCATAGCCATTCAGCAAGAATAAATTTATCTCTAATTGTTTTGTGGGATCAAAGTTCAGACGAAGTCCACTTTCATAATAAGGCTCATAGAATGTACCTATCGAAACGGAACTGGTAATATTCTCGATAGGCAAAAGAAATTCAGTACCAAAATGAGTCCTGAAGAAACCTGCATCAAGCCAAAGCATTTTACATATCCTGACACCGGCATGTGCTTCCTGTATAAAGTTGTAAGTTTTAGACCATGCACTTTGTGCAATATCGCCGAATTGAAATGTTGTTATTGCCCGAATTCTCTCGCCGTCATAATGACCTGTGAATTGCATGGTATTCAGTCCAAAGGAATTACTGCGCGGCGATACTGTCGGGAATTTTTGAAAATTGCCTATCCCTACTGAATCTGTATAGTGCGCGTAATATCCATCTACATAAGCAGAAATAGAATAAGTGGCTGTCGTATCAACTTTTTGTGCGTCACTTATCAGTGAAAATGAAATACAGTGCATCAAAATAAAAATGGAAAAAATATTTTTTTTCACTGTATTGATTTGATTTACAAACAATACCAAACATATTGATATTATTTTACAAAGTCAAGAGAGGGAATGCGATAAACAACTTGCGATTGCATATTTAAAGATCGTCTCTTTCAAAATAGTCATTCGAGCCGTTTTTCTCATTTTCTGATAAAAAAATCTTTTGCTCTATTTTTTGGACAAAGTCGCTCCACAGTTGAAGCTGGGCAAGCGTTTCTGCCTGTTTAGGTGTAATTATCAATTGCCCATTCATGCCCCAAACAGACCCCGTATTAATGTGGGAATGTGGAAATGCGAAAATGTGTTGATCGTTTTTTAAGTGAGAATTCGGGGATGTAATAATATGGTGGCTTTTAGGATCATGTTGCGAAAGATTATTTCGGTTATCAATTATTTTTTCATTTGCCTCAATGATATAGTTGCTTCGTTCCTCGCAGTGACGCGTTTGGTTCGGGTAGGGGTTATCGGGCTCTTCTTCTATTATTTCTTCTTGTGCTTCTTTTGTTTCGGTGGGTTTTATGATGGGTGGGTTTTCCTGATCTCTTATGTATTTATCCGCATGGGGTAGTATCTCTTTGGCGAGGTTCAGGTCTGTTTTGGTGATCTGGTGAATGAAGTTCATGAGCACTTCTACTGTTTCGCCTACCGTTTGGCCATTTTTGATATTCTTTATTGTTAATGTAAGCTTTCTAATAATGTCAGCTTCCTGAGATGTTGGATATGGCTGCTCTGTCCGGCTTGCGATCATTTCGTTTATGGAGAGTAACTGCCGGTAATATTGTTCAGCAAGAATGGATGGTGTATACTGAGCAGATCTTTTTATTTCCGCCCAACGGCCTTCTTTAATCCACAAGTAAATTGTTTTTCGGTCTACATCAATCAATTCTGCGATTCGGGTTTGCGTGAGGTCTGTCTGGAAGTAGAGATCACGGGCTTGTTGTTTTTTCATTGTGATATTTTTTATCACAAAGTTTTGGAGGATTATGGACTTGAGAAAATTGGATTTTTATGGTTATCGTGTTTCTGTATAGTGACTATACAGTTTTGGCATAATCATAAAAAAAGTTTGCAGGATGTTTGCAACTTTGGGCGGAGATGTTTAATAATTATTTTATTGGCATAAACTCCTTTGCTTTCGCTGCATTATCTATTTCAATAAAATATAGCTCAGTTACACCTTCTACTTTGAAACTAGCCATAGCTCGATTCAGAATAGAGTTAGAAAGAGATTTTAATTTACCATGATTAATGAGATTCTTCACTTCGCGGCTTTGCACTTTGCTTTGCACTACGTTCTGAATGACAACCCTGATTAAGGAGATCCTTCGCTACGCGGCTTGACACATGGCTATGCGCTTCGCTCTGGATGACAAACAAAGTTTTAACTAATGGGAAACAACTATTTTTTGAGTGAATAAATTGCCTGCAACATTTATTTGTGCCAGATAAATGCCAGATGACAAATCACGTATATCAATTTTTAAAAGGGCTGCTTGTGTAGCAATATTTTTTACAACCTTTCCATTTACGTCCGTAAGTAATACAGAAATATTGTTGTACTTAACATAGTGATGCAACAAGCACAGCAAAGGCCTTTTGGGAATCTTTACATACCCAGTATTTCTATCTTCTTTTCTTTTTTGCTGAGAAGGTTCCAGAGGCTGACGAAGAAGCCAAGTACCATTATCATTACACCCAGCCACAGCACATTGATAAATGGGAATACCAGTACCTTCAAAACTATATAATCGTCTTTAGGATTTGTTTGACGGACTTTTATTTCTACTGCTTTTTGTTCCGGGATAATTTTTGCAAGACGTGTGTACAGGCGCATTGATTTTAATGTGTCTTCTAATTGATACTCGTACATGTTGCGGATATAGTATACAGGCTGTAATGTTTGTACGAGGCCTTCAAGATTATATACGTTCAATTTCGCTGCTACGGCAATATCGCCTGTCTGCGGCGAATAACGAGGATCGTTTACCTGTGAATTGAATCCAGCGAATACGATATAACCGTTATTGAGATACACTGTGTCACCCTCGTGCATTGTATGGCTTGCATAAGTGCTTGTGTCTGTCTTTTTGGTATCGGTCGCTCCATTAATGTATGTAAAGATGTCTCTGTTCCAGTAGTGCTTGGTGGCTGGGTTTGCACTTTTTTCACCTTCTTTACCACCTTTTGTATTGGTGAACAAGTCAGGATGTAGTGTAAATGATTCTACAACCTTATGAGTTACAGGATCACGCCTTTCAAAATCCACCCTATAGAAGATACGCGGATCGGACGATGATGTAGAATCTCCTTTGAAAGTGGCATAGTAATCACCCATAGCCACAGGAGTGTTCAGAAACATCATTGCATTATCCCTGCTTTCTTTGGCATTGGCAGCGTCAGAACCTTTATTAAGATCGAACACTACTCCAAGCGTGTTAAGAGAAATAGCCTGTTTATTATAAGAGGAAATAAGAATGCCCAATAACACCATTGCAAAACCAAAATGCGCAACGGATGGGCCGACCTTTTTCAATTTTGCTTTTTGAACTGCAAAGGCATAATACAGATTTGCTACGATACCATAACATGCGGCCAGAAGCATGATGTCGTATTGCCAGGTAGTGATCTTTTGTTCATAGCCAATGAATAAAGCCAAGGCTGCTGCTACAAGGAATGTAATGCCTAAACGGCGGCTTAAAGTTTTGGTATCGCTATGGCGGAACTTCATGTATAGAACGGTGGCGGACAGAAGGCCGATAATAATTGCGATCCACACCTGCACATTGTTGTAACTGGTTTCACGATCCACCGGAGGAGCTATGTCTTTGTGGGTAAACCATTTATATACAGGAGCCCATACAGGCAGAGAAGTGGCAAAAGCAATCTGAATAGCTGACAATAACAAGACTACAGAGCCAATCAGCATCCAGAACTCACGAGATAATGTTTCTTCTTCTTTCCTGATGCGGGGTAGTGATTTCCACCTCCAGGCAAGCATACCGATGCAAAGGATGAGCAACAGCCCCAACACTACGAGCAGATGATAGTATAACGCTGTTCCATCGCCTGTAAAAGCATGTAATGATGTTTTGCCCAAAATTCCCGTACGGGTAAGGAAGGTAGAGTACCACACCAATAAATTGGTAAGCAACAATAAAATAAACGTAATAGGCAATGACCGTTTTGTGGACTTATAAACAAGCAATGTGTGCATGCCCCCGATCAAAGTGAGCCAGGGCACCAATGATGCATTCTCTACAGGGTCCCAAGCCCAATAGCCCCCAAAGCTTAAGGATTCATAAGCCCATGCGCCACCCATCATAATACCTGTGCCGAGTATAGCGCCTGCAAACAAAGACCATCCGAGCGCCGGTTTTACAAAAGTCTGGTAATCGCCCTTCCATAAGGCTGCTATGCAATAGGCAAATGGTATAAGTGTAGAAGCAAACCCAAGAAACAATATAGGCGGGTGGATCACCATCCAATAGTTTTGCAACAAGGCATTAAGGCCAGCGCCATCAGTAACAAAACTCATGTAATTAGGTAGAGAGAACACAGGGGCTCCCTGCATTGCATTTCTTAACAACAAGAATGGCGTGCTGCCTACCTTAATATCCGGGCCGAGATAAATGCCTAATATCATGGTAGCGAGGCAAACCTGCACAAAAGAGATAATTGTCATTGTACGGGTCTCCAGAACTTTGGCCGTGCGCATAACAACTAATCCGAGGATGCAATGCCACAATGTCCAAAGCATGAAGCTACCTTCCTGCCCTTCCCAGAAACATGAAAAAAGATATTTGGTAGGTAATTCACGGGAAGAATGTTCCCATGCGTAGTGGTATTCAAAAAGGTGATTGGCAATAATATAATATAAGACAAGGAATATGCTGATAACAGAAATGGCATGTACAATAAAACCATTGCGCGCCATCAATGTCCATGAGCGGCTACCTGCAACATCAGTCTTTTCTGTCTGCACCGCACGGAAATAGCTGAAGGTGCTAAATAGCGCAGCAACAAAAGAAGTTATGATAAAAAAATGACCCAGTTGCCCAGGCCAAAGATGTTCTCCTATAAAGTGTGTATCCAACTTGAATCAAAATTTAAAAGTAAAGGTTTCATCAGCTACCGGTTACTACCATATCTTTTTTGTATTTGGACGGACATTTCATTTGAATCTGGGAACAATGAAATTCACCACCATCTTCATATCCCGTCATTACTATCTGCTCAGACTTTTCTATATCGGTAGGCTTTGCACCATTAAATATCACTTTGTTTATATCCCCACTTTTATCCTTAACATAAAAGATAAAATGATTGGGGTCTTTAAGGGGGTCGTATTCAATACCTTTATCTTTCTGTAAAACACCGATCACATGATAAGCCTTTCCGGGCTGTTTTGATGCTGAAGCAAAAGTTTCGTAAGTGCTAAAGTTCCCGAACATGCTCACTATAATACACACAACGGCTGCAACCAAAACAAGAAGGATAATGTGTGATTTTTTCATACCTGCTATTCTATCGCGCTATTAAAAAGAGGAAGTGCGCTTTTTTCCATGTGCAAAAATAAGGAAAAAGCTAATAAAGAGTGGAATCATACAATTCAATTTCCTTATACAAATCATAAAACCAATTATTTATAAATTTTACATTTATATGGCCGGGTATTTTATTGTGAGAGATTATCAGTTTAGTGGTACAAGTTTTTGGGCATTTGCTGATAATCATAACTAATAATTATTTTCGCGCCCAGTAATTGTGCCATATGACTGATCTTTCAAATTTTGATCCCAACTCAGTAGGGCTGAAATCAAATAATATATTCGGACTTCCTTTTAAAGAAGAAGAAGCGGCTCTTGTGCTATTACCTGTGCCCTGGGAAGTGACTGTATCGTACAGGCCGGGAACTGCGAGGGGCCCGGAACATATATTTGACGCATCACTGCAAGTGGACCTGTACGACCCGGATGTAACAGACGGATGGAAGAAGGGTTTTTACATGCTTCCGATAGATAAAAATATCAGGAAAAAGAGCGATTACCTGAGGCAGTGTGCTGAACTGGTGATATCATATATAGTGGATGGGGGCAAGGTTTCGGACAATGAGCAACTGTCGGGAAAGATGAATGAAATAAATAACGGAGGCAAGCTATTGCAGAACTGGGTATATGAAATGATGTGCCACCAACTAAAAGAAGGCAAAAAAGTGGGGCTGATAGGCGGTGACCATAGCACACCATTAGGCCTTATAAAAGCTTTGGCAACAATGCACAATGATTTTGGCGTATTACAGATAGACGCACATGCCGATCTGCGGGAGGCATACGAAGGATTCACATACTCTCATGCGTCTATTATGTATAATGTGCTGAAAGAGATACCACAGGTGAAAAAGCTGGTACAAGTGGGTATTCGTGACTATTGTGATGAAGAATTGATAATGATACAGGAAAACCCAGATCGCATCAATACGTTTTTTGACAAAGACATAAAGGAACAGCAGTTTGAAGGCTCAACGTGGAAAGAAATATGCCAGCCGATAATAGATTCATTACCACAAAAAGTATATATAAGCTTTGACATAGATGGGCTTGACCCTAAACTATGCCCCAATACCGGTACACCTGTGCCGGGTGGCTTTGAGGTAGAACAGATATTTTATTTGTTTAAGCTATTACGGGCAAGTGGTCGCGAGCTGATAGGCTTTGATCTGAATGAAGTATCGAGCGGAGACGGCGGAATAGATTCTATGGTAGGCGCCAGAGTGCTATATAAAATGTGTAATTATATGGTAGCTGAATAAAGGGTTTACTATTAATCGTTTACAAACAGGAAATCGTAATTATGGCTATGGGTGCTATCCCCTGTCTTAAAAGTTACTTCCAGGTATACATCATTTATCTTCACGATGTTCCAGTATAGATTTTTATTAACCGTATCTAATTGTTCGCTGGTATCAAAATGGCTAAGCAAAGGGCCAACATTGCTTATAAAAAGAGTCTTACTGTCGGCGGACAAGCTGTAGTTATAATTATATCTCTGAGAATCAACGGAATTGCACTTTGCGACACCTTCATCATAATAACCTGTCCCGTCTTTTGAAAAAATAAAATAGTTATCTAATAAGCATGGTAACCCAATGTTGTGTCCATCCTGCGAAAAGCTCTGTACATACCAGGTATGGCTATTAAGCATCTCAAGAGTGGTCTTGGTAGGAATCTCTTTTTTATTACAACCTAAACCAGCCAGGATCAGAACTATAAATAGTAAACGTAATTTCATAAAAAGTTGATAAAGAGCTATAAAAATAAGGAATTATCTCTCTTAAAATAAGCAACTATAAATTTATCGGTTATGTTTAGCAGGATTGGTTTTCAAAAAAATAATAATCTATAATTGTGAAATCTTTTATTTTAGTCTGGTATGGAAACTACTTCATCTGAGATACCGGTAATTACATCGAGCAAATCGGTGCATAGGGCATGGGCTATGTACGACTGGGCCAATTCAGCTTATAACCTTGTAATTACATCTACCATTTTCCCTGCATATTATTTTGCCATAGAAGCCACAAAGCAAGGCGGCAAAGTGAGCCAGGAAGTTACTTTTTTCGGTCATAAGATCATCAATAGCGTACTATATGATTATTCACTTGCTGCAGCCTACCTGGTTATTGCGTTAATATCTCCTATCCTTTCTTCCATTGCAGATTACAAAGGGAATAAAAAAGCATTCATGAAATTGTTTTGCTATATGGGATCGCTAGCCTGCTGTGGATTATACTTTTTTAAAGCAGATACACTGGAATGGGGCATATTCTGTTTTGCCATAGCAGCAGTGGGATATTGTGGCAGCCTAGTTTTTTATAATGCGTTTCTGCCTGAAATAGCACTTGAGGAAGAACGTGACAAAGTAAGCGCGCAAGGCTTTGCTTATGGTTATATCGGCAGTGTGCTTTTACAGCTTGTTTGTTTTTTGTTTGTGCTGGAACCCCAATGGTTTGGTATCACCGATAAATCTTTCCCACCAAGATTATCCTTTTTGTTAGTGGGTATTTGGTGGTTTGCTTTTGCACAAATGACCTTTTTGAAATTGCCTAAGAACACACCACTGAAACAACATCCTGAACGAAACATTGTAGCAAATGGATTTATTGAATTAAAAAAAGTGTGGAACCAGATAAAAGTGATGCCCGTATTGAGCACTTATCTCGTAGCCTTTTTCCTCTATAGCATGGGAGTGCAAACGGTAATGCTTGCGGCTACAGCATTCGGAACTAAAGAATTACACCTCGAAACTACACAGCTAATCGCTATTATACTTATTATTCAGCTTGTGGCAATAGCGGGAGCTTATATAATGGCTAAATTTTCTGATAGGTTTGGGAATCTGCCTGTGCTGTTAGCAGTAGTTTTTATATGGATAAGCGTATGTATAGGTGCCTATTTTATTACAACTGCTCTTCAGTTTTATATAGTTGCAGCTATTGTGGGCCTTGTGATGGGTGGTATACAATCATTGAGCCGTTCCACCTATTCCAAGCTAATGCCGCCTACGCACGACACGGCATCATTTTTTAGCTTTTATGATGTTACCGAAAAAATAGCAATTGTAATTGGTATGTTCTCTTTTGGCCTTATTGAAGCTATCACGGGCTCGATGCGCAATTCAATATTGGCGTTGATCGGTTTCTTTGCCGTAGGCGCTATCATTTTGTACCTTGCGATAGCAAAAGCAAGAAAAGAAAAAGTGGCATACATAATAAACTAAGATGAACAATGAGACTATTCACAATTAATTCAGGATATTTTAAGCTGGATGGCGGGGCTATGTTTGGTGTGGTTCCAAAAAGTATGTGGAACAAGGCAAATCCCGCAGATGAAAACAATATGTGCTCATGGGCCATGCGGTGCCTGCTGATAGAGCATGGCAATTATAAAATACTTATAGATAATGGCATGGGAAATAAGCAGGATGCCAAATTTTTCAGCCATTACTATCCTCATGGAAATGATAGTATTGAAAAATCACTTGCCAAACATGGGTTCTCTGCAGACGATATAACAGATGTATTTCTGACACATTTGCATTTTGACCATTGTGGCGGATCTATAAAAAAGGAAGGGGATAAATTAGTACCTGCATTTAAGAAGGCCGTCTACTGGAGCAACCACAAACATTGGCAGGCGGCTGTTAATCCTAATGAGCGGGAAAGCGCATCGTTCCTGAAAGAAAATATTTTACCAATAGAAGAGAGCGGGCAATTAAGATTCGTAGAAACATCAGACGGAGAAGAGTGGATAGAGGATATACGCATACGCTATGTGAATGGACATACCGATGCTATGATGCTGCCGCAAATAAAGTATAACGACACTACAGTATTATACTGTGCAGACCTGCTGCCAAGCGCTGCGCATATATCTATGCCGTGGATCATGGCATATGACATGCGGCCTATGGATACGCTAAGAGAAAAACATAAACTGCTCAATGAAGCAGTAGTAAATAATTGGACACTGTTCTTTGAGCATGATCCTAAAATAGAATGTGCTACAGTGCATGAGGTTGATAAAAGGATACGCCTGAAGGAAACTTTCGCATTAAGTGAACTTGATGAAAAAATGACTCCGAAAAAAAATTAATTCATCATAATAAATTTCAAAGGGCAGGTATATACCTGCCCTTTTTTGATTTTATGAAAGTAAAAACCTTTTATAGGTGTACGATGAAAACTTTCTTTTTCTTGTTGTCTGTGATCAGTGTCAAATAATGAAGTCCGCTTCCGGGATAGTCGCTGATGTCAATATCAGGGTTTTCGCTGCTTACCTGTTTCTCGATATATATTTCACCTTCTGAATTGGAAAGATATGCTGTAATTGATTTCGTCTCAGGTAAGTTCCTGAATTTTATCATTTTATTTTTTACAGAGATACTTGTATTGTTAAAGGGATCATCCATTCTTGCTTCATTTGATGATATATTCGAGCTACGGTCATTGTTCTTATTTGTAGAGGCAACTGCCGCATCTGAAGATGTCTGTGCATTTGCATTGATTATGCCTGCTAATAAGAAACAGGCAAGCAATATCTTTTTCATAAAAAATGTATTTAGTGGTTTATTCTTTGATATAACAAATGTATTCAGACATATATATCCCACCTTCACCCCATGTAGAGTGATTTTACATTTTTAACATGTTTACAGAAAATCTAAGAAAACGGCTGTATTGGACTTAGTCTATGGAAGCTCCACTTTTAAATTATTTGCTTGTTATAACAGAAGTTTCCCAGCCATCATACTGAGCATTATATTTTTGGGCTTCCTCTTTTAGCTCATTAGTCAATGGCCAGATTACATCGGGCTGTACAGATGTGACCTTTGATATCCTCAATTCATAAGGATGCTTATTTTCTTTATCAATTTTCGCCTCACCTATATCGTAGTTTTTTAGCTGTGCAAATGTTACAAAAGAGCTTCTGTCATTTGCTGAATTGAAATATAAATAGAAGTCTACCTGTCGGGGTGTTTTAAGGCTGTCACCTGCCTGTAATAATTGGGTAATTATCTTATTGTTTTCTATCCAGGTAAATGTCTGTTCGTTTGGATATAGAAACTCCCTGTAGCTTTTCCATCCTGGGTCGGGAAATATCTCTAAATAATATTTATAGCCATCGAAATATTTATGATACATCTTTGTTATAGCATGCCTGATCGATGAAGTATCTGATACATAATAATAGTTTACCCTTCTGCCGTCATAGGTGAGCGTACCCACCAGCACATTTGCAGTCATCCCGGTAATTGTATTATCGGTCATGTCGAGGATACTTTCCAATTTATCTATTTCATCTTTTTGCGGCATATCATCAGGAGTGCAATTATTGCAGTATGGCCCCGTAATAACAACAGCAGGATATCGCCTATCGGGTGCAAGCGTGTATTGGGACAGATCAACTAATATAGAGCCAGTCTTGCCGTTATCAAATTGAGTGACGTATGTTTCCCAGTTTCCCTGCGCATGCGCAACAGTGAAGAACAGACAAAAGATTATAGTATAAATAGTAAAGCGATGATTCATCAATTTGAATTATTAAAAGATACCGTTCAAAGTTCATTAAAAATCTTAAATCAAGTCCACATTTCTTAACCACTCGTTAATTGCTTTTAAACCGGTCGTTAACCAGTTCTAAAACACCTGTTAAGCAACTTTAAAAGTTTTGCAGCGGCCTGTCGCTGAGCAATCTTTGTGTCATCAAACGAAAACAAAACCTAACAATAAAAAATACTTAAAATGAAAAACATCAAAATGAACGCCGCAGTAAAAGTAGAAATGACAAAGAAAGTATCTCTTTTTGTAGCTATACTATCTTGTTTAGTTATTGCAGTTAATTTTTAATATGTAAGATATCTCGTTAATCATATATTTTCTCTACCCCTAAAACTTGTTAACCAATCTTTACCTCCGAACTCTAAGCATAACAATCTCTCGTTTACCTCTTAAACCTTTAATCTAGCTTTTCTCGTTACCTTTTAAACCTTAGCTTTTTTCTCGTAACCTTTTAAACTCTCTCGTTAACCGCTATTTTGTTCAGAGCCTCACTATGAGGCTCTTTTTTATGTCCATTATTAAAATGCGATTATTAGCTTTACGGAATTTTGTACCATGTGGCAATGGCTATATAATATAGATAAAAAACTACTATTGGCTATTAACGGCCACTTCAATCCTACTCTGGATAAGATAATGTGGTTTGCCAGTGGTACTGCCTCGTGGATACCATTATACGCCATACTTATTATTGTTGTGATCATTACCTACAAAAAAGAGAGTTGGTTAATAATATTAATGATAATACCCCTGATCCTATTAAGTGATCAGTTTGCATCAGGAGTTTTAAAACCGTTGGTGCATCGCTATAGGCCCAGCCATACCGAGGGATTAGAGTATATGCTACATTATGTGCAGAATTACCAGGGAGGATCGTTTGGATTCACATCTTCCCATGCCTCCAATACCTTTGCGTTAGCCACTTATCTGACAATTGTAGCTTCAAGGCGACTAAAGTGGCTACCTTATTTTTTATTCCCATGGGCTGCTTTCATATCTTATAGCCGTATGTATCTAGGTGTCCATTTTCCTTCTGATGTTTTGGCCGGGGCTGTATGCGGAATGTTTTTTGCATGGCTTATCTCAATATTATATTACAAGATCAGAACAAGGATCAAACATAATTAAGAAATAAATATACAAGAGGGTATTCGCCTACATTAGAGGGGCATTTACCTCTATTTATAGCACTATAACCGAAAAGCATTGTCGAAATCCATTATCTCAGCATAGATTTGCACCTGCATTAGCTACCTAAATAATGAAATTTTTTAATAAGTATTTACTCAAGTATTCTTTAATTGACTTTGTTGCCACCAGTCTTGTTTATTTTATTGTCCTTGTATTGAACAGAAACGGCAGCAATCAGCTTACGTTATTTTTTTACTTATCGCTTTTATTCGTGAGCGCATACAGGATAGGGCGCAGAGATGACTATAAGCGTTTTTTCGGGATCAATTATCACCTTATTACCTATGTGATCTACAATAGCATTCCCCTTGCCTTAACTGCTTTAAACATCCTGCCTCCTGAAACTCTGGATGATACGCTGCAGGTAATGCTTCTTTGGGGCATTTTCTTATTCGTACATCTGATGGTGCTCATTATCTTCTGGAGCTATTCATACCGGCATTACAGATACTCGAAATAAGCTTACCGTATTAGCATTATATCTCCTTTCAACATTATAGGATCTCCGCTATCAGTTGTGCCTTTTATGAAATAATAATAGGTTCCTATCTCACAGGGAACTCCACGATATTTGCCATCCCAGCCTTCTCCATAGGTCTTGGTTTCAAATACCTCCTGCCCCCATCTGTTGTATATATGCAGGCTGCTAAAAATAAAATTGCAGTATATTATCGGGTAAATTTTGTCGTTTTTACCATCCCCATTGGGAGTAAAAGCACCAGGCATAAATACAGCAGGCTGAATATCTGCAGGTTTTGTAACAAAACTATCCATACACCCTCCATTTGATACTATCAGTTTTACAGTGTAGATGCCTGTAGCTGTATACGTGTGTGTTATACTATTTCCAGATCCGGCTTTGCCATCACCAAATTGCCATTCGTAGCTTGTTATGCCACTGGATTTAGCATTAGCGGTAAATAGTATTGTACCACAAGTGATCTGTGAATCTGCAATATTAACTACGGGAAGGTTGTTGGCTGTAGTATCAATTGTTGCAATAAAACCTGTGATTACAGCACCATTGTCACCAGGAGTAGTACCCCAGGCAGTATCCAAAGATGAATTATCAGTATCATAGTAACGTCCCTGAGCTCCACCATTATAATTGTAGCTAATCCCCGACAGTATAGATGAATCATTAACCAGTAACACTCCACCTCCGCCTCCACCGCCTGGACCGTGCGGACCATCTGAGTTACTTACAGTCGCTCCATTTCCTCCTTTTATAGAAACATTTAATCCACTAACATTGCTTGAATTAATTAACACAGTGCCTCCACCGCCTCCTCCCCCTACTCCGTCTGTGCAATTGCAATTCACTCCTTGCACGCCGTCTGCAATTATAGAATTATTATTCCCAAGAATACTTCCGGCCAGAATAAATATCAGTCCGCCGCCCCTGCCTCCATTGTTTATATTGTCATCATTTTCATGACCCGCACCTCCTCCTCCAGCTAAAAACAATCTATCATTTGTAGCCGAATAATTTATAGCCATGCCCCCTAAACCTCCATTTGGTGCCGGGCCATCTGGCAAACCCCACCATTCAGCACCGCCATGCCCACCAGCACCTGCATTACCACCGCCACCACCGCCGCTATTGTGACTATTAGCCCCACCACCACCATTAAATAATGGACCCCGGCAATAAAGCCTGCTATTGGAAATACTCGTAATCCCTTCGCCTTTTTGTGCTCCGTATAATTTGTTTTTAGAATAGCAATAATCCGCCTGGTGTGATAATATATACCCATTGCTATTGGGGCTATCTACAATTCCTGCGGTAAAGCCATTGCCTAAAACAGATATGTTATTCTTTAGCACCAAATCATTATCAACCATAATTGCAAATACACCACCTTTTTTGCCATTCCATGGCAAGCATGTGTGTTCTGTACTTACGGTATAAGTAGTATAATGAGGTATTTTTACTACCTGTACTATACCATCCGGCACATCGTAACTTTTGGTAAGGGCATATTTTAATGTAATTACGCTACCATTTATTGAGCCTATCTTGTTCACTTCATAATTTCCTACATTATGCCAATTGATCATCTGACCAAATGTTGCGGTGTTAGATGTATCGATTTCCGCACCCTTCATCTGGATAATCAAGATTTCATCACCTATATTAAATCCAGTAGGATCATCTACAGTGATTTGATAATTACATATTGTAAAACTGATATTTAATACAGAAGAGTATTGGTTAATTATTGTCTGTGCATTTACAGCTACACCAATAAACAAAAGTGGAATAAAATATAAATACTTATTCATTAGGGCATTCATTAACTTATAGTTAATGGTTACACAAAAGTATCTAGTTTATAAGTATTTATTCAAATCAATTAATTCCCAACAATATATGCTTTCCCTTCTCTATCAATTACTCAAATAGATAGTGGATTCCATAAATAGAAAACTGCTCTTATGGCATTCAATTAAATATAAAACTAATTTACCGTATTAGTGTTATGTCTCCTTTTAGCGTCCAAAATCAATTAATTCCCAACAATTCTACTTCAAATATTAAGGTGCTGTTGGGGCCAATATGTGCGCCTACCTGCCTGTCTCCATAACCTAATTGAGATGGGATGAAAAAGCGCCATTTGCTGCCTACAGACATCAATTGCAAACCTTCCGTCCATCCTTTTATAACCATATTCAGCGGAAATGAAGCAGGTTGTCCTCTTTTTACGGAACTATCGAAAATGGTACCGTCTATCAGCTTGCCTTCGTAGTGGCAGGTAACTTTGCTCATGGCTGATGGCTTTTCACCTGTTCCTTCCGTAATGATCTCGTATTGTAAACCACTTGGCAATGAAACAACACCGGATTTTTGTGCATTTGTTTTTAAAAATTCTTCTCCTGCTTTTAGATTAGCCTCAGCCTTATCTGCTTTCATCTTAAATAATTTATCTGCGATACCCATTAGTTCTGTTTTTGCAAAGGTAGAAATAGTGATTATAAAATTTAAGGAAAACTCCACAAGGAAGAGAATTACATGGAGCCATTTTTTCTATATATTCACAGTAATATTTTGTGAATAATGAAAAGCATTTTTACAATCATTGTAACCTGTCTTTTAATTAACAATACGCTACGGGCGCAGGAACCTCAAAATAATGTGTATCCTGATGAAAAGCATTTTAAAAATGTACAACAGTTAACTTTTGGTGGTGACAATGCAGAAGCATACTTTGGATTTAATGACAGCCAGATCACTTTTCAACGAAAAAATGAAGATGAGGGTGTAATGTGCGACCAGATATATTATGGCACCGTACCGCCTATTGGGGCGAACTTTAATTATAAATTGGTAAGTACAGGTAAAGGACGCACTACCTGCGCATACCTGATGCCGGATGGAAAACATTTTTTGTATGCTTCGACACACCTGGCTGCAGATACCTGCCCACCTGTGCCCCCAAGAGACCCGAAGAAATATGTGTGGCCGATATACGAGAGCTATGACATTTTTGTGGCCGATTTTGATGGACATATTGTAAAACGACTCACCAATACGCCAGGCTACGATGCTGAAGCTACCATATCGCCTAAAGGTGATAAAATTATTTTCACCAGTATGCGCAACGGAGATTTAGATCTGTACACTATGAATATAGATGGCACCCATGTGAAGCAGATAACACATACCCTAGGCTATGATGGAGGCGCCTGCTTTTCGCCTGATGGTAAAAAAATAGTATGGCGCGCATCGCATCCGCAAAAAACCGAAGACATAAAAGAGTACAAAGACTTACTCGCAAAAGGACTGGTAATGCCTACAAAGATGGAAATATTCGTTGCCAACGCGGATGGTACTGATGTACATCAAGTAACACATCTTGGCAAAGCAAACTGGGCTCCGGCTTTTACACCTGATGGAAAGCGAATAGTTTTTTCATCTGATTTCGAGCATGAATACGGGTTCCCATTCAATCTATATCTTATCAACCTGGATGGCACCGGGCTGGAACGTATTTCGCATGAAACAGGCTTTGACGCATTCCCAATGTTTTCTCCCAATGGTAAAAAATTTATCTTCAGCTCTATGCGTAATAATGGCGGCAGCCATGACATAAATGTATTTGTATGCGACTGGGTGGATTAAATTGTTATTATTTTTTGGATACAGTATATAACTTTAGTCCATGTTACGTTCCTTCTTATTAGTAGGGTTAGGCGGATTTTTCGGTAGTATGGCCCGTTACGGTACCAGCTTTCTGGTTGGTAAGGTTGTGACAGGTAGTTTCCCGGTAGGCACTTTTATAATCAATCTGTTGGGCTGTCTTCTTATAGGTTTTTTGTATGGGCTGGCTGTGCGCTCCCAATGGCTGCAAACTGGCGGTATGTTGTTGCTGGCTTCAGGGTTTTGTGGAGGATACACTACTTTTTCCACTTTCGCCCTCGAAAACATAGTGCTGATGCAAAAGCAGCAGTATTTTGTTCCACTTCTTTACATATTGCTAAGTGTAATAGCAGGACTGATATTATGTCGCGTGGGGATATGGCTGGCAAGATGATTGTATATAGATATTAAAGGCCATTATGGAACAGTTTCAATTTCCATTTCAGCAATCACTAAAAAATCAACTGACTGCCCAAATGCAGCAGGTAGTAACCGCAGCAGAAGCAGCCACAGAACAGGCATACGCTCCTTATTCCAGGTTTAAAGTAGGCGCAGCTGTGCTACTGGAAGATGGCAAAATCCTTACAGGGGCCAATCACGAGAACGCTTCTTTTCCTGCAGGTATATGTGCAGAAAGAGCTGCATTAGCTACTGTAAATATGCATGAGGAACATCCAAAAGTAAAAGCCATTGCTGTGACCTATAAAGGCGAAGAAGCGAACGAAACCCCACTCTCGCCTTGCGGCATTTGCCGCCAGACAATACTGGAAGTGCAGCAATGGCAAGGTTCGCCCATTGCAGTGTACATGTGCAGCCCTAATGGAAATATTATATATGTAGAAGATGCCTCATCATTACTACCATTTTATTTCGGCAGCAAAGCACTTGCCGAAGCAACACCACCCGTTAACAGCCCTTTTTGATTAATCGGCATCGGTTTGTTAATTTAGCAGCCCGTTAATACCGTTTTTTTCATGATAGACATAAAAGTTCCAACCGTAGGAGAATCTATAAGCGAAGTAAGCCTTAGCAAATGGCTGAAAAAGGAAGGAGATTGGGTAGAACGAGATGAAGTGCTATGCGAGATGGAATCAGAGAAGGCAACCTTTGAGCTGAACGCTGAAAAAGCAGGCATATTACATATTGTAGCACAGGAAGGCAGCACACTTGCTATTGGTGACATTGCATGCAGAATAGATGAGACTGCACAAAAACCTGCGGGTGCGGCAGCACCGACTGCAGCACCTAAACAAGAAGAAAAGAAAGCGGCCGCGCCTACTACACAAGCAAATGAAAAACCGATACAGCAAACAAATGCAACTACTGCACAAAGCGATGTAAAGGCAACACCGGTGGCACAGGCTATTATGTCTGAAAAGCAGGTAAAAGCTACAGATGTAAAGGGTACAGGCAGCATGGGCAGGATCATGAAGCAAGATGTGCTGGAAGCATTAAGGCATCCCGGAAGGAAAGGTGGCGACCAGGCATTCAGCCGTGAAGAGCAAAGGCAAAAGATGAGCAATCTGCGTAAAACAGTAGCACGCAGACTGGTAGAAGCAAAGAATGCCACTGCAATGCTCACCACATTTAATGAAGTGGATATGAGCCGTATCATGGAGATACGGGCAAAATATAAGGATACTTTTAAAGAAGCACATGGCGTAGGCCTTGGCTTTATGTCGTTCTTCACTAAGGCCTGTTGTATTGCATTGCAGGACTGGCCTGCAGTGAATGCCTATATAGATGGAGAAGAACTTGTGTACCACAGCTATTGTGATATATCAATTGCAGTATCAGCACCTAAAGGACTTGTAGTACCTGTAATACGCAATGCTGAAAGCCTTAGCATGGCTGAGATAGAAATGAAGGTTGTAGAGCTTGCAAAGAAGGCGCGCGATAGTAAGCTCAGTCCCGATGAAATGCAGGGAGGAACATTTACAATTACTAATGGCGGTGTATTTGGCTCATTGATGTCAACACCGATCATTAACATACCTCAATCAGCTATATTAGGTATGCATAAAATACAGGACAGACCTGTAGCGATAAATGGGAAAGTAGAAGTAAGACCAATGATGTACCTGGCAGTAAGTTACGACCATCGCATTATTGACGGTCGTGAGTCTGTAGGTTTCCTTGTACGTATTAAAGAATTATTGGAAAACCCTGAGCTGTTGTTATTCGGACAGGATCCGGTAAAGACTTTACTTGAAGTATAATTCATAAAATTTCTGAAAGCTCCGCAACCCGGAGCTTTCATTTTTCCCACTGGTTTTTATATGCGGTATATCTGGCAACATCTTAACACCATAACAGGAACATATACCGGGGAAATACCTTTAGCGCATTTCTTAAAGAACTATTTCAAACTTAATACAAAGCTCGGCAGTCGCGACCGGAAGATGCTAAGTGAAATGGCATATAGCTGGTATCGCTGTGAGAAGGGAATATTGCACGGGAAGAAGCAAGGCATTTGGGATGGAGAAATAGATTTTGAAGACAAGGTTAAGGTTTGCCTGTTGTTATGCGGCGCTCAGGAAAAACTCACAAAACCTTTTCTACCGGAAAACTGGACGCCTTATTTACAAAAGAGCGTTGATGAACGTATAGCTTTTCTTAAAGGTCAGAGTATTGAATTCAGCATAGATGACCTATTCTATTCTTCAGTTGAATTTTCCGATGGCATTAGCAGAAAAGACTGGCTATACTCTATGCTGACACAGCCAAAACTTTTTATTCGCATTAGGAAAGGGAAAGAAAAGATCACAGAGCTGCTGGAAAAAAATCAAATTGATTATGAGTTTGTTACAGATAACTGCATGGCATTGCCAAATGGTGCAGCAATAGACAAGATATTGCCACCAACAGATTATGTAGTACAAGATGCATCATCGCAGCAAACCGGAAATTATTTTAAACCACAGCAACATGAAAAATGGTACGATTGCTGTGCCGGAGCAGGAGGAAAATCGTTATTGCTTAAAGATATGGAGCCATCTGTCCAACTGACTGTATCTGATAAACGAGAGAGTATTTTGCATAACCTTAAAAAACGTTTTGCCCAATACAATCATGTGACGCCTATAAGTTATATTATGGATGTAGCGGATAAAGGGCAACTAAAAAAGCATATCGGCAATATGAAGTTTGATGGAATTATCTGCGATGTACCATGTAGCGGTTCGGGTACGTGGGCGAGAACACCGGAACAACTTTATTTTCCTGACACAGCGGCCATAGATGATTTCTCATCACTGCAACAGCGAATTGCCGTAAATGTTTCAGATTATCTAAAGAGCAGCGGAAGATTAATTTATATAACCTGTTCGGTTTTAAAAGAAGAGAACGAAAATAATGTAACCCGTATATTAAATGAAACAGATTTGCAATTGGAAGAGCAGAAGCTAATAAACGGGATAGAACAAGCAGCAGATAGCATGTTCATAGCCGTACTGAAGAAGCCTTAGCAATTAATCTTTGACCAGCTTTACCACACGTTTTTTATCGGGCGTTGCTACTTTAAGCATATATACTCCTGCTGCGATATTATCCGACGGCAATGATACAGAAGGGTTACTCCAACTATCTATATAGCGGCTGGTTTTAAAAATAATTCTACCAATAGCATCTATCAGCACGAAATTCACGGTTTGTGGTATTGTGAGATAAACGTTCAGATTAATAACATCGTTAAATGGGTTAGGTCCTACCGTTACCCAATTGGATGAATCCGCAGGATTGCGCGGTGTATCTTTTACATCCAGCGATTGCAGTGCCTGTTTAAAATCCGGGACCCCATATCCTATTTGTGTGCCGGGGTCTGTATAATGGTCTGCACTTTGCACAATAGCAGTACGCAACTGGTAAGGAGTAGCACTTGGTTTAGCCTGCCATAAACAAGCGGCCCATCCTGCTATTTGAGGTGTTGCAAAAGAAGTACCATCTTCTTCACCAAAGCCTCCTGATGCAGTAAATATATCTGCGGACACACCCAAATCGCATACATCAGGTTTTATCCGTCCTGCTGAGTTAGGGCCATACCCACTAAAGCCTGCTATAATCTTGTTTATATTAACAGCGCCTACTGTAAGCGCACTATCAGCATCACCCGGAGTAAGTATCCAGAACCATCCCCCATCCCCTATACCTTCATTACCTGCCGTAGGAACAAATAATATACCTTTTTGTGTAGCAATATTTACAGCCTTTGCCGCAACAGTTGTTTTACCATCTATGTCCGGATAAGTAAGGTTATAAGCCGGATCATCAAAGAGATCGTAACCCAGAGAAGTGGAAATAATATCTGCTCCTATACTGTCAGCACGTTCAGCCCCCGCAACCATATTGTCCATTTCAATTGGCTGTTCGGACAAGTCGTCTTCCGTAACATAAAGAGCATATTCTGCCAATGGAGCTGTTCCTACATAAGTACCGGGAATATATCCTGCCATAGTAGATAGTACTCCTGTACCATGATCGTCGTAACTATAAACATAGCTTGTATCGAGTGTAAAATTATGTACGTCGACCAACCGACCAGACTGCCTGAGACTGTCAAAACCAGGATGTGTATCAACAGCAATGTAACCGGCATCAAGTACCGCGATTAGCTTACCCTGCCCTTTAAAACCTGCGTCATGCAGATAATCACCATTTACCATGGTGGTTTGATTATAGGTATTTCCGTAATAAAGAGAAGAGCCTGTAGTCTTGCCGCCGATTGCAGATAATGATTTATGCTCCAAATCAAATTTGCCGGCTTTTGCAGGTCTTTTAAGACCTGTGGGATAATAAGCAACTTGCGTAATGCTTGTTATATAGCTTTTACTTACTAAGCCTAAAATCTTGGAGGAATCGGTCAATAGAATTACACAATCATTCAGCCAACGGGAAGTTGTATGCAATATTCCGTTTGTTGCAGCTAAAACAGTATCTAAATACAGCGGAGACACCGGAAGGTCTGTACTATCTATAGATACGCTTGCGGCTGAACGCCTGGCGATTGCCCGTGCGGAAAGAAAAGCAGAAGGGGTCTTTAGATCTAAAGACCCCTTCTTATTGGAAAAAGTTATTCTGAAAGCATATTGGGGTTGCTGTGCAAAACCTATGACACTAAGAGATAAAAACGCCGCACACCATACAATTCTCTTCACCCACATGATACATTTTAGTTATGGTCTATCGCACGCATAATAACGGAATAGCCGGCTTTGCATTTAGCTACGGTAGTATCATCTATTCTTTTAAATGTCCAATGAGTCATTTCACGATATACCATGCCAACATTGTCAGCATATACTTCCTTATAATAAGTGCGGGAAGTAGCAGAGCTATCATTATCTTCAAGGACAGATACGGTATTGTTGAAATTAGCAAGGCCGTTATTAAATGATTTCTGATAGTTTTGATAGCTATAGTTCCAATTGCTGAAATAAGTATAATCCGAATCAGCTGTAGTTACAAGATTATTGCCAGACCATACACCACCAGCAGTTATTGGGAAAATAAGCTTGATAAAACGAAGCTGAGCCTGCACATATTCTAAATCAGATGGAGTAGACGTTACTTCTATAGTGCTTTGCAATTTCATAGCGGCATTGAGGCTGTTCGGCATTTCATACACATTAATAACGTAAGAAAGCCTGTTCATATTGTCCCTGAAGGTGTCAGCTATTGCATAGCGCATCTGGGAGGTAGTATTTACCTGTTTACAAAGAGAATCTATCCAAACAGTAGAATCTACTTTGTAGGTAACATACTTGCCTATCTGCAAGGGAAAATAGCTACGGCCGTCATTACCCGAAGAGTTTTTGCTTTTTTTACAGGAAAAGAAAGCAACGGAAAGTAATACAGCCAAAAAAGAGACGCGTAGAAGGCTTCTATTCATAATACAATAGCACTATTTCACGTAAATATAATTAAAGAAACGAAAAAGAAATAGTTTATCGGCAGTAAAGTAAAACAATTATTGGGCCCCGTTTCTGATAAATAAAAGCTATTACCAGCCCTTTCTAATAATGCCGCCGCCTATCACATCATCACCTTCGTAAAATACTGCAGATTGGCCAGGGGCAATGCTATTAACAGAATGAGCGAATTGCACTTGTATGGTATCCCCTTCCGGATAAAGCGTGCTTTCAGTACCAGGATCTTTATACCTGATCTTTGTAACAGCTTCTCTGGCTTCGCTCACTTGAGCATATTTTACCATATTAAGCCCACCCACAACCATATTATTTTGCTGTAATTCGTGAGCTTCTCCTAATACCACAGTGTTTGTTTCCGGGATAATTTTAGTTACAAAAACCGGCTTGCCCAGTGCTATATCCAGGCCCTTACGCTGACCAATAGTATAAAAAGGATAGCCTCTGTGCTTCCCAACAACTTTACCATCTGTCATCACAAAATCGCCACCTTCCACCTGCGCTTCCAGCTCAGGCAATTGCCTTTTCAGGAAGCCACGATAATCATTGTCAGGCACGAAGCATATCTCATAGCTTTCCGACTTTTTAGAAAGCTCTTTATATCCCATATCGTAAGCAAGCTGGCGGACTTCTGTTTTCAAATAATCACCTAGCGGATAGATACTGCGGCTAAGACAATCCTGGCCCAGGCCCCATAGCACATAGCTTTGGTCTTTTGTCAGGTCTTTTGCTTTGGAGAGTACATAACGATTATTTTCCTCACGCACCTTTACATAATGGCCTGTAGCAATATAATCACAGTTAAGAGCGTCCGCGCGCTTGAGCAAGGCAGCCCATTTTATATGTGTATTGCAAAGCACGCATGGGTTGGGAGTACGCCCGGCAATATATTCATCTACGAAATTCTCTATTACATGCCCTCCGAATTCTTCACGTATGTCTAATATATAATGCGGAAATCCATGCTCTACAGCAGCCATACGGGCATCGTTGAATGAATCGACATTACAGCAGCCTGTTTCCTTTTTCCCACCTCCGGATGTTGCATAATCCCATGTCTTCATGGTAATCCCTACCACTTCATAGCCTTGTTCATGGAGCATAAGGGCACTGACGGTACTATCTATACCGCCGCTCATAGCCACCAGAACCTTTCCTTTTTTGCTCATGATTATATTAAAGATCGCAAAGGTACGAATAACAGAGAAAGTGGGGTTTGAAACAGCTATTTGAACTAATAGATATTGCAATTGTGCTTATTGGCTTTAACAATAAACATAAATAAATACTATAAAGAGTAAATTTGCCATCCATATTTATTTAATGTCTTATTCCGAAACATTTCCAACAGGTACGGTGAAGTATTTGCTACCGGGTTCTTTTAATGATATTGAGAACCTCGTGGACAAAGACAATTGTGTGTTAATTACAGATAATAATGTAAGTGCTGCCCACGCTTCTATTTTTCATGGATATAAGACCATCATATTATCTACAGGAGAAAAACAAAAAACATGGCATACCATTGAAAACATTACGGAACAGCTAATCAACACTCACACCCATAGAAAAACATTTTTGATTGGTATTGGCGGCGGGGTGGTTACTGATATTACCGGCTTTATAGGCTCCATTTATATGCGCGGTATTCCGTTTGGTTTTGTACCTACAACTTTATTGGGAATGGTAGATGCTGCAATAGGAGGAAAAAATGGGGTGAATGCCGGATTACATAAGAACCTGCTAGGCACTATCCGGCAACCGGAATTTATTTTGTTCGATACTGCTTTTTTAAAAACGCTCCCCGAAGATGAATGGGCCAATGGCTTTGCCGAAATCATAAAGTATGCTTGTTTATTCGACAGAGAATTATTTGAAGAATTACTGAAGCACGATATAGATTATTACAAACATCATGCTGGCGCACTGGAATCACTAATCGCTATTTGTGTAAAATGGAAAAATAAAATAGTATTAGAAGATGAGAAAGAAAACAACCTGCGCAAACTGTTAAATTTCGGACATACCGCAGGACATTCATTCGAAACCCTTTATCAGTTGCCACATGGTCATGCAGTGGCTTTGGGAATGATCGTGGCTTGTTATATTTCTAAGCACATTAAAGGATTTCAAAAAGCCGAAACAAATAAGTTGATACATTTATTGCAACAATATCAATTGCCCGTTAGCCTTTATTTCGATGCACAAAAGGTAATGGAGATATTGAAAATGGATAAGAAGAGGAATTATGATGCTATAGATTATGTGGTATTAAATAATATAGGTAAGAGCGAAGTAGCAACAATTTCTTTTGATATTATCGAACAAGCGTTAACACAATTTGCACATGCAGGCAATCATTAAGCCGGGGAAAATACAAGGTACTATACAAGCACCTGCATCTAAAAGCATGATGCAAAGGGCTTGTGCTGGAGCATTGCTTCATGATGGCGAGACAATCATTCATCATCCTGGGAACTCGCGTGATGATATAGCGGCTATAAGCATTATCCAACAACTTGGTGCAAAAATTACAAACCAAACAGAAGATATACTTGAGATCAGCAGCAATGGAATAAATCCTGTGGCTGATTCTATTAATTGCGGAGAAAGCGGTTTATCTGCAAGATTATTTTCAGCAATAGCTGCTCTAAGCAACAAATCCATACAGATAAGAGGAGAAGGCAGCCTGCTAAAAAGACCAATGGTAGGATTTGATAAAGTATTTTCTCAATTGGGTGTGCAATTGCCGGATTTTAACGGACAAATTCCCTTTACAATAAAAGGGCCTTTACATCCTCAATCAATAAGTCTTGACGCATCATTAAGCTCACAATTTTTAAGTGGTTTGTTGTTTGCATTGTCTTATGCTGCGAAAGAGCCTTTAACGATCAATGTAAGTAACTTAAAGAGCAAACCATACGTAGATCTCACCTTAGATGTATTGAACCATTTTGACAGGCCTATTGTTAATGATAATTATCAACGTTTCCTTATTGATCCTGCACAGTTTGAAAAAAAGCAAAAAATAGAAATTGAGATAGAAGGTGATTGGAGTGGCGCAGCCAACTGGCTGGTAGCAGGATGCATTGCCGGTACTCCTGTTACAATAACAGGCTTGAATTTAGAATCAAAACAAGCCGATAAGCGCATATTGGATTTGTTACAAATTGCAGGAGCAATACCGGATATAAAAAACGATAGAATCACCATTGAGAAAACTTCGCTTCAAGAGTTTGAATTTGATGCAACAGATTGCCCGGATTTATTTCCTATACTTTCTATACTAGCTGCCTGCACCGAAGGCGAAAGTTATATTCATGGGTTGCATCGGTTATTTCATAAAGAAAGTAATCGTGCAGAAAGTATTGGAGAAATGCTACAGCAATTTGAAGTGCCATACTCTATAGAAGATGATAGTCTATGCATTACAGGGACAGAAACATTCCCGGCTGCAACGATAGATTCGTATAACGACCACAGAATAGTTATGGCTGCATCGATAGGTGCTTTAAGAACTAAAGGAACTGTAATAATAAATGAAGCTGAGGCTGTAGACAAATCATACCCTGATTTTTTCAGGCACTTTGTCTCGGCAAGAGCAGAATGTATTTTAAATAAAGATTAGTTATGAACACATTTGGAAGGTTTTTTCGTGTAAGTATTTTTGGAGAATCTCATGGGCAGCGGGTTGGAGTTGTTATCGATGGTTGTCCTGCTGGGATAGAAGTGCATGAAGATGATTTTAATACAGACCTGGAAAGAAGGAAAGCAGGAATGCCGGGTACTACGCCACGCAAAGAAGATGATGCGCCACATATAGTAAGCGGCGTATTTCAAAATAAAACCACTGGCGCACCCATCACAATTATTTTTGAAAACAAAAACACAAAGTCGTCTGACTATGAAGCTTTGAGAAATACACCTCGCCCGGGACATGCCGATTTTGTAATACATAAAAAATTTAATGGCTTCAATGATTATCGTGGTGGTGGACATTCATCCGGGCGACTAACTGTAGCATTAGTGGCAGCCGGAGTGATCGCAAAAAAGATATTGACAGGAATAGATGTTACTGCATCTTTAATAGAAGCCGGTGGTAATGCAAATATTGAGGCGGCAATAGAAAAAGCAGTCGCTGAACAGGACAGCATAGGAGGGATTGTTGCATGTCATGTAACAGGGTTGCCTGTTGGATTGGGCGAACCATTTTTTGATTCCGCAGAGTCTGTGATAAGTCATACAATATTTTCTGTGCCTGCCATTAAAGGAATTGAATTTGGTAGTGGATTTAGTGCAGCACGAATGACGGGCAGTGAACATAATGACGCGATTGTTGATGCAGAAGGAACGACTAAAACAAATAACGCGGGCGGCATTAATGGTGGTATTACCAATGGCAACGAATTATATTTTAAAGTAGCTGTGAAACCGACAAGCAGCACTCCAAAAGAGCAACAAACATGGAACAGCTCTACCCAATCAGTAGAGGCTTTCCAGGTGAAAGGAAGACATGATTTATGTATTGCATTGCGTGTGCCTGTAGTAGTGGAGGCAGCAACAGCAATAGCACTGGCCGATCTGTATCTTTCTCAATAAGATCAAAGGAGATTTATAACCCAATTATTCTTCTATAATAATGCGCATTAGCTGCTGTATTTCATCGGCCTTTTGTTCTTCACGACGGTAGCGGAAACACAGGCTTAATTCTTCCAGCATTTTAAAGATGACTTTGCGTGTTAGCAACGGTGTGAAATATGATTCACGTTCATTAGCATTGATCTTGCGCAGATATGTGTCAACATCTTTTTGTGTATATACTACACCACTTATGGGATCCACATAAAATTGTATCTGCTGCACACCAGTCGTTTCCTGGTTAAAGAAATTGTGCATTGTATCTATATAGGCAAAGACAAATTGCCGTGGAATATCAACTGCAAAAATGGGTATGTCCAGCAGTTCGCAAAGGGATAAATAAAGTACACCTAATGTATAGGCATTTCCTTGCTTGCTTTCCAATACCTGGTTAATAAAGAAATATTTTGGTTCCCGCTCCGTAAGCTCATGCCCCTGCAGCTTATAATAATTATATAGTATGCTATTAAAAACATTTACCTGTTCCAGTGGGGTAAGATAATTGTTCAACTCAAGCCAGATGTTACGCCGTATCTGGTCAAATTGTGTAAGTATGGAAGGAACATTCAGATCGGGATATTGGTATTTTGCGATCAGTATAGCACCTCTAAGTAATTCGGGCTGTTTTGAGCGGCTCCATTCCAGGAATTCATTTTGCAGATCCTGGAAATGAACTCTGTGTATTAATAATTCTATACGCTCCTGAATGGATTGGTCAGCTGTAACTTCCCAAAGCTGCTCCAGGTTGGGTATGATTTCCTTTCCATAATTCAGCAGCTTCTCCGCTACCGTATCAAACACTTCATCATCAGGGTCGTCAATCAATGTTAGTAATGCTGTTATCTCTTTATTTTGCTGCATAAATCTATTTCCTTTTCCTCCTGCACTTTAAATTACAAAAAAATTACTTAGCTCGTTTGCCTTTAGCAGATTTTTTTGGAGGATTTGTTTTTGCATCCTCAATAATTGCTTTTACTTCTTCGATAGTTAGTGCTGCAGCATTTTCTATTTTGTCTTTTGGTATTTTATAGTTGCGAAGTCCTTGTTTTACGTACGGACCATAGGGGCCTTTTAGTATTTTTATTTTTTCTTTTTCAAAGACCTTAATGGTACTCTCGGCCTGCGCTTTCCTTTTTTCTTCAATCAAGGGAGCTACTTCTTCCAGTTCCACCGTATATGGATCCATCTCCTTTTTGAGCGAATAGAATTTCCCATCATGCTGTGCATAAGGGCCAAAGCGGCCAATATTTACAGAAACTTCTTCTCCTTCAAACAAACCCAACTTGCGTGGCAATTTGAATAATTCAAATGCCTCTTCTAGCGAAATGGTTTCTATGCTTTGATTAGTACGAAGCTTTGCAAATCTTGGTTTTTCTTCATCTTCAGTGCTACCTATCTGTACCATCGGGCCAAAACGTCCTAGCCTGGCGACAACAGGTTTACCACTTTCCGGATCTGCTCCCAACACACGCTCACCCTTTGCACGACTTGCAGTTTCTATCGTTGTTTCAACAGTTTCATGAAATGGATGGTAAAACTCGTCTATCATCTTATTCCATACCATTTTCCCATCAGCTATCTCGTCAAATTCTTCTTCAATCTTTGCAGTGAACCCGTAATCCATCACACGCTTAAAATGCTCACTTAAAAAATCTGTTACTACCATACCCAGGTCGGTAGGGAATAATTTAGCGCGTTCGGCACCTACATTTTCGCTATTTGTGCTTTTTGTAACCTTACTGTCTTTAAGTGATAGAATATGATATACTCGTGGTACACCTTCCTTATCTCTTTTTTCTACATAACCGCGCTGCTGTATAGTACTGATGGTAGGAGCATAAGTGGATGGACGGCCTATGCCTAACTCTTCCAGTTTTTTTACCAATGATGCTTCGGTATATCTTGGATTAGGTCGCGTAAATCGTTCTACGGCACGCATCTCCTGAAATTCTAATTGCTGGCCGGTTGTAAGCGGCGGCAACATACCTTCATTTTCTTCTTCACCGTCTTCTTCGTCGCGGCTTTCGGTATATACTTTCAAAAAACCGTCAAACCTCAATACTTCACCGGTGGCTGTTAATGCATCAGGGTGCGTCGAAACATTTATTTTGGCAATGGTACGTTCCAGTTGCGCATCGGCCATTTGCGAAGCCATAGTGCGTTTCCAGATAAGCTCATATAATTTTTTCTGATCCGGATCGCCAACCGATTGCACATTCATATCTGTAGGCCTTATAGCTTCGTGAGCTTCCTGCGCTGATTCATTTTTTGTTTTATAGATGCGCTTCTGATAATATTTATCGCCGTATTGTGCTTTTACCGCATCATGTATACCATCTATTGCAGTTTCGGAAAGGTTTACTGAGTCCGTACGCATATAGGTGATATGTCCGTTTTCATAAAGCTTTTGCGCCAGCAGCATTGTTTTTGATACAGAGTATCCCAATTTACGGCTTGCCTCCTGCTGTAAAGTAGATGTGGTGAACGGCGCTGCGGGAGATTTTTTTGCAGGCTTTACCTGCACGTCTTTTACTGTATATGAAGCATTAATGCATTTCTCAAGATATTCCTGCGCGCTGTTTACATCAGCTATTTTATCCGACCCTTCAGCTTTAAATGTCACCTTCCTGTTATTCACATCAGGCGCATTAAAAAAAGCTTCAACCTTAAAACTGCTTACTGTTTTAAAACGGTTTATCTCACGCTCGCGCTCAACGATCAGCCGTACTGCTACAGACTGAACACGACCTGCGGAAAGATTATTGCGCATGCTCATCTTACGCCATAATACAGGCGATAGCTCAAAACCCACTATACGGTCTAAAATACGACGTGCCTGCTGTGCGTTGACAAGATCCATATTAACCGTTCTCGGATTCTCAACAGCCCTTTGGATCGCAGGTTTTGTAATTTCATGAAATACTATGCGCTTTGTAGATACCGGATCCAGACCAAGCACTTCACACAAATGCCATGATATGGCCTCTCCTTCACGGTCCTCATCCGTTGCCAGCCATACATCATCCGCTTTTTTAGCAAGGCTTTTTAATTCTTTTACTACTTTCTGCTTATCCTCTGATACTATATATTTTGGCTTATATCCATGCTTTATATCAATACCCATATCCTCCTTCTCCAGGTCGCGTATATGGCCATAACACGATTTCACTTCAAAATCTGCCCCCAATATTTTCTCTATCGTCTTAGCCTTTGCCGGAGACTCAACTATCAACAAATTTTTAGCCATTAGTAAATTTCTTTCGTTATAGTGCTTTAATATTTATACTTATTTAAAAAACAAGCCGTGCAATAATAAAGTTTTGTTTTGTAAAAACGAAAGAGTAATTTTTTCATTACTCTTTTAATATTACTATTTATATAAATAAAATAAAAAACTTATTTTTTATTTATAATAGCAAGAAAAGCCCTCAAAAAAGCAAAAAGGGGTAATCTGATATTACCCCGATAATCATTTAATGTACTATTATGGTCAATGCGTTATCGTTATTCGCCCGACAAATTTTTCATCATTGGCA
>Ga0134128_10000250_pt1 | contig 77354 bp, 49 predicted proteins | sample KB31754_FD_96462 | JGI IMG/M metagenome (GOLD analysis project Ga0134128, IMG submission 96462) | Terrestrial soil microbial communities with excess Nitrogen fertilizer from Kellogg Biological Station, Michigan, USA - KB3-175-4 | ecosystem: Environmental > Terrestrial > Soil > Unclassified ... | reverse complement strand
GGTGATTGTTACAGGAGGAACACTGTGTTCTTTCAACGCCCCGCCTCGTCCGATGCGAAGTCGCTTTGCAGCAATCCTTCCACTCACGCCTCCGGGAAATTGACGACGATGACCCACTCACCGTTACCGAAGTCGAAGTCTCACGGCCGGCGTCGCCGGCAGGTCGCCGCGCTCGGCGTACGGGAGGCCCAGCAGTTGCACCCCCGCGAGCTCGACCGTTTGGCTGCCCAAAATCTCCAGCCCCACCGCCCGCGCCGCCGCCACAAATTCGGCTTCGCGTCCATAACCCTCATGATTGCCGGCCACAAAATAGCCCGGCATCGCTAAATCGCGCCACGGTTCCACGAGTTCATCAGCGTTGCAGGGGGTGCCGTCAAACAAATCGCCGGCGATCAAGACCAGGCGTGGCGCCGCCTGGTTCAGCCTCCGGACCACCGCTCGGCTCAATCCGGCGCGGCGAATATGTCCTAAATGCAAATCGCTGACTAGCCCCAGCGTGGCTCCCCGCCAATCAGCCGGCAGTCCCGGCAGCCGCACCTCGATCCCTCGCACCCGAAGCACCGCGGCATTGATCACGCCCCCTAGCGCCACCAGCAACGCAACGCCATAAAGCGCCGCTGCCACCTTCCCATCCGGCAGCCGCCGGCGCGCCAGCCAAACCACCCAACATCCACAGGCCGCCAGAAAGAAATAGGTGGCCAGCCCGAGCCAGGCCGAAGCTGCGGAATACGCCACCCGCACCCACAAACCGCTATACCGGTGGGCCAGCACACTGGTCACAATAAAGCTGAAGGCTAAAATTGAGATGGCAATGATCCACGCCGGGCGATGATCGGGCGACCAGAACTGCATCCAAGTAAACAGGAAAAAAGCATGCCCCAGAATGAAAAGCGCTTGGACAGTAATGGCAAAGGCGGCAAAGCTGGGACGCACCGATAAATTGTAGCTGGCGACCGTCTCATGTCCAACGCCGAAACCAATCCCCGCGACAATCCGCGTGAATCAAAGCGCTGGCTCAAGCCCCGAGTCACGGCCGACCAACTCACCCGTCTGGCTCCGCCCCGCGCCCGCCCCAAGCGCTTGGCTACTTCGGCCGATGCCTGGCGCCGCGCGCGCAATTGGATATGGGCCTGGTGGCTCTGGCTCGCCGCCGCCATCGTGCTGCTCTATTGGGGTCATCATATTGCTCCCGCCATCCTGGCGCTCGTTGCCATCGCGCTCTACCACGTTGCCCCCGAGCCGCATCCGGCGCTCTTTGCCATCGATACCGACCTCAATCCGAACTCCGACGAATTCCGCCTTACCGTCGAGGGATCGACCGGCATGCCCCTGATCGAGGGCAACCGGGCGGCCATCTTCACCTCGGGCGACGACTTCTATCCCGACATGATCGAAACGATCGAAGCCGCCACCGCCTCGATCACCATGGAGCAATACATTTTTTGGGATGGTGACGTGGGCCGCCGCTTCGCCGCCGCGCTCGCCGAACGGTCCCGCGCCGGGGTGCAAGTCAAGCTCCTGCTCGATGCCATTGGCTCCTCGACCATCGGCGAGCCGATTCTGAAGACGCTCGAATCCGGCGGCTGTCATCTCGCCTGGTACCGGCCCATTCATTGGTACACGCTCGACCGCGCCAACCGCCGCGATCACCGCAAGTCGCTGATCATTGACGGACGCATCGCCTACACCGGCGGCGCCGGCATCGCCGACCATTGGATCGGCGATCGTGCGTGGCGCGATACCGAAATTCGCGTCGAAGGCCCGGCCGCGCTCGCCCAACAGGCGGGCTTTGCTCAGAATTGGCTGCTCAGCACCGGTGAGATTCTGAGCGGACCCGCATTCTTCGCCGCCCCCGCTCCGGCCGGCGACGTTCAAATCCAAACCATTCTTAGCTCGCCCTGGAGCGGCGCCAGTGCGGCCGCCACCATGTACCTGATCGCCGTCCAGAGCGCGCGGCGATCGCTCGCCATCGCCAACCCCTACTTCATTCCCGATGCGCGCGTGCTCGAGATGCTCGCCGCCGCCCACCGCCGCGGTGTCGCCATCACCCTCATGCTCTCCGGCGAGCCGTGCGATAGTTGGTGGGCGCGGCAAAATAGTTTGCGGCTCTATGGGGCGATGTTGAAGGCCGGGGTCGAGATTTACGAGTACGTGCCCAGCATGCTGCATCAAAAAACCATGCTCGTCGACGATGCCTGGGGAACCGTCGGTACCACCAACTTCGACAACCGCTCGTTCTCTTTGAACGAGGAAACGAACATTTGCTTCCACGACCGCGACCTCGTGGCCAGCCTTCGCGCCGGCTTCGACGACGACCTGACCCGCTGCCGCCATATTGACGCCGGTGAATGGAGGAGCCGCGGCCTTTGGCGCGAAATGCAGGAGGTCGTCGCCTCGCTGCTCGAGGACCAGGTGTAGTTTGCGGGTCGCAACCTATAACATTCACAAATGCCGCGGCCTCGACGGACGCGTTCGGGTGCCGCGCCTCGCCCGCGTGATGCGGCAGGTGCAGGCCGATCTCTGGGCGTTGCAGGAGGTCATGGCTGCCCAGGCGGCTGAGTTGGCGCAACTTCTGGGTTTCCATGTCGCCTTCGGCGAGGCGCGCTTGCACCGTGGCGCGCCCTACGGCAACGCGACGCTGGCCCGCGCGCCGCTCAGCGCCCAGTGCATTGACTTGACCACCGCCGGGCGCGAGCCCCGCATTGCCCTACGCACCGATTTGACCCTCGACGGAATCGCCTTGCACGTCTTTAACCTCCACCTCGGCACCGCCCATGGCGAACGCCGCTTGCAAGCCGAGCGCCTCGGCACCTCCGAACTGCTGCACGCGCTCGACGTGGTCGGCCCTCGCATCGTGATGGGCGACTTCAATGAATGGACCCACGGCGCCGTCACCCGCCGCCTGCGCCGCGAGTTCCCTAATCACACCTCGCCCCGAGGCTTTCCCAGTGGTCTCCCTTTGCTCGCGCTCGATCACATTTATTGGGACCGTCCTCTGACCGGCGCCCAACCCCGGCTCTACCGCGCCTGGCCGGCGCCGGTCGCCTCCGACCACTTGCCCCTCCTTCTCGATCTGACCGGCGCTTAGTTCGCCGGCGCAGCGCCGCCATACCAGTTAGGCGCTGGTAAACGTGCTCGCCCGCGCGATCGGGGTAACCGCCGCCTGAGCCCTGAGAAGCCTGGCCTCCCGCATTGGTCATGAAACGTTCGCGGCCGGAGGTCAATTTTTACCGTTTTTATCTGCCAATCGGCGCCGCACACGCCTCTAGCCCCTCTAAGTCCGCGCCATCCAGCGCCTTCTCATACATCGCGATCTCGTCCACGGCGCCAACGAAATTCGAGCCGCCGACGATAAAATCCGCCTCGCGCGGATTGTTACCCCGGGCCACTGTCCGCGTCGCTTCCGCTCGGCCGTCTATATACAGCGTCGCCGTTCCTGCGAGTGTGCTCGAAAGCGCAACCTGCGACCACTCCCCCGCATGCAACGCGCCGTGGGAGACCATGCAGCGGTGATCGGGAAAACAAGCCGCCACGCGTCCGTCCGCTTGCAGAGCCAAACTCCAGCCATGGCTCAATACAATTCCCGGCGTCATGCGCGCCGGCCGAATCCAGGCCACCACCGTGAGCTGATCGCGCCATTCGCGAGCCAGTTTCAAATCGCGGCCGAAATCCACCCGCGCCGCCGGACCTGCCAGACCAAACGCCTGCCCCACACGCCCCGGAACATATTGCACCGCCGGGCTGGCGTGGCCCGCCAGCATTCCCCAGGCGTCGTCGGCGCTCCCATCCCCTGGCCACCACGCGTCCAAATCGTCGGCCGGCGGCGTGCATTCGTTTTGCGAGGCGAGAACCGCCACCGCATTGCGATCAGTCATCGGTACGAACAGCCGCGTTCCGTCCGCGCTCATAATGCTCGACCCTGCGCTCACAGGCAGCACCGCCATCGTCGCGAGTCGGGTCGTATCCATCAAATGCAGCCGTCCCGCTGAAACAATCGCCAGCCCGCCATCGCGGCTGAAATTGATCTCCCCGACCGCCGCGCTGCTCGGCACCTCCCGCAGCAATTGCCGTGTCGCGGTGTTAAAGACGTACAGCATCCAGGGCGAGTCGGGCCGGCATCCACGATGGTCATAGCCGGCCTCTGTGCAGGCGTCGGCATTGCCCACCCATAGCTGCGCCCCGTCGCGCGTCACCGCCATCGGACTCCCCACCAGCGGCACATCACCCCCCAAGGTGTGCGTCAGCCTGACCTCCGGCAGCGAAAACTCTCCGATGGAATCGTGCCCCGGCCGGCCCGCCGGACCGCCGCACTGAAAGCCAACGTACAGCGTACCCCCGTCCGGCGCCACCGCGAGCGAAACCGGGCAGGCCGGGGTTGAGAAATGGCTGACCTCCAGCGTCGCGGTATTCACCCGCGCCAGTCCGTCGTATCCGAGCGCCACGTATAGCCAGCGCCCGTCCGGCGTCAGCGCGATATCCAACACTGGCTTGGGAAAACCAACCTCCTGCACCGCCCCTGTGGCCGTGGCGATCGTGGCGATTCCGTGACTGCCCGCCACATAGACCCGGCTGCCGTCGCTGCTGGCGCGCAATTGGGTCGGCGGCCAGCCCAGCGGCAACGTTGCCAGCGTAGTCAGGCGGTCTGTGTCAACCACACTGACCGAGTTGGAGCCCCAGTTGGAGACATAGAGCCGGGCTCCGCCGGCGGCCAGTACCGCCGCCCGGGGCGCGGTACCGACGGTAATTAATCGCATGGGCACAGACCCATGCCCGACCGGATCGGTAAAAAATCGTGCTGCCACCGCACTCCCGTTCAAGCCCGCCGCCAGCGTCGCGTTCGGAATTCGTTTGGCCGTCAGGCCTCGCGAGATCATCCAGCCGGCAATTGCCAGCACGACCAAAGCCGCCGCCCCGGTACCCCATGCCATCTGGGTAGCCCAGGCTTGCTTCGCCGGTTTCGATTTCACCTCCTGCGGCGCGACCGGAACAGAGCTCCTCCGCTCCGACCATCGGTCCAACTCCTCACGGAAGGCAAACACCGAGCCCAATGTCTGGTGTTCTAACCGATGTACCGGAAGTCCCTCGCTTTTCTCCCAGCGCTGCACTGTGCGCACGTCGCGCCGCAGGTACGCTGCGATCTCTTTCCATGATTCCAGCCGCCCATCCTCAGCCGCCCCTATGGGTACCGGGGAACGCTGGCTGGGCGCCGGCCGTAGACTGCCATTTGACATACGACAAAGTGCGACATTAGCCGTCAGACAAGAAAAAACCAGACTATGCCGCTTGCCTGCGCCATTCGCGGAAATGAGAATAGCACGTCGGCAAGAGTCACACACACAAATCCCACCGGAGACTAACACCATGCGCCTGCGTCCCTTTGCCCTCTGCCTGATCGGTTTTTTCCTAGTTTTTTCCTACGGCTGCGGCGGAAATGTCAGCAACCAGCCCACTGCCAGCGTCGCTACAAGTGCCACCCTGAGCCCTTCCTCGGCCTCGGTGGTACAAGGAAAAACCCAGCAATTCGCGGCAACTGTTAAGGACCAGTTCGGTGCGACGATCGCGGGTGCAAGCGTGTCCTGGTCCAGTTCCAATACCAATGTGGCAACGGTGAGTTCCTCGGGATTGGCCACTGGCGTCGCTCCCGGCACCGCAACCATCACCGCTACGGACGGCGCCGCCTCCGCCGGCGCAAGCCTCACCGTCACGGCCCCGCCCATCGCCTCGGTGACCGTCTCCCCCTCGGGAAGCACCACCATTGAAACCGGCGCCACTCAGACTTTCACTGCAACCGCCAAAGACGCGAATGGCAATGCCGTCACCGGCGCCACATTTACTTGGACCAGTTCCAACACCGCCGCCGCCACCATCACCAGCGCCGGCGTTGCCACCGGTGTTGCCGCTGGCTCGACCAACATCACCGCCTCCACCGCCGGAATCACGAGTTCCGCTGTCGCCGTTTCCGTGATCCAATCGGGCAGCGTTTCCGGTGTGGCCGCTTCCGGCTCCCCCCTCGCGGGTCTTACAGTGACTATGAAGGATACCACCGGAGCCTCGCGCACCGCCGTCACTTCCGCAACCGGTGCCTTCACCCTCGATTCCAGCGGCCTGACTCCGCCCTTCATCCTTACCGTCCAGCCCGCTACTGGTTCGCCTTTGTTCAGCGTAAGCGCTGACTCCAACCTCACCACCACGATAAACCTCGATCCCATCACCGATATGATTGCGCGTTCGGTGTACAGCGCACAGGGTCTGACGGTGACCAACGCCTTTGCCTCACCCGCCTCCGTCGGGCTGCCCACCGCCGCACAAGTGCAACTGGTTGGCCATCTCTACCAAACGGTCTTCCAGCTTTGGCTCAACAAGGACGGCGTGGCCACCCCCGCCACCTTTAACTTTATTTCCACTCCTTTCACCGCCAACGGCGCTGGATTGGACCAGGTGCTCGACCAAACCAAGATCAATAGCACCACCGGCGCGATCGCTGTAACCGACGGCACCACCACCCAAAACTCGACTGTTACCTTCACGCCGGCCAGCGACACAGTCACCGTGAATACTTCGACCACCTCCGGCGGCACCACCTCCGTGAGCACTGCCAGCACGGGAGTGCCCGCCACTTCAGCCCAGGCCGCCGCGCTCGCCGCGATTCAGACCGCATTGGCGAATTTCGCGCAAGTCATCAATACCAAGGGCGCGCAACTTGCCGATGTCGATCTCGAGCCGTTCATGACCACTGGACTGCAATTCGAAGCCTTGAATCGCGCCCAGTTTGCCGCCAAACTGGCTGGCCTGGCGCGTGGACAAGCCACTACTCTCCAAGCCACAGCCCTCAACAGCCTCGACGCCAGTGGCGGATCGGCACAAGTATCGTTGGTGTTCACCTTCGGCACGACCACATTCTTCACCAACATGAATTTTCAACTGGTTGGCGGTGCCTGGCAGATCGCTGGTGACGGCCGCCTTGCTAACGTGAGCGAAGACTCGACCATGTTCACCTCCCAGCGCGGGGCTACGACCCAAAGCTCCGATCAGATCTTTGTTGATGTTAAAGCTCCGACTGGCACGGTCGCCGCTAGTCCAATTGTCAACAGCCCTGGCCTGCTCAACAATGTGACACTGAGCCCAGCCAATCCTATTGCGGAGACATTCCAGGCAACGCCCACCTCGACGGTTCAGGTGACCCTCGACCATTGGAACCTATCCGCCGTCAACACCACCACCGTAGTGCCCGCCGGGACCGCATTTACGTTCACCCTGACCGCTTCCGGCACTCCGGTCACATACACCGATTTCAGCAACGCCTTCACTACCGACGCCGTCGCCTTCACCGGCATTTCAAGCGGAGCCCTTTCTGGCGTAACTCTTGGCGCCCAAAACACGTTCACCTGGAATCTGCCCCGAACCTACGCCCTGGCCTCGTTGGAACTGCGCGCCGACGTTTACGATGGCGATCCTAATTCGCCTTCAACCACGCAGTGCCGCGGCACCGCCGGATCGGATTTGTTCCTGCCACTCACCACCGCGACAGCTGCCGTTCTCGTGCCCACCACCTGCAACGGCAAACCGACCGCCGCCGTGGACATCTTTTTACTCATCCAGGGGATCAACGGCGAAGAATCGGAAGCTGACGCCTTCTTCAGCAATTTCACCAGCTCGCCGTTTCAAATCCTCTTGAACCACGCCCCCAGGCCAAAGTTGCAATTCTGACCCGCTGCTCGGCGACTGCATCAGTCAGGTAGTTCGCGGACGCGGGCCGGCCATTGTCCCGACCATCGCTGGCCCCGCGTCCCGGTCTTCTGTGAGCTGGGCCCAATTCCCGTTCTCCCCTTGCGCTTCACCTATGACCCGCTCACCCTCGCCGCCTCCGCCCTGCTTCTCTTTGTGGTTGCCATCGTTGCTTGCCTGATGCCCGCATTCCGCGCCATGCGCTCCGACCCCATGGCGGCGCTCCGCTGCGACTAAGCGGTCTCGTAAGCCGCCTACCAGACCTTTTTGAAACGAGCGTTCAGGCCGATGCCGCCGTTCTGGTCGCGCACCGCGCTCAGCGACACGCGCGGCGAGACCGTGTACTGGATCTCGATGACGTCCCGCTGCGTCGAGGTCACATCCGTCGATACCGTGACAAACAAACTACCGGTCACCCGCTGCTGGATGGTAATGCGCGCCCCGGGATTTTGCTGCCCGCCGCCCAGGACCGGGTCAATCGAGAGCTGCGATATGCCGGCGATCTTCTGCACCCGGTCGGTGATCTGGCTCGAGACCGCGCTCGCCACCAAACCCTCCGCGCCAAGATTGCCGGGTGCCGGGTTCGCGGCCGAGGCCTCTGTGGTTTGCCCAAATGCCAGGAGATTGATAATGTCCGCCGGCGGCAGCGCCGGATCGGAGGTATAGGAGGCGTGGAGGTTCGAAGCCGGCCCCTGAAAATGCAAATGCAGGTTGTACTGCTGAATGGTCGCGTCGGCCGACAGATTCACCACCGGTTCCGTGCTATTGGGGTCAATGAAATCAAGCGAACCCGGCTGCAACACGAAGCGATCGCCCCGGTAGATTAGATCGCCGCTGTTCAAGCTGACCCGCCCCAACACCACCGGATCGGCAACCGTGCCGGTAATCGTCAGGTTCGCGCCCGCCTGCAGGCTGAAGTCCGGCGACGACGTGTTGATCTGGTTCGGCGTCGTAATCCCAATGTTTAACGCGACATTCTGGCTGAAGCTGCCTGGCGCCGCCACCGCGGTGTTGTTGGTTGAGACTTGCGACAAAAAAGTCATCAGATCGAACTGCGGCGTCACCGAGAGATCATCCAGTCGTACCCGGCCGTCGAGCAACGCCGATTGCATATTGCCGGTGAGCGCCAAATCCGCTCCCATCGTTTCACGTAGCGTGGTCGGATACAGCATCCGCACCCCGCGTGCGGCCACCGCCAGGTTGAATTCCAGAGGCTGCAGCGATACCCCGCCGGTGGCGGTCACTTTGCCCCCACCCACGGTGCCGCTAAAGTTCGATATATCCAGCCGTCCGTTGCCAAGACGAATAACGCCGTTGGCGTTTTCCAGCCCCACCGGCAGCGACGGCGTGGCCAGCGACGCATTCACGATTTGGAAATTGCCTGCCATCGTGGGTGCCGCCGGGCTGCCCGCCGCGCGTACGTCCATGCGCAATTCGCCGCCCGTCGTGTAGTCCGGATCAATCGCCGAAACGATCTTCAAATTCACTGTCCCCACCGCACTCAAGGTGGCCGGTACCGTGCTTCGAATCGGATAAGAGCCGCTGAGGCTCACGTTCGTGTCGGTGCCTTGAATGCTCGTTGGTTGCAACCGCAGCACGCCGCCGGTAAGGTCCAGCCGCACCGGCGCTGTGGCCGCGAGTGTCACGGAGTCGCCGGCTTGCAACCGGAACAGGGGCAGTTGCAGATGCGCCTCGAGTAAGTCCAGCCGCTTCAGCGGACCTGTCACTGCTAGATGCACAGCCGTTTGGCCGCTGACATTGCCGGCCACGCTCGGCGCATACAGCGCCAATAGCGGCCCCAGCGAGATCGTCTGCGTGTCGAGCGTGGCGTTGGCCTGATAATCGCCGGTAAGCGCGACCGTCGCCTGCCCGCTGAGAGTGGTTCCAACCGCCTGCGTCTGCAAGCTGGCTCGCACCACTTTTTGGGCCAGCACGGCATGCAGCCGCAATTGGTTGATGCTCTGGCCGTTGTAAGCCAGCTTGGCGCTGCTCAAATCAACCTGCGCCTGGGGATTGGCCACGGTTCCCTGACCTGAGGCGTCGAGGGAAATCGCGCCTTGCAGCGTGGGCGCGCGCGACGCGACGGTATGCAGCCGGGCCAATTGAAGATTGTCAGCTCGGAACTGCGCCACGAATGTGGCCAGCTTGAAATTGTAACTTCCGGTCAAGTTCATGGCGCCGGCCGGGGCGGTGGCATTCACTGTGGCCTGGAGGTTGTCCCCGCTGGCTCGGAATCCGGCCCGAAATGTCTGCAGCGGCTCGTCCATGCTTCCGGTCACCACGTGCGGGTTGGCCACATTGGCATTGCCTTGGCCGGCCAGATTCAACTCGGTTCCGCTGACGCCCAGGTTGGCTCCCAGCGTTCCTGTCATGGGTAGCGGCCGCCCAGCGAGCTTCGCCACCTCGGCGAGCGGCAGCGCCGTTACGGTGGCGTTGGCATGGAACGGCATCGCCGGAGTGAACGACCACTGGGTCAATTCAGTGGCCCCGTTGAAGGCAATGCGCCCGCCAGAGACGGCGATTAACTGCCCGCCGCTCACCGCCGCCTGATGCGGATTGGCGCTAACCGCCAAGCTCAGCGACCGCCATTGCGTTCCGCGCACGGCCAGCGGCGCCGCCGCCACCTGCCCGCTGATCGCCGGGTTGGCCAGCGTTCCAGACACCGTGCCGTTAAAGCTTCCTGCGCCACCCAGGCCCATCGGCGCCGGGGGCTGGCTCCCCATCGTCACCGCCGCTGCGTCCGCAATCGCCTCCACCTCGCTCAAATCGCTGGATTGCATCGCAACCGTCAGGTGGGAGCGCGATGCCACCGTGCCGTTCGCGACCACCGAACTATGCGCTGATGCGAGTGAGGTATTGGTCAATGTCAGCTGCTGCGCCGGCTCCGAAAAGCGCGCGTGAATCGCGCCTCGTAGCGGAATTGCGGGCGCGTTCGGGCGCTTCAGCGCGGCGTTCACGGTGCCATCGGCGTTGGCCTCCAATTGCCGGAACGCTGCCGCCCCCGACCAATGGGCGCTAGCGTCGGCGCTCACTGTTCCGGCGACCCCGCGCGCCCGTGGAAGTTGCTCCAGCCTGATGCCCCGCACATTCAGCCGCAGCGTTGCGGCGCCGGCCCCGCTCAAGTCGCGAATACCAAGGGTGGCGTTCACCACGCCGCCGAGCGCGTCGGCGCTGAACCGGCTCAAATTCAAATTGCCGCTGCCATACTGCACCGCGCCGTTGATGTTGCGCACCGTCGTGGCCACTCCGGCTTGATGCAGTGCCAAAGCGCCGCTGTTGAACGTTGCGTCCGCCCTTAAAGAACTGGCGCGATCGTACGCCAGCGTACCGTCAATCGCCACGCCCCCGCGGACTCCCTGTTGGTAAAATGCCGACCCCAGTTGCGCCGTGTCCAGCGTGATCTGGTATTTCGCGTGCACCACCGGATTGCTATATCCATCTACCCGGCCATTGAGCGCAATCCGCGAATTGCCGCTCGCCAGATCGAGCTTCGATATCGTGACGCCGCTCGGCGTCGCATCGAAATCCACGTCCAGCGAATTTGCCAGCGGCTGATAGTGCTCGAACTGTACTCGTCCGTCGGCGTAGGCGAAGTTGCCAAGATAATGCTTCCCCGCCGCCGCAAACGAAGATTGGAACCGTACCCGTTGCAACGCTGCCTGCAACTCGCTGGGGCGGCTGTTGGCGTAAACTTCGCCCCGGTTAATCGCCGCATGGCGAATCGCCAGATCAAACAAATTCGTGTTGCCGTTTGACGAACTGGCATTCGCACCAAACCGCGGGATGTTCGTCCGTCCGGCGGCGTCCTGGTAAAACCAAATCACCGGATGGTCCGCCGTCAAATCGGACAGATACCACGCCCGGTGCAGCAGCGACGTGATCTGGATTCCAATATGAAGATGATCCACCCGCAAAAGCGGCGGATTGACATACGGCGCCGCTCCTGGCACCACGACATCGTACAAATCGAAAGTTGGCGCCAAGCCCGAGATATGCAGGCTGTAGTTTCCAATCTCGACGTTGCTTCCCATCGCGGCCGTCGCTTGCCGCTCCGCCGTCTGCAACAGGTACTGGTGGATACGCCCATTGTGCAGGACCAGCCATACGCCAACACCCGCCAAAATAATGAGGGCGACAACTACGATGCCGACCCACTTCGCCACCCGGCGCCATCGGTGCGAACCACCCCCATGCACCAGTTGTAGTGGCGGCGGTGGCGGTGGCGAATTGGGAAGTGCGCTCAAAATGCCTGTCCTAGTGTGATGAAAATTTGGGTCCCTTTGACGCCCGGCAGCGGATTGAGATTGTGGCCCAAATCAATCCTGATCGGACCCACCGGCGTGGAGTACCGCAACCCAATGCCCACCGAATTCGTATACGATGCGCCCAAGTTGCTGAAACCCAAGTGGTTGAACACGTTGCCGCCGTCGTAAAACAACGCCACACCCAGGCCGCTGTAGATCTTAGGCGTCGGAATACGCAATTCCGAATTTAGAATGAAGAGGGCATCGCCGCCCACCGGCACCTGGATCAGGGAGCACGTCGAGGGATTGTTCGGGTCGCCGCATGCCGGTATCGTTTTCTGTGGTCCCGCGCCATCCAGCGGGAAGCCGCGCAGGGTGCTCCCGCCCCCGGTGAAAAACTCCTGGCTGAGCGGCACAAAGCTATTGCCAAAGGCATGGTCAAAACCCAGCCGAACGCTGTTGGCCCAGATAATTTGGCCGGGTATCTTGTGGTAGTAAGCCACCTGAGTGACCATCTTGCTGAAGTTCACGCTTGATCCCAGGGCTTGCGGATTGAAATCCGTTTCGAAGCTTTCCAGTATTCCCTTGTGCGCATCCAGCGGATTATCGCGGCTGTCCCGGATGATCGTCGCCGACAAAGTTGACAACCGTATGTGCAGATCCCGGGTGGGTACTAGGGCCGGAATCAACACGCGTGACAAACCGGTTTCGCTGAATTGGTACCGCAAAAACAGGTTCGTGGTCTTGTCGGCGTTCAGCGGCCGTTCGAGCTGGTAGGAGAGCCGCGCCTCGCGCGAACTAAAAATCGGGTTCTGCGAATCCTGCTCCGCCGACAACTGAAGGTTGCTGCTGTAATTCGACCAAAGCAGGTCGGGGTCCGAAAACGTGATTGAACCGTGCTGATCCAGCCGCCCCGCAAAGGCGCCCACCGATAGAGTCTCGGCTTTTCCGCCCAGGTTCAACCGCGTGTACTCGATATTGGCGCTGGGCCCGTAAAATGTCGCCTGGCTGGTCTTGAAACTGCTCGGCAGGCCCACCACGGGCAAGCCGGGCAGCGCCACCGTTCCGCTTGGAATGCTGCCGCCGCGATTGGTCAGGTCAAAGCCAAATCCATAAATTAAGGTATTGCGCCGCGCCTCATGCACCTTGACTAGAACATCTTCCTCGGTCTGGGTGGTGATCGGGCGCCGCGGTCCGACTTCAGTCCAGTCGAAAACCCCCGGCGCGTAGAGCTGGCTCTCGGCCGCCAGCATGTCGTTCTCGGTCAAGGGCTGCTCCGCCTGTATCTGCTTGGTATTCCTGTCTATCAGCCGCTGCTGCGTGATGACGCGCCCTTCGGTGACGATCGACGCCGTCCGCACCCGCGGTCCCTCCGTGATGGCGTAGACCACGTTGACCAAATGCGGCTGCCCCGGTGTCCGTTGCGCCGTCGCGCGTAGCGTCGCGTTCAAGTATCCGCGCGACAAGTACTGCGCCAAGATCTGGGCCCGGTCCTTGTTGAGCAGCGACTGCGCAAAGGGAGTGCCTGGCCCAACCATTAACCCATTCGGCGCGAGTTCCGCGGTGGGCAGCGTGTTGCCGACGAATTGCAGCGAGTTGACGTAATCCTGCGTCCCCTCCTGCACCTTGAATTCGACCGCCACATTTCCGCCCGGATGCGTCACCACCGGCGTGACCTTGACCCCGCTGTATCCCGAAGCTTGGTATAGCGATTCGATATTGGTCACACTCGTGCGTAGCAGGTCCTGACTGTAGGCGCCGTGCGAGAAAAAGAAAAATCCTTCGGGCTGGATCTTCACCTGCGGCAGCAAATCGCTATCTTCAAAAAAACGATTGCCCGTGAATGCGACCTTCTCCACGTCGTGGCGCGGACCCTTGACAACGTTATAAACGATCGTTTCAGGGCCGTTCGGCGGCGCCGTTACTTGCGTCGTTACCTTGGCGTCGAAGTAACCGTTCGAGGATAGGTAATTTTGGAGGCTGGTCTGGCCTTCCTGGATCAACTCCTCGTCCACGCGGCTTTCCTGCAGGACCGGCAGCAGCCCTTTTCGATTCCACGGCCAGAGGTGCAGGCCGTTGACCTTCAGAGTCACCAGCGGACCAGGGTTCACGTCGAACGTAATATCGGCCCGGTTGGTGGCAGGCGAGTACCGCGCCCGCCCCAGGCGAACCTGGGCGGCGAGGTGCTCCTGGCTGTTGAGCGCCGACTGCAGGTACTTCGTCGCGTTTTGCAGCTCGCGGTAGGAATACGCTTTCCCGGGGATCACCGCTGAGCGTCGCAGCCGGGCCATGACCGAGGTCAGCACCGACTGCAAATGTTGCGATTCCTCAGGCGTCGCGCCCGCCAGCGTCACCGTGCCAAACTTCGCCCGCGGCCCCATGGTCACGTGATACCGCACCGTCACCAGTCCGTGTTTGCTGTCGGTTACCAATTCCGGCTTCACCTGAGCCTGGAAATACCCGACCTGCTGGAAGTACCGTATAAGGCCGGTCGTGCCCGCCGCGACGTCGTCAGGGGTGTAGGGTGCCTCGCTCTGGTAACCAGCGGCCTCCAGCAGCCGGGTATAGGAGAAGCGCAAGGCCCCCGGAAATTGGTAAATGCTGAAGTACTCCGCCGGCTCCAGGACGAATAGCACTTCTAGCCCCTGGGCCTCGGGGTTCACCTGGAGCTGTACATCCTTCAGTGGACTCCCCTGCGGCGATGCCACGTGCGCCAAATCCGCTTTCAGTTTGGCAATGGATTGGTCCACCGACCTGCGCACAAAAGGCGCCCCCGCCTTTTGGGGCAAACCGGCCAGAAGCGGCGCCGGATCCAAACCCGGCCAGCCGGCAATCTGGACCGTCGCAACGTTCTGGCCCTCGTACGCAGGCAGCGCCGTCACCGTGGCCGGCGCCGTAACCGGTGGCGTATGGGGCGGAATCTGGCTCGCAGGCGACGCCCCCGGCGGCCGCTGCGTAGGTGGCTTGGGAGGCTTACTCTGCTGCTGCCCACTCAATGCCACCGCCAGGCAGGCGAAGGCGCCCCACCCCAATGCCCATTTCATAGGGACTTAGATGCATGCCCGCTCCGTCAGGGTAGTGCAAGCTTGCTGCTTTCAGCGGAAATCTAATTCTTCCAGTCGAGCACCGTATTGCTATTGCCCGCTTCTCAGGCGAAAATACATTCCCGGCAGCTCTGCCCATAAATCAATGAAACGATTAACGAGCGCCCTCGCCTCCTGCTTATTGCTGGCCTATAGCTTCGCGGCGCCGCTCGCGCTCGAACATGAACTGCTTACCTTCATGAACGTCGCCCGCGCCGATGCCCGCTATCACGCCGAAACCCAGGGGCTGGCCCACCCCCTAACCTGGAATGCCGCCGTCGCCGAGGTCGCCCTGCGCCACTCCGAAGAGATGGCACGAAACCATACTCTAAGTCACACTAGCAATCGCGGGCTTGACGTCGGCCAACGCCTCGATGCCGCCGGCATAACTTGGAGCAGCGCCGGCGAAAACGTCGCTTTGGCCTCATCCGTCGAGCAGGTCGAGAACATGATTATGCGCGAGCCGCCGTTTCAGGCTAACCATCGCGGCAATGTCCTCAACCGCCATTTCACCGAGGTTGGCATCGGCATCGCCCGCGCAGGCGCCCAACTGTATGTAACCGAAGACTTTTTGTCTCACTAATTGCGAAGTGGTGCATACTCTGCGCATGCGTTTTAGCCATGCTTCGCTGGTCTTGGCCTTTGCCACAATCACCTTGGCGCAAACTCCCGCGCCCGCGCCCCGCGTCGATCACCCGCTCCAGCGCGAGCAATGGTTCCAGCGCTTTCGTCAGACCGGCGATAACAGGCCCGCCGCCGAGCATCGCTATTTCAGTTATCTCCAATCGTTGGATATGCCCACCGCGCACGCTGCGCGCCTCAACAACGATAAGATCAGCCCCGCCGGCATACCCAACAGTGTCGGCGGCGACTGGGTCGAGCTAGGCCCCCGCCCCCAGACAAACCCTAACTTCGGCAACCTCTCTGGACGCATGAATGCCATCGCGGTGGATCTGGCCAAGGACCCTACCGGCAACACTGTCTATCTCGGCGCTGCCTACGGCGGCATCTGGAAATCCACCAATGCTCTCTCCGCCAATCCAACTTTTACCTCGATTGGCGACAACCTCCCCAGTCTCGCCATCGGCAGCATCGCTCTCGATAGCACCACCACCCCCACCACCATTTATGTCGGCACCGGGGAAGCCAACGAGGCCGGTGACAGCTACTATGGCGTTGGCATCCTGAAATCGAGCGATGGCGGCGCGACTTGGAAGACCACCGTCAATACTGACTTGGGCAGTTTGTTCGGCCTCGCCACCTCGCGCGTCCTGGTCGACGCCGCCAATCCCCAGGTCGTCCTGGCTAGCACCTCGTTTTCAGGAGTCTTCAGCGGAACGGATCGCGAACTCGTACCCGGCACTGTGGGCATTATTCGTTCCGTTGACGGCGGCGCCACGTATACCACCACCATGTCGAACGCCGAGGTTACCGACATGATTTACGATCCCGCTTCCACCAGCTACTTTGCCGCCGTTCGCGGTACCGGCGTCTGGAAATCAACCGACCGCGGCATTACCTGGTCCCAACTCCCGTCGCCCTTCGGAACGGTTGCGCCCGATAAGACCAATTTCTCCCGCGCCTCGCTCGCCGTCCGCGGCGGCGTCCTCTACGTCTTGGTGGCCGACCTCAGCGGCCAGCCGACCTCCCCGGGGGATTGCGCCGGCGCCGCCTCGTGTTCGGGATTAGTCGCCTTCAGCGGCAGCACATGGACGGCAATGAGCCCGCCGCCCAACATCTTCAACAACAACGGCCAGGGCTTCTACGACCAGCCCATCGCCACCCCGCCCAACTCCACCCTGCTCCTCGTCGGCGGCATCGACGTTTTCTCGGCTGATTTGTCCCTCTCGACCCTCCAGTGGACGAACCTCACCAACGCCTATGGTGGCGGTTCCGTTCATCCCGATGAACACGTGATTTTCCCCCTCAATGCCACCCGTTGGATCATCGCCAACGACGGCGGCGCTTGGTCGACCGCCAACGCTGGCACGACCTGGAGCAACATGAACGCAACCATCGGCGCCATCCAGTTCTACGGCGTAAGCGCCGATCCGGTGACGGTTGGTCGCCTCATCGGCGGTTCCCAGGATAACGGCACCGCCGTCGCTTCCGGCAGCGTGCAATGGCCCACCGTTGTTGGCGGCGACGGCGGTCATACCGCCATTAATCCCAGCAAGCCGACTCAGGTCTTCACCGAGAACTTCGATGTCTCGCTCCAACGCTCCGATGACGGCGGCACAACTTTTTTCACCGTCGTCGACGGCAGCACCATCCCCGACGCCAGCGAATTCTACGTGCCCTACACCCTCGCGCCCTCCGATCCCACCACTGTCTATCTCGTCACCACCCGTGTCTGGAAAGGTCCAGCCTCGGCGACGTCGGGCGCCGGCTGGGCCCCGGTTAGCCAGCCGCTGGTCACCAGTAAGGGTGATGACCTCACCACGATTGCCGCCTCGCCCAGTTCACCCGACGTGATCTACGTTGGCAGCGTCTTAGGCAAAATCAGTTCCACCGCCAACGCCACCGCTGCCACGCCAACCTGGGCGCAAGTCACTTTGGGGGGCGACAACAGCACCGGCCCCATTTCCGCCATCGCTGTCAGTCCCACCGCACCCAGGACTATCGTTTGGGCCCATGGCTTTGTCGGCGCCCAGCCCGCGATCTATATCTCAACTGATGGCGGATTAACCGACACCAGCATCGCCGGCAATCTGCCCGGCGGCACCGTCAACGCCATTCTTTTTGATCCCGTTGTCCCCGCCGATCTTTTCATCGGCACTGACGTTGGCGTCTTCGAAGCCACCGACGGCGGCAGCAATGGCGAGACCTGGATTCGCCTCGGCGACAACCTGCCGGCGACCGCGGTCCTCAGCCTTTCCTTGACCCGCGCCAGCGGCAAGCCCGTCCTCGTCGCCGGCACCCACGGCCGCGGCGCCTGGTCCATCGCCGTCCCCAACCCGCTTGTTGTTGCACCCGCATCGATCAGTTTCGGTAGCCAGGTTCAGAACACCACCAGCGCCGCCATGAGCACGACCCTCACCAACGGCAACGGAAGTTCGACCACCATAGCAAGTGTTGCGTTAAGCGGCGCCAACGCTGCTGATTTCACTCTCACTTCGGCCACTACCTGCACCGCCGGTGCGGTGATCGCCGCCAACGGCACATGCCTCATCAGCGCCACCTTCAAACCCTCGTCCACCAGCGCCGAATCCGCCGCCGTCAATGTCGCCGACAACGGCACGCCTGCAACGGTCACCATCGCTCTGACCGGCACCGGAACGAACGCCGCCCAGGCTGCCTCGCTCAATCCCGCCACTATCACCTTCCCCGCGCAGGCGCTCGGCGTGAAAAGCGCAGCTCAAGTCCTGACCCTGACCAGCAGCGGCACCGGCACCCTCACGATCAATTCAATTGCCGCGACCGGCGATTTCGCCGAGACCAATAACTGTGGCGCAACTCTTGCGACCACCACCAGTTGCACCATCAATGTGACCTTCACCGCCACCGCGAGTGGCACCCGCACCGGCACCCTCACGGTCACCGACAACGCCAGCCCGACTACCCAAACCGTTGCCCTCACTGGCATTGGCAGTGGACCAGTCGCCGGCGTTGCGCCTTCGAGCCTCGCCTTTGCCGTTCAAGCCACCGGCACCACCAGCACCCCCCAAGCGGTCACCTTGACCAACACCGGCAATACCGCCCTGACGATTACATCGGTCGTCGCCACCGGCGATTTCGCCCAGACCAACACTTGCGGTTCAAGCCTGGCCGCCAGCGCCTCCTGCACCATCAACGTTACCTTCTCGCCGACCGCGATCGGCAATCGCACTGGCTCGATCACGATTACCGATAACGCCACACCTTCCACCCAAACCGTCACGCTGACCGGCACCGGCGGCGCCCCGGGCGCCAGCCTGGCGCCGGCCGCACTGACTTTCACCGCCCAGGCCGTTAACTCGAGCAGCGCCGCCCAATCCGTCACCCTTACCAACTCCGGCACAGTGCCACTTGCCATCACAACCGTCGCCCTTAACGGCACCAACGCCACCGACTTCACCCAGACGAACACCTGCGGCGCGACCCTGGCCGCGGGCGCTAATTGCGTTATCACGATCGTCTTCAAGCCTGCCGCCACTGGTAACCGAACCGCTACCCTGACCGTCGCCGACAACGCTGCAGCGAGTCCACAAACGGTGGCACTCACCGGTGCCGGCGCGGATGTGACCATCGTTCCCGGTGCCGGCTCCTCGTCCACCGCGACCGTCGCCGCCGGTGCAACCGCCAGTTATACCTTGGCGTTCAACTCGGTGAACGGCTTGGCCGCAACCTTCGCCCTTACCTGCGCCGGTGCGCCGACCGCCGCCAGTTGCACCGCCAACCCGGCCAGCGTTTCCGTCTCCGGCACCGCCGCGGCAACCACCACCATTTCAGTCACCACCACGGCCCGCTCCCAAATCCTCTGGCTGCCCACCGCCCGCTGGTACTTCTGGATGCTGCTCGCCTTTGGTCTCCTCGCCCTGCTCAGTCTCGCAGCCGCTAGCCGCGCCCCAATGCGGCGGAGGCACATCTGGGTGGCCACCGGAGCAGTCGCTCTGGCATTCGCCTTCGCTGCCTGCGGCGGCGGAGGCGGAGGCGGCGGGGGTGGCGGCGGGGGTGGCGGCACCACGCCCAGCGGCACTCCGGCCGGCACCTATCCTCTGACCATCACCGCTACCAGCGGCACCGTAGTCCGAACCACGACCTTAACCCTCGTAGTTAACTAACCCAGCCACCGCACCGCGCTCAGCGACCCAACCGCGATCGCGATCCACAGCAGCAGTCCCTGCACCAGCGGACGTGCGCCCACGGTGCGCAACGTCGCCCGCGACAGCCCGGCCCCGATCAGCAGCAGCGTTACCGTCAAGCCAATCACCGCCATTCGCGTCAGCGCCGGCGCCGCGATCGCAAGGCTGGGCATCAGCGTGCGCGCCAGCGACGCCAGTAGGAAGCATCCAATGAACCACGGCACCGGCGCCCGCTTCCGTGGGACCTTCCTGTCGCCCTCTGCCGGCGCGAACTTCCATCCCGCCAGCAGCGCCACCGGCACGATCCACAGCGCGCGCGACAACTTCACCGCCGTCGCCGTTTGCAGCGCCGTCAGCCCATACTGCGACGCCGCCCCGACCACGCTCGATATGTCGTGGATCGCCATGCCCGCCCACATCCCGAACTGCGCCTGGCTCAACCCCAGCCAGTGCCCCAGCCGCGGAAAAAGGTATAGCGCTACCGCGTTCAGCAGGAAGACCGCGCCCATCGCCACGCTCATCTCCGCCTCGGCCGCGTCCACCACCGCCGACACCGCCGCAATCGCCGAGCCCCCGCAGATGGCCGTGCCGGCTGAGATCAACATCGACACCCGCGCCGGTATCCGCAGCCAGCGCGCCAGCAGCCATCCCAAGGCAAACGTGCCCGCGATCGTAACCAGCGCCAACCCGAATCCGCGTTCACCGGCGTGCAGCACTGCGCCCAGGTTCATGCCAAAGCCCAGCAGAACCACGCTCACCTGCAGCAGAACTTTCGAGGCCGGGCGTGTGCGCGCGATATAGGGATTGCCCAAGCTCAACGCCAGCGCCATGCCTAGCGCCAGCGCCAGGCCGGGTGATGACCAGGTGGTGAAGCAAAAACCGATCGCGACGATATAGAGAAGCGCCAAGCCTCAACCCTAACGCCCCCGCATGCAGACTTCCAATATATAATTACCATGCAAGCGATAACTATAGGCTATACATGCTGAACCTGAACCATCTTCGGCTCTTCGCCGCCGCCGCCGCTTCGGGCAGTGTGAGTGCCGCCGCCGAACGGCTACGCATCAGCCAGCCCGCGATCTCGAAGCAGATTCGGGAACTCGAGCTCTCGCTCGGCGCCACCCTGCTCGAGCGCCTGCCGCGCGGCGTCCGCCCCACGCCCGCCGGCGAGTTGCTGGCTGATTACGCCCGCCGCCTGTTCGCCCTCGAAGAGGAAGCTGAAGCCGCGCTCGCCGAGCTCCGCGACCTGCGCCGCGGACGTCTGCGCCTCGGCGCCAGCATGACCGTCGGCGTGTATCTGTTGCCCGAAATGCTGGCGCGCTTTCAGTCGCTGCATCCCGGCATCGCAATCTCCGCCGTGGTCGAGAACACCGACACGATTCAGGCGGCCCTGATCGCCCACCAACTCGACCTGGGTTTGGTCGAGGGCCCCGGCCAATTCGAAAGCGACCTCGAATCCCACACCTTCGCCTGGGACGAGCTTATTGTCGTCACAGCCGACGGCCCCGGCCGCCTCCCCGGACGCGGCGCCTCGACCCTCCGCCAACTCGCCCCTCTTCCCTGGATCATGCGCGAACCCGGCTCCGGCACCCGCGCGCTGGTGGATCAAATCCTCGCCCGCGCCCGTGTGCAAGTCACGCCCACGTGGATCTTTAACAGCCCGGAAGCCATCAAACAAGCGGTCATGGCCGGCCTCGGTGTCGCCATCGTTTCCCGCATGGCGGTGGAAAGCGAAATCTCCGCCGGCCGCCTCCGCGAAATCAAAGTCAGCGGCCACTTCGCTCGCCGGCGCCCGCTCCGCCTGCAATGGCTGCGCGCCCGCCCGCACAGCGCCGCGCTGAAGGCGTTTATGGCTTCTTCGCTATATAAGCGCGGCGAAACGCCAGCCGGCGCGCCTCGGGCGCGAGTACGCTGACGTTGATCGTGTGCCGCAGACTCGTTCCCGCCAGATCGTCGGGGCGGTAGTAAAGAAAGTACAGCGAGCGCAAATCGCTCCCAATCGCATTCAGATTGCGGTCAAATTCGGCGTTGTTGCCGCCATTCAGCGTAAAGCCCCCCGAGTCGTACACGTAATCCAACTGATGCGGCGCCACCACCGCCGTCGCCACATTCTTGGCCGTGCTCAGGATGGGCGTCAGATTGATCGACGCCGAGTCCGCTCCATTTGTGCCCGGCATGCCCGGCTTGGCGCCGTTGGGGATTACGTACGGATCCCGCTGCGACCCCTGCCCGTTGCCCTTGACCGCCGGCGTATCGGGATTGACATAGTCGGCGGCTCCATCCGGCTTATTGGGCGTGATCAAGAAAATGCTGATCGCGTTCTGCAACTCGGCGTTCACCAGCGCCTGCGCCGCCAAGCCTGAACGGTCCGCGTCCTTGGCGACGATCAGGACCGCCCGCGCCTGCGTGTCGGGACGATGGCTGAGTTCAAGCAGCGCCTGGTTGGCGGGCGTCGTGATCAGGCCTTGGCCCAGCGGCGCCGTCGGCGTTGGCTCCAGGTGAGTGAGTGCGTTGACAATCTTGTTACTGTCGGAGGTATACGGCAACACCTGTCGCGGCGACGGACCGGAACTGTAAATCGTAGCCTCGCCCAAATCACCCACTACCATGGCCGAGAGCAGCTCGGCCGAACGCTTCATCTGTGCGATCGCGTCGCGATCGCTGGTGTCAACCACGATCGCCAGCGACACGGGCCGCGCCTCGCGGTCGAAACGCGCCAGCCGCTGCGGCCTCCCATCGTCGGTCAGCCGGAATAAATCCTGATCCAGTTGCATCACCGGCGTGCCCTTACGGTCGAGCACCAGCACCGGCACTTCCACCGTGAACGGCGCCGGCGTCTGCGCCGCCAGCAGCCAGCCACACACAAGGAAACCGAGCCATCGTCTTGCTAGCATGATCCCAGTCTACGCTCTATGCGAATATGGAGAGTCCATGGACGACGCCCTAAGCGAAGCTCCGCACGCTGCGCTGCGCTACCCTGATTTCCGCTACTTCCAGGCCGCGCGGCTGACCTCCGTTCTGTCGTCGGAAATGGTGGCCGTGGCCGTTGCCTGGCAGGTCTACTCCCTTACCCATCGCGCCTTGAGCCTGGGCTACGTCGGCTTGGCGCAGGTGATTCCAAGCTTCGTGCTCTTCCTGATCGCGGGCCATGCCGTCGACCGCTTCGACCGCCGACGCGTACTGTTGGCGGTGCAATTTTCCTATGCCGTCATTGTCGCGCTGCTGTTGGCCTATACCCTCAAAGGCTCGGCCGGCGTGGCGCCCATCTATGCCATCGTCGTGCTTCAAGGCACCGTGCGCGCCTTCGGAGCGCCCGCCGGCCAGGCCTTCATGTCGCAGTTGGTGCCCGAGCAACATTTCGCCAACGCCGTCACCTGGGGCTCGAGCACCTTTATGGTTGCGACCATCATCGGGCCCGGCTTGGGCGGCATCGTATACGCCTGGCTCGGCGGCGCCGCCTGGGTCTACGCCGTCGCCGTGGTCACCTATCTGTTTTCGTTTTTCTTCACCCTCGCCATCCGCCACCGCACCGGGCGGATGGAACCGCGCGCCGCCTCGCTCGACACCCTGCTGGCCGGCTTCCGCTACGTGTGGAGCAGCCAAATCATCCTCGGCTCCATCTCGCTCGATCTGTTCGCCGTGCTGCTCGGTGGCGCGGTCGCGCTGCTGCCGATTTTCGCCAGCGATATTTTGCACACCGGCGTCCGCGGCCTTGGCATGCTGCGCGCCGCGCCCTCCCTCGGCGCCATGGTCATGGCCATCCTGCTCGCCTTCCGTCCGCTCAAGCGCAATGCCGGCCGCTGGATGTACATCTGCGTCGCCATCTTCGGTGCCGCGACGATCGGCTTCGGCCTCAGTCGCAACCTCTGGCTCTCGCTGGGTCTTCTTGTGCTGGTCGGCGCCAGCGACATGGTCTCTGTGGTCGTCCGCTCGACTTTGGTCCAAATCCAAACTCCTGTCCACATGCGCGGGCGCGTCAGCTCAGTGAACATGCTGTTCATTGGCGGTTCCAACCAATTGGGTGAGTTCGAAAGCGGCGCCACCGCGCAATGGCTCGGCGCCGTCCGCGCCACCGTCCTCGGCGGCGTCGGAACCCTGATCGTCGTCGGCCTCTGGTGGGGATGGTTCCCCGAACTCCGCCGCGTGCAAACTCTGCGGGCCCCGAAAACCCCGGCCGCTCCGGCCACTCACGCCACTCAAGCACCCCCCGCGCCATGAACGAAACCCGCGCTCTTGCCACAGCCCTCGCCAACGCCGGCGATCTTCCCGAATCCGCTCTCGCCGCCGCCGAACGCCTCCTGCTCGACTGGCTCGCCGTTACCATCGCCGGCGCCGCCAAGCCTGCCGCGCGCGCGGTTCGCGAAGTCGCCGCCAATTTCGGCGCCAGTTCTGAGGCGACCGTGTTCGGCGACCCGGCCCGCGCCTCCGCCGCGGCCGCCGCCCTCGCCAACGCCGCCGCCGCCCACGTGCTCGAACTCGACGATCTGCACGCCCCCTCCACCCTGCATCCCGGCGCGCCCATCATCGCCGCCGCCGTCGCCGTCGCCGAACGTGAAAGAACCTCGGGAGGCGCCCTGCTCCGCGCCATCGTGCTCGGCTACGAGGCCGCCCTCCGCATCGGCGAGGCGGTGAACCCCAGCCACTATCGCTACTGGCATCCTACCGGAACCGTCGCGACCTTCGGCGCCGCCATCGCCGCCGGAGCAATCCTCGGTTTCGACGCCGAACAAATGACCAATGCCCTCGGAACCGCCGGCACCCAGGCCGCCGGACTCTGGGAGTTCAACGCCTCTGGCGCCATGAGCAAACCCCTACACGCCGGCAAGGCCGCCTTCAACGGACTTCTCGCCGCCGATCTCGCCGCCCGCAACTTCACCGGCGCGCCCGCCATTCTCGAAGGCGAACGCGGCTTCCTCGCCGCCATGGCGACCGCCCCCGACGCCAGCCGCATCGTTGATGCACTCGGCTCAAAATGGAAAATCGCCGAGACCAGCATCAAACGCCACGCCTGCTGCGGCCACACCCACACCGCCATTGACGCTCTTCTCTCGCTTCGCGCCAAGGCCCTACCCACCGCCATCGAAATCGAAACCTACGCCCAGGGCTACGCCATCGTCAACAACCGCGCGCCCAAAAATCAGTCCCAGGCGCAGTTCAGCCTCGCCTACGTTGCCGCCGCTGCCTGCTTCGACGGCGCCGTCACGCTCGACCAATTCTCTCCCGCGCGCTTCGCCGCCGTTAGCGCGCTGATTCCCCGCATCGCCATCACTGTAGCCGGTGATCTCAGCGCCCGCTACCCAGCCGCCTGGCCCACTCGCGTGCGGGTGGAATTTGAAGACGGCGAGCGTCGCGCCGCCGCGTTCGACCACCCGGTTGGCAGTCCTGAGGTTCCCCTCACCGCCGCTCAGCTTCACTCCAAGGTCGCCTCGCTCGTGGGCGCTGCCGAGGCAGCCCGATTGCAATCGCTCGTCGCCGGACTCCGCAACACGCCCAACCTCGCGGAACTACTCCTTGCGCCAGGCAAGCAGCAAGCTGGTGCATAGAACAAATATCGCGGCGCCGCCAAACACGCGACGCGGCAACTGTCGGTGTATGATCTGGTCGCGTCCCCAGGCGGGGTAAAACTGCAGGCGAGGGTTGCGGAAATAGCGGAACCTCGAAATCGGCGCTGGGACTCACGCTGACGACGACCGGCGTCGGGACGGACCGCGTCGCGATGCGCCTGCCCCAACCCTGCGACTCGTCAACCATCGGGTAATCTTCCTGTATGCGTCTGGCGCGGCGCCGGTCACTCCACCGACCCGAGCGACGCGCGCGCACGTCGCTCGATGCTTAGTGACTAGGGCGAAGCGCGACCGTTAGGTCCCGAATTTCACCGGCTCTCAGCTGAACCGTGTCGGTCCAAGGCAAAAAACCTTCCGCGGCAAAAGTAATCCTGAGCAGCGCATCCGGCGGCACCATCAATTCGAACCGCGGTCCCGGGCCTTTGCTTATCCAACGATTGGGCTCGTGGACGAACTGAATTGTGGCACCTGCGGCGGGAACTGCCGATCGATCATAAGAATTGATCACGGAGCCGCGCAAAATGCCGGCTTTCGGGCCGATTTTAATAACCACATTCGCGCGGGGTGCTTCCTGTGAAAGAGAAGCAACCGGTACGCGGTTAGCTCCATAGAAAAACGTGGCGTCGTAACCGCGCGCGTACCTGGCGCTGACCTTGCCAGCGCCAACCACAATGCGGCCCCAAGGGAGTCTTTCCATTAGAAAGCGTCCGTGCGCATCCGTCGTTGCTGTTGGAAATCCGCCTATATACGATTTACCATCAGGTGAAAGCCCATACATGCCGAAATTCACGGTCGCACCCTGAACGAGTTGCATCTTTTCATTGAACACTACGCCAGCGATGGCGCCATAGGTCTGACGCGGCGGTGCGTCTTGGGCGCCTGCAACTAGAACACATAGGCAAACGGTCGCCATGGCGCATAACCGCCGCCATTGAGCGTGAATGACAGGCGAGGGTGTTTTGCGAGCCGCCAATGGAGAGTTCAAGGCTGAATCACCGTTCCTGCAGGAATCTTGTTCGGGCGATCTCCAGCCAGCCCGCCCGCGGCCATCGTCCCCATCTCGGTCAGGCTCTCCCCGAGTTGTTCAACGTCTGCCGACAATGTACTCCCATTGCTGAATCGGCGATAGCGCCAGCATTGTCTGTGCGTCGCTGTTGGCGCCGATTGTCAGCGTCGTGCTGTCGTTCTGGTTGACCGATGTGCTGTCCCGAGTATAACCCCGGCCCCGTTGTCAAGCGGTTTTTAGTCCGCACTATTCCGTGAACGCGACCAAGCGTCAACGGGCGAGACGCCCGAAGCCGCGTAATTGCGCCATTTCGCTCTATTGGGCTGTTTTGACCAAACCCTTCGCGAACCCGAACTACTGAAGCTCCGATGACCACCGCTTGCGGCGATGACACCAACCATCTATTCGACCATTACCTACGGTCATGATGTGGAGTTCGGACTCCCAAACGTTCTCTGGGAGGGGGGCGGCTCAATCACGCTCAACGGCCATAAGTTTCCGGCCACGGGGCCCCACGAGCACACCCCCATGTTCGCTACCTCACTACCTCAGGGTAGCCCACACCCCGCCGACACATCCAGTACAATCGCTCGCTGAGCTTTCTAGCCACGGCCACCTTCGCCGTGGCCGTTTTTTTGCGCGCCGCCAGGCGCTTGTAATAGCGCCCCAGTTCGGCGTCGCCACGCACCGCGGTCTGCGCCGCCTGCACCAGCACCCAGCGCAGAAAGCGGTTGCCTTGCTTGGTGATGGCTCCCAGGCGGCGGCGCGATCCGCTGCTGTCCTCGCTCGGCACCAACCCAATGTAGCTGGCGGCGTGGGCGCTGGTGGGGAAACGGCTGCAATCCCCCATGATCAACACCCAAGCCAGGGCGGTCACCGCTCCGACGCCGGGATAGAGCATCAAACGCGCCGCGGCGGCGTCGGCCTCGGCCGCCCGCCTTACCTCCTGATCGAGTTCCGCGATGCGCACCTCCAGTTGGTCATGCAGCAGCACCATGTCCTCGCGTCCAACCCGTTCCCATCGGTCCAGCCGCAACTGGGCCAGCTCGCGCCGGCCCTTGGTGGTAAACAAACCGCTTTTGCGGTTCAATCCGTGGTTCATCGCCAGCCAATGCAACCCGTTTTTGAGCCGTGTCCGCATGCGCACCAGCCGGTCCCGATGCAGCAGCAGGTGGCGCAGCTCGCGCTGCGCCGCGGTCGGCATCGCAATCTCGGGAAACGCGCCCTGAAGGTACATGTCCACCAGGTGCGCCGCATCCCGGCGATCCGTCTTCACCTTCTTCGGGCGCATCGCCGCCAGCCGGCCCGCACAGCCCATCTTCACCCGCAGAGGCATATCCGCAATCAGATCCAGGAACCAGTGCGTGAAGGCGGTCGATTCGATGAGCAGAAGCGATCCCGGCGGCAGCTGTCGATAAAACGACGCCACCTGTCCTGGATCGTCGTGTTCGAGCCGCACCTCGCGCCGGCTCTGAGATGTCATGTCGTGAACCACCAACAACTGAAAACGACTGTGAAAATCGCAACCAACTATAATGTTCATCTCGGCCTCCCTTTTCCGAGTCCACCAGTTTTTTCGAACAAAACCAGCGTACCCGGTCTGAGGAGGCCGGGGTTATCCCATCACGCCAATCATTTGAAGGTGATGGTACGCGAACTGTACGCCGCCCCCTTCCCGTAGGCGCACGACCACGGCGCCTAAGCCGTCCCTTTACGCAATCGCATTACGATTCAGCTTGGGCGGAGCGCCGACAGACGAATATTCACCCGCGCGCGTTGACGTGGCGCCAATCCGTGTGCAGGTCACATTCGAAGACCGCGCCCGTCCTGAAGCCGCATTCGACCACCCGGTTGGCAGCCCTGACGTTCCCCTCACCGCCGCTCAGCTTCAATCCAAGGTCGCCTCTCTCGTCGGCGCTGCCGAGTCGGCCCGCTTGCAATCGCTCGTCGCCGGACTCCGCAACGCGCCCAACCTCGCGCAACTACTCCTTGCGCCAGGCAAGCAGCAAGCTGGTGCATAGAACAAACATCGCGGCGCCGCCCAACAAGCGACGCGGCAACTGTCATTGTGTGATCACGTCGCGGCCCCAGGGCGGTAAAGCCGCAGGCGTCGTGCTGCGTCCCGTCCGCACCCAGCGAGGATTGCGGAAATAGCGGAACCTCGAATTCGGCGCCGGGACTCACGCTGACGATGATCATCGTCGGGACGGACCGCGTCGCGATGCGCCTGCCCCAACCCTGCGACTCGTCAGCGGTAAGCGATCGGCGTGATGGGACGAGCGGCAGCAGCCACGACGGCGATGACGATGCTGCCCGGCGCCGAGCGCGCCGTCGCGCAAACCTGCAATCTCGGAAGCAAGACCAAGACGCTGACTTGGGTGGCGAGCGTCACGCCCGAGAGCGCCAGATTTTTAATATTTCTTGATTGGTGGCCGCCAGTGGCCGGAGTTGGTGAATCTGACTTGTACGTAATTCCGTTGGCACTTTATCACGGCAAACACCCAGACGCCTTGCGTCTCGGCTCTTGCGAAGGCGTTCAAGACTCCTACCACCGTCGTGCCCTTCAAATGAATGTCCAATCCAGGGTCCGCCGGATGAGGTGCATAGAGCCCGCCCCCTCCATAAACGGCTTCCCGCATTCCCTGATTTTTTTCGGCAGATCTCAATTCAGGCATACTCGAGATAACTCCTTGAGCTTCCTCCCTCGCGCCTTTAAAGTTGAATTGAGCAATTGGCGTCGCCATGATCGGCGGCATGCCGCCGATGGGCTCTACGTTCACGACGCCATCGCGAACCGCAACCCTGAAGCCGGGGAAGGCCGCCAAGACCTGTTGGAGCGCATCGCCTAGCGTGCCGTGCACTAACTTGCCAGGGATTGGCGCAGGTGAGGTGGAAGTACAGCCGACGATTTCGGAAATTCCTCCCGGCAAATCAGCAAGCGACAAAAGCTCACTCACCTGCGTCACGACATCGCCAGCGAGCACCCGTGCGCCGGCTGGCATCCGGACATCGAGCGGGTTAGTCTGCGGGGGCGATGGCGCCTGCGCCGCAAACCCAAGTGTTAGACAAAGAATGGCCGTACCGAAAATGCGTCGAGTCATCTGGCGATTCCTATGGAGTTGATATAATAACGTTTATCTGTCCTGAACCCGAAAAATAGCCGCGAGCGATTCCAACGGCCGTCGTGAGTGCGTACGCGGTGCTGCCGACCTGAACCGAGAACGATTGCGTAAAACTGTCGTGGTCATTGGAACCAAGACAGTTCGGGGCAATCTCACCCAGCGATTGGTTGTCATAGAATGGACTATTCGCAGGGACGGTTGCGGAATTGCCGTTGCTCAACTGGTCGCCAGTGATGTCTGTGGAAAAATTCGAGAGAATTTCCTGAATTGTGTACGAATCCAATATCGGACCGCCATTCTGATCTTCCAGTTGATAGCTGACGTTTCGATACAACCCGCAGACGCCGCTTGTGATCACCATGCCGAGGCAATTGACGACATTGCCGTTGGTCAACGTTACCAGCGGGCCCTGACCGCTGCTGGAGCAGCATGTCGTATTCGTGAACACGAGATGGCTGGGAATCTGAATCAGGAATTGCTTGGCATTGCTCGCTATACCATTAACCAGGACATCAAGGCTGACATCGCCGCTGGAAGTGCCTGGCGTGCTGTTAAGATTTATGCTGATCGAGCTGTCTGACGCCGATTGTATTGATGTGGACACTCCACCTGTGCCGGAGACCTGGATGGTGGGTGAACTAAAGACGGATCCGCCCGTTAGACCGCTGCCTTGAATCGAAAAGGTTTTCTGCGTGCCAACAAGCCCGAAGGTTAAAGTTAGCGAAGTGATCACGGGCGCGACGGTGCCGCCACCCAGGGCGGAAAGCGTCCCGACCGCGCAACCCTGCAGGCAGTAAGGGTCGCGTGGATCAAACACATTCATGTCGGCGCTGCCGCTGAAATCGCCCGCACCCACGCTGATGCCGGTGAAGGTCCCGTCGCCATTGTTGCTGAACAGTCCCTCGTCCCAGGTCCAACTTGCGTCCGCCGAGCAATCCCACCCGAAGCCGTTACAGTCTTCAACCGTCATCACCGGCGCCAGGCTGTCGCCAAGCGCGATGTCGCCGCCGAACACATTCGGACAAGAGAAGAAGCAGCAGGCGCCGCAGTCGGCGCAGCAGGTTGCCGTGGCCACGTTGAAAATGCCAAAGCTGAGCACAACGTTCATTTGTGGCGGCCCGCCCTTGGGCATTACCAGCCGCCCGTCGGGGCCAAGCGGCGGCATGTGCGCCGGGTGCAGCATCGCGCTGCCATCATTCGCACCCGGCGGCAGCAGATTGCCGTCGCGGTCGGGCGTGCCCGCCATGCGCAGCATCGCCAAATCCACCATCGACGAAGCCCCGGGCGCGAGATGCAACGGCAGGTTATAGGCGTGCTTGCCGTCGGCGGTATTCAAGCTCAAAACTACGTCCTGCGCGTCCGACCCAGGGTTCCAGAGTGAATACATCGTGTCGTTGCCGTTCGCCGTATTCCAATAAGGCAACTGCTCGCCGGCGCTGGGGCCCACGCGTTGCGGCATGACCTCAAACACGTAATTGCCCGTTTGATCGGTGCTGCCGGTTGACAGCAGCAGGTCGCCACTCAAGCCGGTGAAACTCGCCGACCAGTTCAGCATGGCGCCCTCCATGGCGCTCAAGTCCTCTCCCATGCTCTGCGCCAGCCTCGCCGCCAGCTCAGGCAAGGGCAACTCGCGCAATTCGCCGGGCGCAAGCTCGAGTTGGATTGGCGGCGGCGGAGCCGCCGGAGACGTCATGCCAGCCATGCTGCCCATCGCATTCATTCCCAGATTCAAGTCTACGTCCACCCCAAGCGTATGGTCAGTCGCGTTGCGAAGAAACCCGTAGGGCGTGAACCGGGTCTTGTCGGGGAAGTGATTTTCCGTCATGGGTTTACCCAGCATCAGCCCGGCGGCGGCGAGCGTGACCGGCGCGGGCCCGGACATCGCAGCCGGCCCGCTTTCGCGCATCGCCCTGATGGCCTCTGGCGCGGCGGCGAGCGAAAATTCGATGTTGGCCGAGAATCCCTCGGCCGGGTTCTCCAGCCACCCGGCGGCGGCCAGCCCGCCCGCGGCCGTCGCTCCCATCGCGGCCAGGCTCTCCCCGAGTTGTTCAACCTCGATGCCACCGCCGGAGGCTTCGCCCGCCGGCAACCCGGCAATCTCGCGCTCGAGGTCAAAGCGCTGGAGAGCGTGTGGTGCCAAATCTGTTTGCCGCCAAGCTTGACCGGCGCCCGTCCGCCCAGTGACTCGGTACCGCGCGCGCAGCTCCGTCGCGGACTGGTTTGCCAACGTGAAGTAGCCGCGCACGCCGGGGTCATGCTTCCACCAGAGCGCGCGCAATCGGATTGTCGGCGTTTCAGCCGGCGGCTCGGAAATCTTCCGGGCGAGATAGCGCGCATTGACCAGCTTCCATCCCGCATAGCTGTTGGAAGTTGCGGCTGCCATCGATCCCATCGGCGCCATCATATCCGTAGACGCAGCGGCAATCACAAACGGTTGCGAAAACGAAAGGCTATGCACCAGATCCTTGAGGTTCAGCGACGCGGTGATGTGCCCCGCGCCCTCCCACTGATAATCGAGCTGGGCAGTGCCTTCAGTTGAAACATGGCCGGCATACCGGGTTGGCGCCGACGCCAGCGCCTGGTTGAGATTGACCGTCGCTTCGCCCGATGCCGGCACAATGACTGGATCGAGGGCAAGCGCGGTGCCATCCTCCATGAATAGAGTCACGATGACGGGCACAGCCTTCATCACGATGGCATTCTTAATGTGAATTTTCGCGACGGTTGAGCCGTCGGTCCGCCATAATGCAGAAACTAGGCTCTGGGTGGCTTGCATCGGCATCGCGGCGGCGCTTCGCCCCATCGCGTGTTTGGCCCCTTTTTCAGGCGCAGGTCGCGGCATAAGCCACGTCCAGGCTACAAGCGGCAGTGCTGCACAACCGAGGGCAGCGGCCATGCGATAGGCAATTTTTCCAGATTGGTTTTGTAGCCGGCGTCGAGCGTTTTTCGGCATCATTGTTGCGCATCCTTCCAATCACACTGTGATCGCTGCTCCATCGAAGGTAGTGATGGTGAAGCCCATGAACTGCTCCCAGTAGGTACGGCGCTGGTCGGAAAGCACGCTGAGCGCCATGGCCTCGCCCAGCCGCAGGCCCTGCTCGTAATCGGCGCGCCAGTGGACACCAGCAAAGTTCCGCGCCAAGGCAATATTGCCGCAAAGTTTATCGATTTCGCCGTTTACGCTGACCTGCTCCCCGTCTGCACCGCTATAAGCAACCAAGGAGAGGCCATCATCGCTGGCAATCTGCAGGTTGGCCCCGAGCGCCGACCACGGAGTGGCGCCATCAAACGCGGCGTTCAGGATCGTGGCGCAGGCGCCGGCTACGCCGCCATGCGCCTGCGTGTACGATGGGTGCTGCGGACAGCCTTCCGGGAATGCTTGCGGCAGAAGGAAGCTGCCGTAGCGCGCGGCGACCGCCGCGCCAGCATGAGAATCAAACACGCTCGCATCCAAGGGGTAACTTGCCCGGCCAGTGCGGCTCATGTGTACCAGACCGCCAAACGCCTCCGGCCGCAAGGTGCGGTGTACAAACCACTTCTGGAAGAAAACCGCTTTCATGGCTCGCAGCGCCGCTTCCGCCTGCAGTGTCAGGAAATGGGGCGCGCCGAACGTTGCAAACGGTGTCTGACGCGCGAGGCGCAAGTAGGGGTTGCCGACATTCGCCGGCGCGTTCAATGCGTATAAGCGCAAGCCAGCGTTATAAAACGCCTGGCATACCTGATCCGAGTGAACATAGGCGCCCAGGTCGCGGCCATTGCGGAAGTATCGCGGCGTCGCGTCGGTTATTGGCTGCGCAAACGGGCCTTGCCCATTCTGACACTTCAGCCACGGCTCCGGCTCGGTCAAATAATCAATGCCGGCGGCGAATGTGGCGATCCGCCCGTCGAGGAGGTATTGCCCGTAGGCAAATGGAGTCAAAAAAAGCTGGGAAACGTACGGCCCGACCGCGTCCCCTCGGGTGAAGCCCCGGAACAGAGTGCGCGGCGTCACCTGCCCGCCTTCGCGCGGTCCCTTAAATTGCGGCAGTCCGCTCAACTCAGTACATGCAGCGACGGCAATGGCGTTCGAGGAATAGCCGCTAAAGCTGACATCGCGGCACAGCGCCATCCAATACAACTCAACCATTTCAGCCGCTCGCACCGCGCTCGAAACCGTTGGCGCCGGCGAACATGACAATTTCTGTACGTCTATGCCTTCCAGATCAAACGCGACGCCAGCCATGGGGTTGACCAGCTTCTGATTTCCGCCCAGCGCCACCGCCTCGAAGCCCTCTTCGGCTCCGCGCTCCACCGCCTCCAGCAGCGATTGATAAACCGCCGCCTCGACGGCGCCGTCACGCTCGAACAATTCTCCCCCGCGCGCTTCGCCGCCATCAGCGCCTTCCTGCCCTGCATCGCAATCACCGTCGCTGCCGATCTGGGCGCCCTCTACCCCGCCGCCTGGCCCGCCCGCGTGCGGGTCGCATTCGAAGACGGCACCCGTCGCGCCGCCGCATCCGATCATCCCGTTGGCAGCCCTGCGTCTCCCCTCACCACCGCTCAGCATCAGGCCAAGGTGGCCTCTCTCGTGGGCGCTGCCGAGGCGGCCCGATTGCAATCGCTCGTCGCCGGACTCCGCAACGCGCCCAACCTCGCGGAACTACTCCTTGCGCCAGGCAAGCAGCAAGCTGGTGCATAGAACAAATATCGCGGCGCCGCCCAATAATACCGGCGCCTGCCAGTTCCAAGGCGGCAGTGATGGCAGCATCGTCTCCGGTATGAACCATGCCGCGGCCACAAACAGTCCAATGGCCAGCACCGCCGCCGCCCACGCCGCCCACGCCAGCGGACGCGTGGCCTGCGCCACCGCCGCCTGCCGCTGCTGAAGTTGCGCCTTCCACCAAAGTAGCCCCGGCGTCGGCTTAGCAACTGTCCGCTGCTCGCGCCATGCCGCGCTGTTCAGCACGCCCGCCACCGCTGCGATTTCGCCGCACACTCGGCACTCGCGCGCATGCGCCTGCAACTCCGGCTCCGTCGCCCAGCCGCCGCCCCGGACCGCCGCCAGCGTCGCCTCCTCGTGCATACATTTCTTCAACATGTCGCCGCCCGTAATGTGGCCGCCAACTTGCGCCGCGCGCGAAACAGCAGCATCCGCATACTCGCCTGGCGCAGGCCGGTAATCTCCGCCATCTCGCGGTGGTTGTAGCCCTCGACGTAGGCAAGCCAGAGCAATTGCCGTTCCCGCGGACGCAGGCTGGCCCAGCCCGGCGCCAGCGCGGCTTCCGCGTCCCATTGCGCGATCAAACGCTCCGCCCCGGAATCCGCGCCCGCGCCAGCCAGCGCCGCCTCCGGAACCTCCTCCAGCGTCCCTGGCTCCCGCCGCCGCCAATGATCGCGCAGCAGATTACTCGCGACCGTAAACAGAAACCGCCGGCACACCACTTCCCCTTCGCTCCAGCGGCAGGAGTTCAGGAACCGCATGTAGGCTTCCTGCGCCACATCCTGCGCCAGCGCGTGGTTGCCGCTGGCCCGGCGCAAATACGCCAGCAGCGGCGCCGCCGTGCGCGCGTGAAACGCTGCGAACTCCGCCTCAGTCATGGGCGCAGGTACGGCTCCGGCTTCGGCCAGCCGTTTCGGTTGCGCCAGTGTGAAGTCCAACGTCATTGCCCTGCACGGTCAAGCAGCCCCAAATGCCGTGACATCACGAACGAAACGGCTGCCGACAAGATCAAGCCTACCCCAATCGCCAGGCTGAGCAGCCCAATAATCAGCAGCGGGTCGTGCCCTCCGGCAACATCGTTGCGCAACCCGGCAAGCACCCAGCCCGCCAGCGTGAACACCAGCCCGAACTGCACTGCCGTCAGCATGCGACCCAGCAGCGCCGGCGTCCGCAGCATGGTGTCGCCCCGGTCGAGCCCGCCCAGTTCCAGCAACTGCCGTCCGTTCTCCGACTGCGCGTAACTCAACAGTTCTTGTGACGATCCCAGCTTTTCCAAAAGCCGCTGATGAGCGTCGGTGCGCGCCGTCATCGCCCGGTTCCAGCGCCGGTGATCGAGCACCGCCCGCAGCACCCAGCCCGCCAGAATGATGAGTCCCAAAAATACCAGCATCGGCGCAACATTGCTCATCACCTCGCGGACATCGCTCTCGTGGTACGGTTCCTCCCAATGCTCCGCCGGCCGCGGCTCGCCCGGGCCCAGATCGGCAAACAAATAAAAATCCGGATTGCGCGCGATCTCCGGGTGCGCCTGCAGCAAATGCGCCAGGTCGGGATTGGTCCGCGTCAGGTACGCCTGATCGCCCAGCAGCGTCGGATCAATCTTGACCGCATTCGCCACCGTCGGGCTCATGCGCAGCGAATCGAGCAACTGCCGCCGCACCGCCCCAATTTCGCTCGTACTAGCCGGCGCCGGAAAAGCCGCCTGCCCGACCGCCCCAGCCATTCCCGCCAATATCAATAACAGCGCCAGTTTTCTGCTCATGCCGCTAATACGCTGGAACCCCCGATTCGGTTAACACGCCATTGCTTTTACGTGTATGCTGGGCGGCGGAGTGATTCTTTTCAAATGAAGATTTCCGTGAAATGCACGCTTCTTGCCGCTGTCCTCTTCGCGAGCGCGGCCGCGTCTCTCGCCATGCAGACCGCCGCGATCACCGCGGAGGGCAACGCGTGGTGGGCGCACGTTCAATACCTCGCGGACGACAAGCTCGAAGGCCGTGATATCGGCACGCCCGGCTTCGAACTGGCGGCGAAGTACGTCGAAAGCGAGTTCAAGTCCATTGGGTTGAAGCCGGCGGGCGTCGACGGCTATCGCGAGCCGGTCAAGCTCGAGGCCCGCTCGCTCGTGCCGGACCAGACATCGCTGGCGCTGGTGCGCGATGGCCGCCAGACGCCGCTCGTCGTCGGGCAGGACGCCGCGCTCAGCCCGCGCGGCGAACTGAACGGGACGCTTGACGCGTCGATGGTCTTCGTGGGCTACGGCATGTCCATTCCCGAGGCGGGATGGGATGACTTCAAAGGCCTGAATCTGAAAGGCAAGATTGCCGTTTACATCAACGCGTTTCCCCCGGTGAAGGTGTCGGACAACGTGAAGTCGCACGTCAACACCGCGGATGAGCGCTGGCTCGCGCTGAAAAAGGCGGGCGCGATCGGTGTCGCGACCATCGCTGCGCCGCGACCCGCCGGAGCACGCGGCCCGGCGGGCGGCAATGCCGCCGGCGCCGCGGCGCGTGGCGGGGCGAATGCGGGGGCGGCGCGCGGCGGCCGTGGCGTCGCCATGCCGCGGCCCACCGTCGCGTTGGCCGATCGTGCCATGGTGGACGCCGCCGGTGAAAAGATTGCGATGTCGCTGACAGCCCGCGGCGCGGCCGCCGTACTTGCCGGCACCGGCCATACCGTCGAGGAATTCGATCAGCTCGTGGCCGACAACAAACCTATTCCGACGTTTGCGATTCCCGGCTCGCTCAAGGCCACCGCCCAGCTCAAGGAGGAGCCGATTGAGTCGGAGAACATCGTCGGCATGGTGGAAGGCTCCGATCCGAAGCTGAAAAACGAATACATCATCATGTCGGCGCACCTCGACCACCTCGGTGTGGGACGGCCCATAAACGGCGACAGCATTTACAACGGAGCAATGGACGACGCATCCGGGATCGCGTCGCTCATCGAGACGGCGCGGCTGCTCAAGGCCTCGGGCGTCCGGACGAAGCGGTCGGTCATTTTCCTGGCGGTTACGGCGGAGGAAAAAGGCGAGCTCGGCTCGCAGTATTTTGCGTACAAGCCGACGGTGCCGTTCAAGGACATCGTGGCCGACCTGAATCTGGACATGTACCTGCCGCTCTATCCCCTGAAAGTCATCGAGGTGCAGGGGCAGGCGGAGTCGTCGCTCGGCGAAACGGCGCGCGAGGCGGCGCACTCACAGGGAGTGGACGTGCAGACCGATCGCGAGCCCGAGCAAAATCGCTTCATTCGCAGCGATCAGTACAGCTTCATCCGCCACGGCATTCCGGCGCTCGCATTCAAATTCGGCTACGAGTTCGGCTCGCCGGAAGAGACGATTCGCAAAAACTGGGTGCGCGATGTGTATCACAAGCCGAACGACGACGTGAATCAGCCGGTGGACAAAAATGCCGCCGCGCTCTTCGATCGCGTGATCATGACGCTGCTACAGGACGTCGCGAACGACCCCAGGCGCCCGACATGGAACGCCGACAGCTTCTTCCGACGCTTCGCGAAGTAAGGCAATTCAAGTTAGCAGCGCCCTCGCCGCTCGCCGTGAGCCGAATGTCGCGCCGGCTGCCGCCGTCGTGGTGGCGACCGCGTAACAGAGAATCGCGTGCGACAGGCTGCCGGTCAGATCCTTCAGTCCGACGATAGCCAGGGGACTCACGAATTGTCCCAGGAAGGCGGCCGATACCCAAACTCCCACACCTCTGCCGCGCACGGCGGAGGGCAGATCCGACACCGCCCAGGTCACCAGCGTGGGCAGGATCATACCGCTGCCGAAGTTTGCGAGGAGGGTGCCGGCCAGCGCTCCCTGCCACGACAGCGTGCAGGCGATGACCGCAAAGCCCGCGGCCATCAAGGTAAAACTCATGGCGGCTTTTTCGATATGCCTGGCGCCAAGTGCTCCGAATGCCAATGCGCCCAGCGGGCTGGCCAACGACGCTAGGCCCTGCCACATGCCGATCGTTTGCGGCGATGAGATCCCGCGTTCCGTCAGCAGAAACCCGAACTGAATGACGGTGACGAGAAATGCGCTCATCGCAAATACCGTGGTGGCGGAGATCCGCAAAAGGCGCGGCCAGTTCATCGCACTCTTCGTGCGTAAATCGCGGCTTTCCGCCTCCCCTCGGCGCGGCTCCCACAACAGCGTGGCGACCAATATGAAGAGCACGAAGCCGAAGCTATAGACAAGGAACGGTCCATGCCAGCTTGCCAGACCCAGGGCGCCGCCCAGTACGCTCGCCGCAAGAGCCGCGAACGGCGAACCGGCGGTTTGCAGTGCGTACCAACGATCGCGCGCGACGCCGTTGAAGTAATCGCCAATCAGCGCGACCCCGCAGGTCATGACCGCGGCTTCCGCGACTCCTACGAGCGCGCGGGAGATCACGATGGACGAAAGCGATTGCAGCCAATAGGGCAGCATACCGACCCCGCCATAAAACATGCACGCCCAAAACAGCAGGCGGCGGGGACCGGTGCGATCTGCCAGCATCCCGAACGGAACCGACAACAGCGCGACGAACAACGCCGGCATCGTCGCGACCAGGGCGATCATGACGTCCACATGCGCATGCGCCCGGAAGTACTCCGTCATCCGCGGCAGCACCGGTCCTATCAATGCGCCCGACGCGAGCACGGAAACCCAGGGCATAGCCACCAGCGTCAGACCTTGCGGAATGCCTGCAATACGGCCGGGCTTGATCGCGGACAGCGCCGGTGTGGCCATGGTTTATCGCACCTCGGCAAGTCGTTGCCGTGCCAGCCGCGCGTAAAGCGCAAGGCCGATCCTCTCGCTCGCATCGATTGTTTGCTCCAGCAGAGCCTTGGCCGCGTCCGCGTCACCGCGGCCGCCACGTTCCGCCAGCATGTCCGCGTACCAGTACCGGGCCATCGGTTGCGCGGTCACGTAGGCCGCGGCGTCCATGCCGGCGATCGCGGCGCGATGGTATTCCTCGGCCCGCATCCAGTTGCCGGCGCACGCGGAGGTAATCCCGGCGACTGTCTTGGCCGGGATTCCCACCAGGCTGAAGTCCCATTCCCTGGCAATCTTTCCTGCATCCGCCTCCAGTCCCGCGGCTTCTCCACGGCGGCCGCTGAGGCAGTACGCCTGTGCGAGGCACATCACCGCGCCCCACGTGCCGACGCCCCTGCTGGCGCCTGGGCGCGGCAGAAATCGCTCCGCTTCCCGGCATGCATCGGCGGCGCCCGCCAGCCCGGCCGCCGTCAGGGCCAGGGCCAGCAATCCTTCCGCCGAGCCGCTCATTAAATTCACCGGGCCTCCGGCCGACTTCGCCAGCAGACCCAAAGCCTCGTCCATCCGATCCGAGAGAGTCAGAATGCGGCCCAGCACGGCCGCGGCGTTCATCTTGACAATCGGGAAACGGGTCGATTCCGCGAAGTTGAGCGCCTCTCTCCCGGTTCGCTCGGCGGCATTCAGCTCACCTGTGGCGGCGTACTGGTTGGCCAGACTGTAAAGCGCCATGGCCTTCGCAAAGTCATGCCCCACGCGTTCCGCCAGGTGAATGATTTCCTGTATGAGCTTCCCGGCTTCGGCGGGGCGGCCGCAGTAAAGAGGCGCCGTGAAGAGCGAGAAACCCACCGTGGCCCGATCCCACAGGTTGCCGGCCTGTTCCAGCGCGCGATCGAGCTTCTGACCTGCCTCACCGCTTAGACGATACTGCCCGATATGCGTCCGGACAACGACCTCCTCCAGCGCCGGCGTCAACTCATCGCCGCGGACGCGTTGCATTTCCTCCACCAGTTCGAGCGCCCGCTCGCTCTCGCCGAACCTGCTGGCGCAGCCGGCCTGCATCGCGAGCGCCATGTAGCGCTCTTCCGCCGTTACGGCAAGCCGGGCCGCGCGGGCTGCGACCCCGTTCATCGCCTGCAACTGCATGGCGTAGCTGTGGAGTTCAAAGAGATGATAGGCAGTCCCGCTGAATCCCGCGTGATCGCCCAGGGATTCGTACAGCCCCAGCGCGCGCTCGATCTCCTCAAACGCCTCCGGCTGCCGCGACAGGCTGCGCAGTGTGATGGCGCGGCGCGTGTGCAGTGCGGCCGCGCGCGCCGTCCGTTCGTTCTCGACCAGCGATAGCGCCTTGTCCAGATGCTGCAGCGCGTCCTCATGCGCGGCGGATGCGATCGCCCGGCGCGCCGCTTCTGAAAGAAAATGGAGAACTCTATCCTGGTCCACGCGGGCGCCCGCTTGATAAAGGTGATGCGCCAGTGCGGGAATGTGTGCGTCGAGGGAGTTTTTATGGACCCGCTCCAGGGCATCGGCGATGCGCGCGTGCAGCCGTTGCCGCCGCGGCAGCGAAAGCGTCTCCACCAGCGTCTGCCGTACTAGCTCGTGAACGAAACGATACCGCGCCTGGCGGCCGGCCGGTTCCGCTTCCACCAGCCGCAAACGCTCCGCTTCTTCGATCAATTCCAAAACCGCGTCGGGCGCGCTGCCCGCGGCCTCCCGCGGCGGCGCCTCCAACTCTTCCAGCAATTCGAGCCCGAACGAGCGCCCAACCACGGCGGCGGTACACAGCATGCGCCGGCTGCTCTCACTCAGCCGCTCCAGCCTTCGCCCCAGCACCAAGCGCACGTTCTCCGGCACCTGAAGCTGGTCAACCTTCAATTCCCCAAGGAAAGCGCCACGCGGGTCGAAGAGCTTTCCTTCTTCGGCGAGATGACGGAAAACTTCTTCGACGAAAAACGGATTCCCTTCCGTCTCTTTGAACACCATATGCACAAACGAGGGCGGCGCCGGCTGGGAACTAAGCGCCGCCAGCATCCGGCCCACCCCTTCCACCCCCAGTCTGCGAAGCCCGATGCGGGTCGCGAGTTTCCGGCGCAGCAGCGTTTCCAGCGTGCGCGCGAACGGGCCTCCGCTTTCCACCTCCGCGTCGCGATAGGTCCCGACAATCAGAATCGGCATCCCCGCCACCGGCTGAACCAGGTGCTGGAGAAGCAGCAGCGTCGGCTCGTCGGCCCAGTGCAGGTCCTCGAACAGAAGAACCGCCGGAGTGAGCTGCGCGTTGCGCTCGACAAAATTCCGGTAGCCGTTGAATAAAAACCGCCGCTGCTGTTCCGCCGGCAATTCCATCGCCGCCGGAATGTCCGGAAAAATGCGGCGCAACTCCGGCATGAGCCTCGCAACCTCCGGCGCATCCTCGCCCAGCGACCGCCGAAAGGTATCGCGCGGCGCCACCCGGGCCGTGTATTCCAGCATCTCCACGAAGGGCGCGTACGCGGCCGAACCTTCCATTTCGTGGCAATGCCCGGTCACGGCGGCCGCCCCCCGTCGCCGCGCCTCATCCACCAGCGCCGCCGTAAGATGCGATTTCCCGATTCCCGGCTCGCCCCCAATCAGCACCATGGAACCTCGCCCCGCAAGAGCTTCTGCAAGTTGCTTCGTCAACTGCGCCAGTTCGGCTTCCCGCCCAAACGGCGGCACCCGTGCCGGCGCGACGACTTCCTGCTCGGCGCTCAATCTCGCCAAATCCGCGCGCATGGCGCCAATCGAACTGTACCGGTCGGCGGGATCTTTCGCCAGCATCCGGCGAATCATCACCACCAACGCTCTGGCGGCCACGCCCTCGGGCACATCCGTGCCGAAATCGGGCGCGTCCCGCATCACCGCGGTGAGAGTTTCCGCAATGGTTCGCCTGCGGAACGGATGCTGTCCGGCCGCCATCTCGGCCAGAATCACGCCCAGGGAAAACTGGTCCGAACGGCCGTCGAGCGCCAGCCCGCGCGCCTGTTCCGGCGACATATAATCGGGCGTGCCGTTCACCGCCCCCGGTGCGCTGAGTTGCGTGTCTACTGCGGCCGTCTCTCCGTCGGGCGTCGCGGCTTCCTCCATCCGCCGCGCCAGGCCGAAATCCATGACCTTCACATGGCTCTGATTAGTGAGCATGATGTTGGCCGGCTTGAGATCGCGATGCACAAACCCGCGGGCGTGGGCTTCCTCGAGCGCCTCGCCAATCTCCTCCGCCACCCGAAAAACGTCGGCCAGCGGTTGCCGTGCGGATTGCATGCGCCGGTGCAGAGTCTCGCCGGCGATATACTCCATCACCAGAAACAGCGTTCCCTCGTGCTCGCCGATTTCGAAGATCTTGCAGATGTAGGGATGGTCGAGCGCGGCGGCGGCCAGCGCCTCGCGGCGCAGCCGTTCCCGTGCAACCGGGTCCGCCGCCTGTTCCGCCGGAAGAAGTTTGACGGCGACCAGCCGGTCGAGGCGCGGATCGTGGGCACGGTAGACGACCCCCATGCCGCCCGCGCCGATGCGCGCCACGATTTCATAGCGGCCTAATCGGGTGCCGGGTGCCACTGGGGCTTCGGCTTTCTCTGGCCCGAACGCAAGCGTTTCGGTCGAGTGCCCGGTCACGCTCTCGCCAACCTTTTGCGAACCCGGCTGCGCCATAATGTCCGATCGAGTACGTATCCGAGTATAGCGAAATCCCTCACCCTGGCTCAGTCTATGATGGGCATTGCGACCCATCACCCCATGGACATCAACCCCCGCGCCCATCTGCATGCCGACATCCGCCGCTCGGTGCGCGAGCTCTGCCGCGACTTCGACAGCGCCTACTGGCAAAAGCTCGACGAAACCGCCGCCTACCCCGACGCCTTCGTCGCCGCCCTCACCCAGGCCGGCTGGCTCGCGGCCCTCATCCCCGAAGCCTACGGCGGAGGCGAGCTCTCCCTCGTCGAGGCGTCCGTCATCCTCGAGGAAATCAACCGCTCCGGAGCCAACTCCGGCGCCTGCCACGCCCAGATGTACATCATGGGAACCCTCCTCCGTCACGGCTCCGACGAGCAGAAACAGCGCTACCTCCCTGCCATTGCCCGCGGCGAACTCCGCCTGCAATCCTTCGCCGTGACCGAGCCCACCACCGGCACCGACACCACCAGCACCCGCACCGTTGCCGAGCGCGACGGCGACCGCTATCTCATCACCGGACAAAAAGTCTGGATCTCGCGCATGCGGCACACCGACCTCATGCTGCTCCTTGCCCGCACGACCCCAATCGCCGAGTGCAAGAAGAAAACCGACGGGCTGTCCATCTTCCTCGTCGAAGTCCCGCAAGGCGCCGCGACCGTAGACGGCGCCGAGCACCGAGGCCTGACCATCCGCCCCATCCGCAACCTCGTCCACCACGAAACCAACGAAGTCTTCTTCGATCACTTCCCCGTCCCCGCCGCCAACCTCATCGGCGTCGAGGGCCAGGGCATGCGTTATATCCTCGACGGCATGAACGCCGAACGCATCCTGATCGCCGCCGAATGCATCGGCGACGGCTACTGGTTCATCGAAAAAGCGCGCCGCTACGCCAAAGACCGCCGCGTCTTCAACCGCCCTATCGGCCAAAACCAGGGCGTGCAGTTCCCCATCGCCCGCGCCTACGCCAACGTCATGGCCGCCGACCTCATGCGCTACGAAGCCGCCGCGCTCTTCGACCATCACAAACCCTGCGGCGCCGCCGCCAACACCGCCAAACTTCTCGCCGCCGACGCCTCCTGGGAAGCCGCCAACGTGTGCCTGCAAACCCACGGCGGCTTCGGCTTCGCCGCCGAGTTCGACGTCGAGCGCAAGTTCCGCGAAACCAAGCTCTACCAGGTCGCCCCCATCTCGACCAACCTCATCCTGTCCTACCTCGCCGAGCACGTCCTCGAACTCCCGCGCTCATTCTAATCGCCATGCTCCCCCTCTCCGGCCTCCGCGTCCTCGCCATCGAACAGGCCGTCGCCGCCCCCTACTGCTCCCGCCAACTTGCCGACCTCGGCGCCGACGTCATCAAGGTCGAGCGCCCCGACGGCGGCGACTTCGCCCGCGACTACGACGGCGCGCTCAATGGCCTCTCCGCCTACTTCGCCTGGCTCAACCGCGGCAAGCGCAGCATCGCGCTCGACCTCAAAACTCCCGCCGGCCTCCGCGCGCTACAGACCCTCGTCCACCGCGCCGACATCTTCGTCCACAACCTCGCCCCCGGCGCCGTCGAACGCCTCGGCTGCGGCTACGACGACCTCCTCCCCACCTGCCCCGCCCTCATCTGGTGCGGCATCACCGGCTACGGACCTGACGGCCCCTACCGCGACCGCAAAGCCTACGACCTTCTCGTCCAGGCCGAAGCCGGAGTCATCGCCATGACCGGCTCCCCCGCCGCCCCCGCCAAAGCCGGCGTCTCCATCGCCGACATCGCCGCCGGCGGCTTCGCCTACTCCTCCATCCTCGCCGCCCTCCTCGCCCGCGCCCGTCACGGCAAAGGCGACCGCATCGATATCTCTATGCTCGAAAGCCTCATTGAGTGGATGACCCCTACCCTCTATCACTTCCACGGCACGGGCCAGGTTCCCGCCCGCGCCGGCGTCCGTCACCACATGGTCGTTCCCTACGGCGCCTACGCCTGCGCCGACGGACAAGTCCTGCTCTCCGTCCAAAACGACCGCGAATGGCGCCGCTTCTGCGACCGCGTCCTCGATCTTCCCGCGCTGGCCGACAACCCCGACTTCCAAACCAACGCCGCCCGCGTCGCCCGCCGCGCCGAGCTCGAAACCTTAATCGAGCGCCAATTTTCATCCCGCACCGTCGCCGAGGTGGTCGCGCTTCTCGAAGCCGCCGAGCTTCCCAGCGCCTCACTCAACGACGTCGCCGCCGTCTGGAACCACGCCCAGCTCGCCGCCCGCGACCGCCGCCGCTCCGTCCCCTCCCCCGCCGGACCCATCCCCGCCCTCCTGCCGCCGCATAATATAAAAGGTGCGCCGCCCCGCATGGCCGCCGTGCCCGCGCTGGGCGAGCATACCGCCGAGATCATGGCCGAATTTGGAATCGAACCCTGACATGCAACCCGAACGCAACATGCTGTTCGTCCCCGCCAACAACTGGCGGATGATCACCAAGGCCGCCGCCGCCCCCACCGACTCCGTCTGCATCGATCTCGAGGATGCCGTCGCCGTCGCCGAAAAGCCCGCCGCTCGCGCCAACGTAATCCGCGCCTTCCGCGAGCTCGACTTCGGCTCCCGCCTCCGCATGTTCCGCATCAACGGCCTCGACACCCCCTTCGCCTACCGCGACCTCATCGAAGTCGTCGAAGCCGCCGGCGACAAGATTGACCTGATCATGGTCCCCAAGGCGGGCTCCGCCGCCGACGTCCAGTTCGTGGATCGCCTCCTCACCCAAATCGAACAAAGCTGTGATCGAGTCCGACCCATCGGCCTCGAAGTCCAGATCGAAACCGCCCGCGGCTTCCTCTTCTGCCGCGAAATTGCCGCCGCGTCTTCGCGCCTTGAGGCGCTCGTCTTCGGCGTCGGCGACTACTCCGCCTCCATGCAAATGCCCTCCAGCGGAATCGGCGACTTCGACCAGCACGACGCGCTCTACCCCGGCCACCGCTGGCACGCCGTCATGCACACCGTCGTCGCCGCCGCCCGCGCCCACGGCCTGCGCGCCATTGACGGACCCTACGCCTCCTTCAACGACCCCGTCGGCTTCGAAAAATCCTGCCGCATCGCCCTCGCCTTGGGCTTTGACGGGAAACAGTGCATCCACCCCAGCCAGCTCCAGGCCGCGCACTCCATCTTCAGCCCCTCGCCCGAGGCCATCGCCCAGGCCGAGAGCCTCCTCGCCGCCTACGCCGAAGCTGCCTCCGCCGGACGCGGCGCCGTCACCCACGATGGCAAAATGATCGACGCCGCCAACCTCCGCATGGCCCGGGCACTGATCGCCCGCAAAACATCATGACCGACCCCAAACCCAACCCCACCGCCGGACGCTGCTTCGAAGACTTCGAAGTCGGCGCCATCCTCCGCCACCCCATCGGACGCACCGTCTCCCAAACCGACAACACCTGGTTCACCCTGCTCACCGCCAACACCAACCCCATCCATTTCGACACCGTCTACTCCGCGCAAACCGAGTTCAAGCGCCCGCTCCTCAACTCCTGCTTCACCCTCGCCCTGGTCACCGGCCTTTCCGTCAACGACATCTCCCGCAACGCCGTCAACCTCGGTTGGGACGAAGTCCGCATGCCCCACCCCGTCTTCGAGGGCGACACCATCTACGCCCAAACCGAAATCTTGAGCAAGCGCGAGTCGAAATCCCGCCCCCATCAGGGCCTGGTCGAGATCAAAACCATCGGCTTCAATCAGGAGGGAACCGTAGTCCTCTCCTACCGCCGCACCATCCTCATCTACAAGCGCGGCTACGCCCCGCAAATCCCGCAGCCCGCTCTCAAATCCTAGAGCGTCAGCAGCTCCTCGAAATACCCGCCGATCCCGCGCGCCCGGTCGACGAAATGGATCTCGAGTATCCAATGCCGCGGCTTCCCGTCCGCGCCCAGCGCTCGCATCGGCCCATGATTGCCGGGGTGCACATAGAGCGTCACCTTATCTTCGGGAATTCGCTCATGCGGAAATTGTCCGATTAGATGTCCCGCGATGGGCCCGCCAAACTCCCACCCATAATGCGCGGCGAGCTGTTGCGCGTGGGCATACAATTCCGCGCCGGTAATATGCGGCTTTGCGTTGTAATACGCCTTGCCATCGGCAAACGCCCGCGCGGTGTCGTCGCGCAACTTGCATTTCGCCGCATCGTTGCCGATCACGAAAGTGCGCCCAAAATCGGCTTCCCACTCCTCAAACACGGGCCCCAGGTCGAGAAACAAAATATCGCCCTCGCGCACCGTCAGATCCGGTGGATCCTCGGCATACGGCAGCAGCGTATTCGCGCCCGCCCGCACGATACGCTTATGCCAATACCGGCGCACGCCAAACCGCTGCTCGGCCAGGTCATAAACTTCCTGGTTGATCTGGCTTTCAGTCACGCCCGCGCGCAGCAGCCCACCTTCGGCCACCAGACGGAACATCTCCACCGCTTTGGCTTGCGCCGCGAGCAGTGCCTCGGCGCGAAACGACTCCTTTGAGGTCACGAGCAAATTATATAACCAAAGAGATGATGTTACGCCGCCGCCTCACGCCGCCGCCTCGTTATTCCGCGTCTCGTTACGCCGCCGCAATGGCATGCTGTGGCGTGGCTGCCGCTGCCGCCGCCGCCGGCATCGCCACCGCTGGCGCCATGGCCGTCGCCACCAGCGCCCGCGAGTGCGGTCGCCAGCGCCCCACCGCCACCTCACCCGCTTGGCCCGACGCCACCACGCCCACCCGCAGTCCCGACTTCAGATCCACCCACGCCAGGAACCAATCCGGCATCGGAAACTTCTCCGCCGCCACTGACGACGCAAAGCCGTGCCCGTTGGCCTTGCGCCACGCCCACGCCTCGACCTGCGCGCTCGGGTTCCCGTCGCCCTCCCACGCCAGCGCGATGCCCACATCGCTGCGCAGCGTCAGCGCCACCGCCGCGACCCCCGGCGCGTAGCCAATGTTAAAAGCCAGCGCGCGCGCCGCTTCCGGCTCCGCCAGCCTCGGCTTCCCGAATGCGCCATAGCGGTAGCTCAGCGCCTGCGGCGGCACCCCAACGTACGCCGCCAGTACCTGCCGCACTTGCGCGTGCGTGATCGTGAACATGCGGCGCTCCTCCGCGTTCACCATCATGCGTGCCCGCTGGCGCTCATGCGCGTCCAGCAGCTCGTACGCTTCCGCCTCCGCCAGGTCGCTTTGCTCCAATGCAACCTGCCACACATGCACCGGCTGATGACTGCTCCAGAGTGTTTGCGGGTGTAGGTCTGTCATAAAAAAATAGTACGACTTGGTTTCCCCCTCTCGGGGCGAAATATTGGATGAACACCCATCGGCGGGGAGTGGCATTTTTCCTGTTGTGGAAAGGCAACCAAATTCCTGTTATCGTAAATAGAGCCATGGAAACTACGCAGCACACCATTGCTGTCCACCACAGACACGCCAACTCGGAAGGCGTTGTGGACACAATTACCGAGCAAGTACCCGCCGGAAACCTGGAACAGGCCCTCAAACGCGCCAACGCCCTGCTCGCCAACTCCCAGTGCCGCAACTGGGGTTGCCGCATTGAGCTCGATGGCCAGGTTATCCTTTATACCCTAGTGCGGCCTAATAGCGCGGTCCTCGGCCCGGTGCGTTTTTGCGACCTCGACGCCGCCGCTTTAGCCAAGGAACGCAACGCCACCCTCGGCTTCGAAACCGCTTGGCGGGTCGACCGCGCCTTCCAGGCGCCCACCCGTCCGGGTGTCCGCGCCCGCTCGGCCAAGTAACCGCAGACCGCTTTACGTGGCGACGATCTGGCGCAGTCCGGTTACGAACGCCTGCATCTCCTCCGGCTTCCCCACCGTCACGCGCAGCCACGTATCCATCGGCGGGAATTTTCTTCCCACCAATATGCCGCGCTCCCGAAACGCGACGATCGTCGGCGCGATGTCCTGCTTCAGGTTGATCATCACGAAGTTGCCGTGCGACGGAATATACTCACGCCCGTCCTTCTTCAACTCCGCGTACAGCCACTCCCGCGTCGCAATCATCTTCTTCTGCTGATCGGCCACGTGCGCCTTGTCGCCGAAGCTCGCCATTGCCGCCTGCAGCACCGCCACGTTGGCGTTCATGCCCAGCTTATAGGTGCCCATCGCCGCGATGTTCTGCGGCGAGCCCAGCGCGTAGCCCAGCCGCATGCCCGCCATGCCGTAAACTTTCGAGAACGTCCGCGCCACCATTAGGTTCGGATACCGCGCAATCCACGGATACACGGTTCCGTATCCCGGGTCGGCGACGAAATCGAAATAAGCCTCGTCCACCAGCACCGGCAGCGTCGCCGGCACTGCTTTCATAAACGCGTCGAGCTCATCCAGCGAAACAATCGTGCCCGTCGGGTTGTTCGGGTTGCAGATGTAAACCAGCCCCGCCGCATCCTTGGCGTCATTCGCCGCCGCCGCCATGGCTTTGAGGTCGTGCCGGTGATCGGCCGTCTGCGGCACCTTGATCGGATTCGCCTGCATGAGTTTGGCAAAACCCAGCACCGCCTCAAACGTGGGGTCCGATGCGATCACGCCCTTCCCCGCCCCCAGAAACGCCATGTCCGCGCACCGCAAAATCTCCGTCGATCCGCAGCCGATCAATATCTGCTGCGACGGCAACTGGTAAAAGCTCGAAAGCCTGGCCACCATATGCTCGTCGCTGATGTCGGGATACCGGCACGCCACCGGCTCCGAGCCGGTAATCGCCGCGCACGCCGCCGGCGACGGCCCGTAGGGATTCTCATTCGAGTCCAGTTGAATGGCCTTGCCATCCGGCCTCAGCGCGTGCTGCGCCAATAATGCGTCGGGAAGGCCGACACTCGGTACCAGCGTCGCCCCCAACGCGGCGCCAAACGTTTTCCCAAAATCTCTGCGGTTCATTGCCATGGTAAGGCTCCTGCCCGTAGTGTATACCGATCTATGGATTTCTTACCTTGGTCGAGAGTATCCGATCCAGCCGCGGAAACTCCTTGGCCAGATAAGCGGCGCCCTCGCGCGTGATCCGGCCCTGGCTCGGCCCTTTGCCCCGCGGCGCTCCCTCCCCATATTCGCCGTTGAGCGCGTCTACAACGTCCATCCCGGCCACGACTTCACCGAACGGCGAAAAGCCCAGCTTATCGAGCCGCGAGTTATCGCGGAAGTTGATGTACACCTGCGTCGTGCGCGTGTTGGCGCCGCTCATGGCGAAGGTCACCATCCCGCGCGTGTTGCTCTTGACTACCGGGTCGTCTTTGATCGTCCGGTCCGCCCACGCCGCCGAAATGCGCGGATCCGCGCTCAATCCCCACTGCACAACAAACTTCGGAACCACGCGAAAGAACGCCGCGCCATTGTAAAAACCGTGCCGCGCCAGGTAATAGAACCGGTCGGCCCCGTTGGGCGACCACTCCCGGTGTACCTCAATGGTGAACGGCCCTTTGGTGGTTGTGAACACAACCTGATAAATCGCCGGCGCGGCCTGGGTTGCGGCCGGCGGCTTCAGCAGCGCGCGCTGCGGATGGAAAAGGCACGAACTCGCCGTTATTGCGAAGACCAGCAGCGCCGTCAGTGCGGCGAAGGGACGTAACCTCATAACCGCTTATTGTAGACTGGCAGCCATGTCCAGCCGCGTCCGGGCCTGCTTTCCAGTCATCACCGCCGTGATCGTCGCGGTATTCAGCCTGCCGGCGCGCATGGCCTTCAGCACGTTCCTCGCCGGCGACGCCGGTGCCACGCTCGCCGCAACGATCATGGCGCGCCTCGGCCAGCGCCCCAACCTGGATTTCGGCTATCCCTTCGGACCGCTCTCGCTGGCGCTGCAAGAACTCTCGCTGCGCCTCATCCCCAACGGCCCCTGGGCCATGACCGCGCTCACCTTGCTCGCGACCCTGCTCTTCGGCTTCGGCGCGGCCTGGGCCATCCGCCGCATGCGCCTGAACGCCCCGGCTGTCGCCCTGCTGTGCGCCGCGACGGCGGTCACCGGCATGACCAGCCAGTGGCCCCCCGTCTATACGCTCGAAGCGGCGGCGTTGCTCTGGGCCCTCGTCTCGTTCGCCGCCGAGGAGCCCGCGCGCGCCCTCGCCTTTGCCGTGGTCGCTGCCCTGCTCAAGCCGACAATGGGCGTCGTCATGGGCGCCTTGTTTCTGGTGTACGTCCTCTGGACCGAACCCGACCGCGCCCGGCGCATTCTTCGCGCCCCTGCGCTGACCGCGGTCATTCTCTCCGCCGCCCTGATGCTGCGCTACGGCTGGGGCGGATTCTGGCGCATGGCCCTCCCCCTCGCCGGCGCCCGCAACTATAAAATGAGCGGCTTCACGTTTTTCTCCCGCGCCGGCAATCCGTTCTTCCTCCCCAACGTGCACATCGGTTATTACCTCGGAACCCCGATCGGCCCCTGGGGCGTCAGCTTGATCGCACTGCTTGCCGGTGTCCTGGCCGGAGCGGTGATCGGCTTTCGTAAACACTCGGCTCGCTGGTTTTGCGCGCTCTGCTGCCTCCTCGGCACCGCCGCCTTCATCACCGGGTTTTACAGTTGGAAAGGCTCCTACGTTTACTACACCACCCTGCCCCTGATCGGACTCGCGCTAGCCGGCAAATTCCTTCCCCGTGCGACGGCTTTTCAATTTGCCCTCGCCGTCCTCGCCCTGCTCGGCACCTTCACCGGCTTCCGCCTCAACGCTCGCGCCTGGCGCGGACCTCATCCCGACGCCACCACCGCCGGCCTGTGGGCAACCCCGGCCGAGCGCACGGAATGGGTTAATTTCACCACCGCCAATCCCCCCGCTGCGCAACCCTTATTCATCATCGCCAGCGGATCACCCGAGTCCCTCTTCCCTGCCTACGGCGCCCCCTGGCATGCCTTCCTCTATGCCGGCGAAGCCAGGCCGCCTGAACTGGCGTCGCTGCGCGCCCGCGCTCTAGTGGCAAAAAACCTGGCGCACTGTGCCGCCCTCGCCGCCATCCCCACCCTGCCGCAAGCCGAACTGGCCCCTGCGCTGGCGCTTCGCCCCATTCGTAACGGATTGCTGTTCGACACCTACGGCTGCGACACATTACACTAATGCCGTCCCCCATGGCCAAGCCGCAGTCCGCCCTCTCCGTACCCGCAGCCCGCCCGACCTTGCGCGGGCACCTCGAGATCCTGCGCGTCGACCATTGGTTCAAGAACGTTTTCGTACTTCCCGGCCTGGTCGCCGCGCTCGCCCTCGATCCCACCAACCGCGCCCCGCATCTCTGGCTCCGCCTCTCCCTCGGCCTGGCGGCAATCTGCATCCTCGCCTCCGGCTACTACACCCTCAACGAGTTGCTCGACGCGAAATTCGATCGCCTGCACCCGACCAAGCGCACCCGCGCCGCCGCCGCCGGGCGCGTCCACCGCCCCCTCGCCTACCTGCAATGCGTCGTGCTGATGGCCGCTGGCCTCGCCCTCGGCGCGGCCGTCTCGTGGCGCACCGCCGCCACCCTCGCGGTGCTCGCCGTCTTCGCCTGCGCCTACAACATCCCGCCCGTCCGCACCAAGGATGTACCCTATCTCGACGTCCTCACCGAAAGCGTCAACAACCCGCTTCGCCTCCTCGTCGGCTGGTACATCGCCGGCGCCGTTCTCGTTCCGCCCGCGCTCCTGCTGTTGAGTTACTGGATGCTGGGCGCCTACTTCATGGCCATGAAGCGTTTCGCCGAACGCCGCGAGATCGGCGACGCCGCCCGCACCGCCGCCTATAGAGAGTCGCTCGCCGCCATGACCGAGACGCAGTTGCTCGTCTCGGTGTCGTTCTACGCCGCCGCCGCGATGCTGTTTTTCGGCGCCTTCATCATGCGCTATCGCTTGGAACTGCTGCTCTCGTTCCCCTTCCTCGCCTGGGTGATGGCCCAGTACCTGGCCGTCGGAATGCAGCCCCACAGTCCCGCGCAAGCCCCCGAGCGCCTCTGGCGCGAGCCCAGGTTGATGATTCCCGTCGCGCTCTGCACCGCGGCCATGCTGCTCTGCCTCTGGACGCCCATGCCCTGGCTGCACCAATTAACCGAGCCGACGATTACAATACAGCGATGACCGAAAAACAACTCTCGCCGATCCCCACCGCCGCTGAAATGCAGTACGCGGTCAGCGAACTCGAGTCCACCCGCGACGCCCTCCTCGACACCTGCGCCACCCTGCCCCAGAATGCATGGACCCTCTCCGACGGCGAAGCCCGCTGGACCGCCGCCCAGGTCCTCGAGCACATAACGATCGTCGAGCGCCGCGTTGTCGGCCTGCTCGAAAAAATGCTCGGCCAACCCCCAGAACCCGACTGGCACGACCGCACGGCATCCAAGGACGCGATCCTGCCCCATACCCGCGTCGCCAACGAAAAGCTAACCGCCCCGCCCCCGCTTCATCCTACCGGCCAACAAACGCCGGCCGAGCTGATCGCCGCCTTCCAGTCCGCCCGCGCCGCCACCCTGGCGTTCGCGGCACGCCCCCATCAACCCCTAAAAGAACACACCCAAAAACACCTCGCCCTCGGCGAACTCAACGGCTACCAATGGCTGGTCCTGGCCGCCCACCACACCACCCGCCACCTCGCCCAAATAAAACGCTGCGCCCAGCCACCGCATGCGCCAACAACTGCGTAAGGGTCGCTCGGAGGGAATCTTGCGCGCCGCACGTCCGGCGCCGCTTATCGCCCCGCCTCCTCAACCAGCGTTTTAATTCCGCCCGCCAGCGCCGCTTCCTCCAATCCTCCGAATCGCAGCATCAGTCCATCCCCGCGCCCCGGCCGCAGCCGGTACGCGCTCAGTCTCGCCAGCTCCAGTCCGCTCGTCGCCGCGATCCGCGCCACCCGCCGCGCGTCCCCGTGCCGCAATAGCAGGTGCAGTCCCGCCGGCTCGGTGGGCCAACTCCACCCGCGCGCCGCCAGCGGCGCCAGCCCGGCGGTGAGCTGCGCGTGCTTGGCCCCATAGACCGCCCGCATGCGCCGCAGGTGCGTCGCAAAATGCCCCTCCTCCAGGAATAGGCTCATGGCGAGTTGCCGCTCCGGCGGCGTGAACCCGTCCATCTGGGTGCGGATATTCGCCAGCGCCTCGACCAACTCCTCCGGCACCACCGCATAGGCCAGCCGCAGCCCCACATACATGGTCTTGTTGAACGTGCCCACATAGACCACCCGCTCCTGCCGGTCCAGCGAGTACAGCGCCGCCAGCGGCTGACCCGCGTACCGGAACTCGCCGTCGTAGTCGTCCTCGATCACCCAGGAACGCCGCCCTCCCGCCCAGGCCAGCAGTTCCGCCCGCCGCTCCAGGCTGAGCACCGCCCCGCTCGGATACTGATGCGACGGCGTAACGTAGGCCATCCGCGCGCGCCCATGCCCCACCGCCCCGTCGCCTGCCCGAATCCCCTGCTCGTCCGTCGCCACCGGCGCGATCGCCGCGCCCGCCAATGAAAACGCCGCGCGCGCTCCCAGATAGCACGGGTCCTCCAGCCAGACCTCGTCGCCCGGATGCAGCAGCAGCGTGGCCAGTACCTGCAACGCCTGCTGCGCGCTGTTGCACACCAGTACCTGGCGCGCCTCGCACCGGATGCCGCGATACTGCGCCAGATAACGGGCGATCGCCCGCCGCAAGTCCGGCCATCCCCGAGGATCGGAAAAACTCAACCCGCTCCGCCCCAGTTCCCGCACCGCCCGCGCCTGCAAGCGCTGCCAGGTTTCCCAGGGAAAAAAGCGCGTGTCGGCAATCCCGGCGTTGAACGGCCGCACCGTCTCCGGCTCCCGGCAGGCCGCCATCGCCGCCACCGCCCGGCCCCGCCGCGATGTGACCTTGGCCGCCGCCCGTGCATGCGTCTTCACCCCGGCGACGGCGGGTGCATGCACTGGCCGCGCCACCGCGCCCGCCGCCCGGCTCACGAATGTGCCCCGCCCCACCCGCCGTTCCAGGAAGCCCTCGTCCTCCAGTTGGGCGTAAACCTCCTCCATCAGACCGCGCGACACTCCGTACCCGCGCGCCGCTTCCCGGCTGGCGGGCAACTGTTCGCCCGCTGCCAGCACCCCCTCCAGCATCGCCGCCCGCAACTTGCCGTAAATCGCCCCCCGTCGCGGCCTTCCGCTCGGCAGCGGCGGCAGCAGCACTCCGCGGCTCTTCCGCATCCTCTGCCTCCCTCCAAATAGGTCTAATTTTTCATCGCAAAACGGCTCTTGTGAATAGACCCATCCCCATTGTACGTTCGAACTGCCCCAGGAGGGGCCGTTCATGCGTCAGCTCGCGATTGCCTGCTTGTTCCTGTTGCTTCCGGCGCGCCCCGCGCCCCCGCCCGCCAACCCCCTGTCCGACAGTGTCCGCAATGACTACCGCACGGTGCGCGACTTGGTCATGCGCTCGGCCGAGAAAATGCCGGCCGAAAAGTACGGGTTCAAACCCACCCCCGACGTGCGTAGCTTCGCCCAGCAGATCGCCCACATCGCCGACGACCAGTACAACCTCTGCGCCCCGGCGCGGGGCGAAAAACGCGCCGCCGCCTACAGGGCCCTCGAGTCTTCCCTCTCCCGCAAGCAGGATCTCGTCCCCGCGCTCAAACAGGCCTTCGCCTATTGCGACGTTGCCTTCGACGGCCTCACCGACGCCAACGGCGCGCAGTCAACGTCCAATCCCAGCCGCAACAAATTCGCAATGCTCAACTGGGGCATGTGGCACACCTGGGAACACTACGGCAACATCGTCGTCTACCTCCGCCTCAACGGTCTGGTGCCCCCCTCCAGCGAACCCAGCCCCAAACCCGCCCAACCCTAACCGCGCCCCGCTATAGCTCGGTCGCGGTCCGTTTCCGCGCCTTCAGCTCGGCAATCGCTGCAATTAATTCGCGCGGCGCGATCGGCTTGGATGCGTGCGCCTGAAACCCGGCCTCGAGGGCGCGCCGCGCGTCGGCCGACCCTGCGAACGCAGTCAGCGCGATGGCCGGCAGGATCTCAGCCGTCGTGCCGCCATTGCGTATTCGCTGGATAAGGTCGAATCCGTCCATCCCCGGCATGGCCAGATCGCTGACCAGTACAGTGATCGCGGCGCCCGCCCCGCTGCCCGCCCGGTGCACGACATCGAGCGCTTCGGCGACGCTGCCGGCGACGGCAACCACGGCGCCGGCGTTCGTGAGCGCCTTGGCCAGCATCCGCCTTGCGTCGGGATCGTCGTCCACCAGCAAAACACGCACGCCCTCCAGGCGCAACGGCGGGGCTTCCACCTGTGCCGTCTCAACTCTGGGCGCCGTATCACGCCGTCCGTCGTGGTTTGCCTCTTCCGCGAATGCCTCCGCGGCGCTGACGCGAATCGGCAGCTCGATCGTGAACGCCGCTCCCTTCCCCCTCCCCTCGCTGTGGGCCTCAACCGTCCCGCCATGCAGTTCCACCAGGTGCTTGACGATCGCGAGACCCAGGCCGAGTCCGCCCATGCTGCGCCGCGTGCTGCTGTCGGCCTGCCGGAACCGGTCGAAAACAAACGGCAGGAACTCTTCCGGAATCCCCTGACCGGCGTCGCGGACGGTAATGCGGTTGACCCCGCCATCCGTGGCCAGCGTCACCTCGACTTTACCGCCCGGCGGCGTGAATTTGATCGCGTTTGAAAGCAGGTTCCAGATCACCTGCTGCATGCGCCCGGGGTCGCAGTAGGATTGTGTGGCCGCCGGGTCGAGGCCGGTTTGGATCGAGATATTCCTGCTCTCCGCCGCCGTGCGCACCACCTCCATCGCCGCCCGAATGATCTCCGCCAGGTCGCAGGGCTGGCTCCGCAGCGTCATCTTGCCGGCGGCAATTCGCGACACGTCCATCACGTCGTCAATCAGCCGCGTCTGTAGTTTGCAGTTCCGCTCGATCACCTCCAGGCCCTCGCGGAAATCGGCCTCCCTGCATTCGCCGCTGCGCAGCAGGCTCGTCCAGCCCAGCATCGCATGCAAGGGGGTGCGCAATTCATGCGACAGATTCGCCAGGAACGCGTCCTTGGTGCGATTGGCGGCCTCGGCCTCGCGGCCCATCTTCTCGCGCGCTTCGCCTTCAACGTGTTCGGTAATGTCTTGCATCGCCAGCAGGATGCACTCGGCGCTGCCGTCCGCGCCCGTCAGCGGACGCGCGTCCAACACCAGCGACCGCCGCCGCTTGCCCGGAAATTCGTGCGTCATTTCGAAATCGCTGAACGCCCGGTTGCCGGGAAGCACCTCGCGCAGCAGGCTGCGCAGGCGCGGAACATCCCAGGCCCCGCCCGCCAGCTCAAAAAGCGACCGCCCTTCGGTTAGCTCGGGCGTGCTCTCGATCATTTTGTAGAAGGCTTCGTTGGCTGTGTTCAGCGTGAGGTCGGGCCGAAGCACCACCAGCGGGTCGCGCGCCGTGCGCAGGATCGCCTGCGAATAATTGTTGGCGGCTTCGATCGCCTGCTGGCTCCGCTTCAGCGCGTCAATATCCACCAGCATGATCACCACCCCGTCAATTCGGTTGTCCAATGTCAGATACGGACGCGCGCGCAGCGAGTACCACCGCCCTTCGCTGTCGCGCACCTCGCGCTCGCGGACGCTCACCGTCTCGACCACTTCCGCCAGCAGCGCGTCCAGATCGGGGCAGTCGAGGGTGTGGCGCAGGCTGCGGAACTGGCGGCCCACGTCGCTGGCCAGCAGGTTGAAAATTTTCTCCGCGCGCGGCGTGAAGCGCCGCACCGTAAAGTCGCGCCCCAGCAGCAGCAGCGGCATCTGCAGGCTGACCGAATGTTGTTCAGGTCGGCGTTCAGCCGGCCCATCTCCTCGTTGCGGCTGGCCATCTCCTCGTTGACGGTGGTCAGCTCCTCGTTGCTCGATTCCAGCTCCTCCTTGCTGGTTTCGAGCTCTTCGTTGATGCTTTGCAACTCCTCGTTGGCCGATTGCAGCTCCTCGGCCGAGGCCTGCAGCTCCTCGCGCGCCGCTTCATGCTGTTCCTGCATCGATTGCAGGTAGTCGCGGGTTTCGGCCAGCTCCGACTCCAGCGCGCGTCGGCGGCGCGTCGCTTCCCGCTCCGGCAGCGCCTTGGCCGGCGCCTGGGCGGCCGCCCTGCGCCCGCCGCGCTCGTCCGCCGGTTCGAACAGCACCAGGTACGCCCGCTCCTTGACGTTGAGCAGCGGAATGACGTGCAGCGTTATATACCGCGTCGCTCCGTCCTGCTGAAACGGCACCCGCTCGATCACAACCGGTTGGCCGCCGCGCCTGGCCTGCTGCAGCGCCGTCCGCAGCGGCAGCATCAAACCCTCGCGCGCCATCTTTAACAAGTCGAAGCTGGCCCGGCCGGCCGGAAGCTCCAAAAAGGCTCCGGTGGCCCCGTGGAATTGCAGCACCTGGCCCGCCGCGTTCACCAGCACCCCAGGTGGCGCAAAGCGCGTCAGCAGGATGCGGTCCGATTCGCGCTGCGCGTCGAGCGTGCCGTGCAATGTGCCCGGCTGGTTTGCGCCCCCGCCGCGCCCTGTGCCGCGCCTACCCCGGCGCTCGACCCGGCCTTCGATGTCGCATGCGACGCGGCGCCCGCCGCCGCGCCGGGATGCGGCAGCATCCCCGCCAGCGCCGCCGGCGCAATCCCGCCCGGCATCGGCAGACGGCCTTCCGGCGTCAGCGCGGACTTGCGCGCGTAGATCTTGTGCTTCTTGTCTACCGGCTCGAACAAGTCTCCGAACGGCCCCACCGATTCGCTCGCGCCCAGGAACAGAAAGCCGTCTGGCTTGAGGGCGTAATGAAAGGCTGGGATGATCTTCCGCTGCAATCCGGCGTCGAGATAAATCAGGAGATTGCGGCAACTGATCAAGTCAAGCCACGAAAACGGCGGATCGTTGAGCACGTTCTGCCGCGCAAACACCACCTGCTCACGCACCGCCTTGCTCACCCGGTAGCCGCCCTCTTCGGCAACGAAAAAGCGCCGCAGCCGCTGCGGCGAAATGTCCTGCACCGCCGCCTGGCTATACAACCCGCTCCGCGCTTTGCTCAGCAGCGCCTCGTTCAGATCGGTGGCGAAAATCTGCAGCTTGGGCGCCGACGTGAACGTCTCCGCCGCCTCGGCGAAGACCATGGCGAGCGAATAGGCCTCCTGCCCGGTGGCGCAGCCCAGCGTCCAGAGGCGCACCGGGTCGTCGCGCCGCCGCCGCTTCAGGATCGTGGGAAAAATCTTCAGTCGCAACAACTCGAAGGCGTCGGGGTTCCGGAAAAACCCGGTGACGCCGATCAGCAGGTCGGCGTAGAGCCTGTCGAGTTCGGCCGCGTTGTGCTTGAGGAACGTGGCATACTGATCCGCCTTGTCGTGCCGGCTCAGCAGCATGCGGCGCGCAATGCGGCGTTGAATGGTATTGGGCTTGTACAGCGAAAAGTCCACGCCCGAATAGTTGCGCAACAGCAGCAGCACCTTCTTGAATCCGTTGCCGCTGTCGCGCCCCCCAAGCCCCTCCCCCGGCAGGCTGCCTGCGGCGTCCCCGTTCTGCGATCGCGGTCGCGATGGCGGCGCCGCTTCCGCCCCGGCGTCGGCCACGTACGCGTGCCGCGCAATCCGCGCCAGCTCGGCTCCGGTATCGTGTGGCGACAGGACGTAATCCACCACGCCCGCCGCAATCGCGCTCCGCGGCATGGAATCGTAGCGTGCCGATTCATCCTGCGCAAAAGTAATGCCGCCGTCGGCCTTGATCGCCTCCAGTCCTTGTGTTCCGTCCGTGCCGGTGCCGGAAAGCACAATGCCGATCGCCCGCTGCCTCTGGTCCTCCGCCAACGACTCGAAAAATTGATCAATCGTGCGGTTGCCATGCCGCTTCAACGCGCGCCGTTGCAGCTTCAAAATCCCGCCCGCCACCGTCAGGTTGGCCCCGGGTGGGATGACGTACACGCAGTTGGCCTCGATACGTGTGTCGTTTTCCACCTCGCGTACCGGCATCGCCGTGGCGCGAGCCAGCAGTTGTGTCAGCGCGCTGCCGTGGCTGGGGTCGAGATGCTGCACCAGCACAAACCCCATGCCGCTGTTCGCCGGCAGGCCTTCGAGTAATTGCGTGAACGCTTCCAGGCCCCCCGCCGACGCGCCTACGCCAACAATCGCGGCTGGCGTCGGTCGGGCGGCCTTGCCAGCCGATGCGTCGGCCGCTTTTCCACTCGCCCCAGGCTTCGCCTTCGCCAATGTTCTAGCGGATCGCGCTTCGGATATTCGCCCACGATTACTGGCCACGCCACGGCACCCTCGTTGACCCCGACAATCCTTCGATGATCAGGATTTAATTATTATACGCCGCCAAAAACTAAGGCCCCAGGGCCGACGCCGGCGGATTTATCCCCGCGCAATTTATTTGCGGCTCATCGAGCCGGGTTAGTGCCGTGCCGGCGCGGCCGGCGGCGCACCTGCCGGATAAAACACAATCTTCTGTGAACTGTCCGCCACCGCCGCGGCCGACAGAAACACGAGCCGGACAATCTTAGTCATCTTCGCGTAGTTAAGCGTGGCCGCGATGTCGTTCTCAGTGTGGTAATCGGGCTGCAACCCCGTCTGGAACAGCACCTGGGGAATGTGCAACCCGGCGTACCAGTACTGATCCGACCGCGACCAGAGCGAGTCCGGATCCACCGCATCCATCTTGTGGTCGAGCTTCAGCCCCTCGAATTGATTTTCACGGGCGACGATGGCGCCAAGCGCCGGATTGTAGCGCGTTCCCAGCACGTTGACCATGTTGACGTTGCCGTCCGCCGGCGTCGGCCAGTTGGCGTCGTTCTCGTTTCGCCCGATCATGTCCATGTTCAGCGTGGCCACGGTCGTCGCCAGCGGACGCAGCGGATGGCTCACATAGTAATAGGAACCCACCAGCCCGCGCTCCTCGGCGGCGTAGACCATAAAGAGCACGCTGCGCCGGGGATGAACATGTCCCTGGACGAAGGCGGTGGCGATTTCCATGACCGCCGCCGTGCCCGACGCGTTGTCGTCGGCGCCATGGTAAATGTGTCCGTTCACCGTGCCCATGTGATCGTGATGGGCGGTAACAATGACGGTTTGAGCGCTGAGCGTCGGGTCGGAGCCCGGCAGCAGCGCGACCACATTACGGTCGTCGTGCGTCGACGCGTCGGTGAAGGCCTTGCTCATGCACGCCGTGGAATTCGGCACGACAAAACTGGCGGGATTGCCGCTTGCGTCAATTTGCGCCTGGAGCTGATCCGTGGTTTTGCCGCTGGGCGCCAGTAACTGGTCGGCCGCGGCGCGGGTAAGCGTGAAGATGGGCACGTCCCACATCTCCCCCTTCAGAGCGATAAGGGGGCCCCCGCTGGCCCGCGGTGCGCTTGGTGGAATCGGCTTGGTGCCGCGCGACGGACCGCCCTGCACCAGCAGAATGCCTGCCACTCCATGCTTCCGCACCTCTTCCAGCTTGCCCCAGTTGAAGGCGTGATACGTATCCCACTGGCCCATAAAACGCGAATGCGGGTCATTGGCCTGGGGCTCGCGGTTCAGCACCAGCGCGATCTTGCCGGTGAAATCCTGCTCCGCAAAATCGTTATAGTTGAACTCGGGAGCGTCCACTCCGTAGCCCGCGAACGCGACCGGGCCGCAGACCTGGGTGGGGCGATCGCTCTGCCGCGACCAGCGAAAATCCTTGTTGAGGGTGAAGCTGTGCTGTACCCCGGCCACGGTCGCGGTGAGCGACGTGTGGGCGGGATCCAGGCTGGCATAATCGAGCGCCATATTTTGGAAATAGGTGCCGTGATCTCCCGCCGGCTGCAACCCCAGCCGCTCGAATCGCGCCGCGATAAAGTCGGTGGCGACCTGATCTCCCGGGCTGCCGGCGCTGCGCCCCGCCAGATCGTCGGAGGCCAAAAAAGTCACGTCGCTGCGCAGCGCGGCGGTCGAGATCAGACGGCTGGCGCTGACCGCCGGTGCCGCCGCCGGCGGCGGAGCCGCCAGCAGCAGGCCGCTCATCGCCGCCATCGCCCCCATCGCAGAAGTTCCAAAACTAAGTTTGAGTTTCATAAGGTGGCCTCAGAAAATGTACTTGAAGCCGAACTGAATCAGCCGCGGTGCCAGGCTGGTCGAGGTGATCTGGCCAAACGACGAGCTGGCGGCGCTGGTGGACGGCGCGCTGAAATTCGGGATGTTCAACGCGTTGTAGAACTCACCCCGGAACTGCAGTGTCGTGCCCTCGGTCGGGCCCGGCACTGGAAAACTGCGCGTAATCGAAAAGTCGGCGTCACGCTCGCCCGGGCCCAGCACCACCCCGGTGCCGCTCGACCCCCAGCTAAAGCCATTGCCGATCGCTGGCGGAGCGCAGTTCACTGCGTTGATATTCCAGTAATTGTTAAGCTTCGACTCGATGCTGCCGGGCGTCAGAATACTGGCATAGCTTGCCCCCGGGCACATCTGGGCCCGCGCACTGCCGCCGTAGATATTGGTGAACTTCGTGTCGCTAAACGTCATCGGGGTGCCCGACTGCAGCGTCACCACTCCCGACATGGCCCATCCGCCCAATATGCTCTTCTCGACTCCGCGCATACCAAACCCCGGAACCTGCCAGACAAAATTGCCCACCAGCCGCTGCGGGATGTCGAATGAGGCCGGACCATAAGCGTTAATGGGGTTACTGGCATCGCCCGACGTCCCACCCGTCCCGGGGAAGGTGCCGTTGCCGGTATCGTCGGTCAGATTCTTGCTGTAGGTATAGGAGACCTGTACTTGCAGACCGCGGGTGAGACGGCGCTCGGCGGAAAACTGCAGCGCATTGTAATTGGCGAGGAATATCTCCTGCGCCAGGCTGATCGAGCTGAACCCTAGAATCGGGCGGCGGCTCTGAATGTTGCTGGCGCTCGTCGAGGGCCCGGTAAAGGTTGCGGCCCCCGGCGAGTTCGGGTTCACCGTCAGTAGCGCCTGATCAATGTTCTGCGTGCCCTCGATGTGGTTGCTCTTGGTGCCGACATAGCCGACCTGCACCATGGTGCTGCCGCTCAGGGCGTATTGCACGTTGACGCTGTACTGCTGCACCGTGGGCGGGTGCCAGTAGGGCCCCGGCAGGTTCAGCGTAAGCTGCGAAGTGGGAGTGCGGGGCACGAAGGTCGGATAATCCGAGGCCAGCGGCGGCGCCGAAGGCGGCCAGGGGTTCTGGAAGGTGGCCAGCGCCGCCAACGTTCCCGAGTTGGTCTGGGAAATTTCGAAGGGTTGGTCACCGACGAACTGGTAGGCGTCGTTGGCCGAGGTTCGGCCATAGTATATGCCGTACCCGCCGCGCAGCACGATCTTGGGGCGCATCTGCCAGCTGAAGCCCACCCGCGGCCCTACGCTGCCGTATTCGGTTGGGTTCACCGCAAATGTATTATTGGTGTTTGTCGCCACCCCCGCCGGCACCGGACCGGAGAAGTTCGCCGGTACCACAAACCCTGTATAGAGGTTGCCGCTCGCCGGGAACGCGTTGGTGGCGAGCTGCGGCCAGAACGCCGCGAACTTGCCCTGCGTGTCGCTCACCTGCCCCATGACATCCCAACGAACGCCGAGGTTCACGGTGAGGTTCTTGGCCACGTGGTAGTCGTCCTGGAAGTAGCCGTCGTAGTCGGTTTCCTGGAACTCCTTCTGCGCATCGCCGCACAGGCTGCGCGCACTGCTCAGATTGCTGAAGGCGCTGCCATTCTGCTTGGCGCTCAGCCCCAGCAGAAAATCGGGCACGCTCGAAAAGCCCAGCGTTCCACGCGTCGTCTCCGGATCCGCGAAGGGAAGCTTGGTGGTTTCAACATCGCCGCCAAAGCGCATGTTGTGCGCCCCCTTGATCCAGGTCCACTGATCGCCCGCCTGATACGCCCGCGTATCGGCCCACTGCCCATCATTAAAAGTCCCGCCCAGCGAGAACGAGCCCGATACCGAAATAATGGGCGCGATCGGCATCGAGCTGCAGTCGGGGGTCATGCCGATCTGCTGGTTGGTGATCGGATACTGGCTCTGCACCTGGCCGAAAATGCGGTGATACCCAACGCTGGCGACGTTGATCAGGTTGGGCGCGAAGATATATGTGTACTGCAGTGCCAAATTCGAATTCTCGTTTACGTTAAACGTGGGCGCGCCGGGAAGATCCCCGGTCGAGAAGGCGGAGTTGGTGTCGTCGCGCGCCCAAAAGAATTTCTCCGTGAGCCGCTGTTTCGAACTCGGCGTGTAGTCCAGATTGCCGAGAAGTTGATTTTCCTTGAACGTGGAGGGTAGCGAAAACGTGCTGAAGCCGCCCGTCGATACGTTCGCGGCATTCTGCACTACCTGCGGCGCCGGGATCAGAAAACTTCCGTCGGGTAGCTTGGCGTTGAGCAGGGCAACGGCTACGGGATTGATGTTCGATCCGTCGGCGGCGATTTTTTCCCCTCCCTGCAGCCCGGCCAGGCCCTGGAATTCAGTTCCCAGCGCCGCCGCCGTGCGCCCGCTCGCATCCGCCGACAGCAGCGGTAGCTTGACCGACTGCAGCGAGGTGCTGCCCTGCCCGTTGGTCTGGCGCGTGCCCTGGTAGGAGGCGAAAAACAGCAGCTTGTTCTTGATCAGCGGTCCGCCAAAGGTCCCGCCGAACTGGTTCTGCCGCAGCAGCGGCCGCGGCTGCCCGGTCGAATTGAGAAAAAAGTCGTTGGCATCGAGGGCGGTGTTCCGCAGAAACTCGAACAGGTCGCCGTGGAATTGGTTGGTGCCGCTCTTGGTGACCACATCCACGTTGGCTCCGGCTCCGCGGCCAAAGGTGGCGTCGTACTCGCCCGTTTGCACCCGGAACTCCTCGATCGAATCCGGGTTCGGAATCGAAATGCCGCTCTCCGCCAGAATGCCGGCCGAGCCTTGCACCTGCAGGTTGCTGGCATCCTCACCGTCAATCTGGTAGCTGTTGTCGGAAACGCGGGCGCCGTTCACATTCACATCCACTGTTCCCTTGCCCAGGCTGGCCGCGTTCGGCAGACTGCTGGCCACGCCCGGGGCAAGCTGTAGGATCTCGGTATAATTTCGCGCCGTGAGCGGCAGCGCCGTGACCATCATCTGGTCGGTGGTCGAGCCATTGGCCGCGTTTTCGGTTTGCAGCAATTCGGCGCCGGACTCAACCGTGACCTGCTGCTGGTTGGCTCCCAGCGAGAGTTGCAAGTTCACGGTCGTGGTGGTGGCGGCAGGTACGGTGATGTTGCCCGCCGTGCGGGGAGCGAATCCGGTCGCGCGCACGGTGATCGTGTAGGAGCCCGGCGGCAACAGCGGCGCCACATAGTGGCCCGAGCCGTTGGCCGAGACCGTGCGGGCAGTTCCGGTGGTGCGCTCGGTTACGGTGAGCGTCGCCCCCGGAATTGCCGCCCCTGAAGGATCGACCACATTGCCGACAATCTGCCCGGTCGAGGCCGTCTGCCAGGCCAGCGCCGGCAGGCACAACGTTAAGGCAAGTAGAGCAAACAGGATTGGGCGAACAGCGCGAGGAAGGTTCGGCATGGCTTTGTATATAACATGCAATTCCGACCCCGTCAATCATTCCAGCCTTACGAATGGCCGTGCCGCTTCCCCGCCCATGTCACCAAAATTTAGTGCAACCCGACCGCGCCGGCAACTGATGCTGCCAGTTTCGCGGAATCATAGCCGACCCCATCCTTGAAAACGATCTGGACGTTTTCAATATCGGCGATGTGCTGGCTGGGGTCGCCCTTGACCACCACCACATCCGCTGCTTTGCCCGCAGCCAGGGTTCCGATGTGGTCGCCGATGCCGAGAAAATTAGCGCCGTTCTCGGTGGCGATGTGGAGTGCCTCGAGCGGGGTGAACCCGGCCTCGACCAACAGTTCGACCTCGCGCTGGTCACCGTAGCCGGCGAGGACGCCGCCGTAGCCGGTGGGATCGAGCCCGGCGAGTAGTGTGCCGCCCGCGGCGACAAACGCGCGCTCGAACTGCTTTTCCTTCTCGAAAATTTCCGTCTGTGCGCCTTTACCCTTGGCGATACGGTCCCGGCCCATGAGGTAGTCAGTGCGCGCCGGGGCGGAGAGCGCATCGAGCACGCGCGGCTGCAGCGGCGGACGGCCGGGTACCGAGATCTCAAATACCGGCAGGGTTGAGGTCACCGCGACATGGTGCCGCACCAGATCGGCGATCATCGCCTTAAACGCGGAGCTGTTTAGGTCGAGATGGGCGAGGGTCTCGCTGGTCTGTTGGCCGGCGGGGCACGCGTTCTCCTGTTTGCCGGTGTCAAACTCGGTATCCACCTCGATGCCGTGCTCAAGGTCATCAATACCCAAATCGGCGGCCTCGCGGAACCCAATCGAACACAGGTGCCCGGTAATCTTGAGCCCGTGCGCATGAGCGGCCTGAATAGCGGCGGCGAGCTCGTCGTGGGTAATATGCATGTAAGCCTTGAAGGAGGTCACGCCCTCGGCCGCCCAATAGTTGACGGTGCGGGTGGCGTCGTCGGGGCCCGTGAGCTCGTGCATGTTGGGGGTGTACGCTCCCACGCCTTCGAGGTAGGGACCGGTGACATAGATGTGGGGTCCAATCATGCGCCCGGCGTCAATCGCCTTTTTCAACCCCAGATCGGTGTAGGGCATCACACTGCCGGTTGTGCGCAGCGTGGTCACTCCGCCGGCGAGATAGAGCCGGGGAAAACTGAACCCCATCTCGTTGTATAGCGCCGGTGTCCCCGGCGCCCGCGCGCCACCGCTGGGGGCCGGATAGAACATGTGGTCGTGCATCCCGACCAAGCCCGGAAAGACGCTGTCGCCGGTCATGTCCATGACCTTGGCATCGGGCGGTACCCGGGCCGCATTGGCTGGTGCGATCGCCTGGATCCGCCCTTGCGCCAGGATCACCGTCTGATCGCGCCGGGCCGCGGCTCCGGTACCGTCAATCACGGTGACGTGCTCAAGCGCCACCACCGGCGCGTTCACGCTGATGTATTGCTGCAGTACATTGGCGCCGCCGCGTCCTTGCGCCCACCACGCTCCCGCCGCCAGCAGGGCAATCCCAATCGTTTTTCCGAGTTTTGGCATCTGTCCCCTCCGCCTGCCATCCTACACCGGACGCGAACAGGCTGCGGTGATTGAAAATTTTACGATGCAGCCAGTGCGCGCTACCGGAAGTCCAGCCCCGCCGGCGGTCCGCCGGCCTGAATCCCCGCCGGCGCCCCGGCCATAGCCGTCCGCCACTGCGCCAGCAGGCTGTTGTAGTTAGTGCAGTTGTCGTGCCACGCCTGCGTCTGCCCCTCGACCGGAGGCATATCGCTGCTGTAATCCACCGCGACGAGCAGCCGCACAAACGCCCCCTGATCGTGGCTGATCGAATCGGCGCCGGGGACGGTCCCATACGGATCGCTGACCGCATCGCCTGCCGGACCCTCGATGGCGGCCAGCTTCTTGACCAACTCCGAAGCCGCGTCCTGACCCGCGAGCTGATCGTGAATCTTTGAAAGCTGATCGAACGCCTTGTGACTGGCGTCAATCGCCTGCGTCAGTTTCAGCTCGAGCGCCAATTGCCGCTCCATTCCCGCCTGCGTGACCGTCAGCTTGTTCAGCCGCGGGTCTTCGATCACCGTCAGCGGCTGCGTCACGCTTTTCCCATCCACCGTGAGCCGCAGCGTATAACGGCCGGGCACGGCCTTGGCGCCCTGCGGCGTGGCTGGCGTGTCGTGGTAGATCGCCGGCATCTCATAGTCGTAATTAAAGACCATCGCGTTGGGCGTGGACCAGCGCAGGTCCCAATTCACGCGGTGCATCCCCGGCGTCGTCGCCAGTCCCTCCGGCACCCGCTTCCACGGTTCTGGAACCGCGCCCAAAATATCGGGCGGCATCGGGTCGGCGACATTCGAGAGGGTGCGCACCAGCCGGTTCTGCGCGTCACGCACCTCGATCGTCACCGATTGCGCCGGCGCGCCCAGCCAGTAGTAAAGGACGGCCCCTTCCGGCGGATTCAGCGCATGCGGCACCTCCGGCGGAATCGGCGTGTCGTAATTGTTGTCGCGTTGCAGCCTGACCGCGTTCGTCGGCGCAAAAAGGTAGGCCGGGTCGGCCGCGATCTGAGTCGCCCGCGCCGCCATCGCCCGCAGCGGCGCAATGTCGTCGAGCACCCAGAACGCGCGCCCGTAGGTCGCCGCCACCAGGTCGGTCTGATGCGACGCCGGATCGGTGTGTACAACAAGGTCGCGCCATGATGTATTGGGCGCGTTCAGCCGCAGCGATTGCCAGTGCCCGCCATCGTCGAACGAAACCTCAACTTCGGTCTCGGTTCCAACAAACAGCAAACCGCGCCTGGCCGGATCCTCGCGCACGACATTGATCCAACTCCCGGTGGATTGATCGGCGGGCAATCCCTCGACGATCGCCTGCCAGCTCTTCCCGCCGTCGCCGGTGCGATAGAGCAAGGGTTGGTTCGCGTCCGCGCCACCGGCGGCGCCGAACCCGCCGCGGCCGCCGCCCCGGCGCACCGCGACATAGGCGACATTGGCGTCGAAGTGCGAGGGCTCAATGCTGGTCACCACGCCGCCCTGCCAGTCGGCGGGCGTAATGTCTTGCCACGTGTGTGCGTCGCTCGCCGTTGTCCACAGCAAGCCATTCGAGGTCGCGGCCCAGATCACCCCGGCCCGCACCGGCGAGATGGCAAACTCGCCGATGGACGCTCCCCCGCGCGCTCCCCTGCCCGGCGCGGCCGCCGCGGGCGCCGTCCCCGGCTTAACCGTGAGATCCGGGCTAGCCTTGGTAAAACTCTGCGCTCCGTCATGCGAAACCATCAGGTACTGCGTGGCGAAATAAAGCGCATGCGGATCGAGCGGCGCAAAGTGAATCGGCGAATTGCCGTTGCGGTGTACACCATCGTGCAGCGGAAACGGATCAACCACCTGCGAGTCGTATGTATCCAGCCACATGCGCCCCAGATCCCCGTAATTCGCATTCGCGTAAACGACGTTCGGATTGGTGGGATCAACCGCGAGCTGGCTCGCCTCCCAGCCGGGAAACGGAACCCAGTCCCACGGGTTAAGCTGTCCGAAGTCGCCCCGGTTGCGCGTCGCCACCAGATCGCTATCCTGCTGCGACCCGTAAATCCAATAAGGAAAGCGATTGTCCACGGCCAGATGGTAAATCTGCGCCGTCGGCTGGTTGTACCACGGCGCCCAGGTCTGCCCGCCGTCCTGCGATACCGATGCCCCCTGATCGCCGCCATACAAAATGTTGTTGTCGTTGAGCGGGTCAATCCACCACTCGCGCGGATCGTCTCCGCCCGGCGATCCCTTGTAGGATTTGAGCGTCTTGCCGCCGTCCACCGAGCGGTACACGGCGGTTCCGAGAACATAAACCGTGTCGGGATTGGTGGGATCGGCATAGACGAGCCCATTCGCGGTGAACATCTGCTCCGGCCCGGCCTGGCGCGCCCACGACCGTCCCCCATCGTCGGATCGGAAAATCCCGTCCCGCCCCGCCGTATAAAGGCGCTGGCTGCTGGTTTTACCGCTCACGCTAAACGGCCCCAGAAGCGGTAGCCCCTGCGGATGGATCGCCTGAAAGCTCTGCCCCTCATCATCGGAACGGTAAAGCACCGGCGCGGCTGGTGTCCCGCCCCGGCCGCCGGCGCCGCCGCCAAAGCCTCCGCGCCCACCCCCGCCGCCCGCCGTGGCGTAAATGACGTTGGGATTGTCATAGGCCCATTGCAACGTCGAAACACCGCCGTTAGGCGAGGTCCAGCTCTTATTAAATGTCACGCCGCCGTCCGTGGAACGGAACACGCCGCCGTCCGCCCCCGTGCGCGCCACAATCACTAGGTCCGCATTTTTCGGATCAATCAGGATCGCGGATGCGGTGGGTCCCACATGCTGCCAACTCGCGCCCGCGTCGGCGGAACGGAACATCCCCGGCCCGCGCGCATTGCTGCTGAAGAACACCTCGTCCGTGTTCGCGCCCGCCACCGCGCAAGCGCTGATGCCGGCCACATCGGGCACCGTCTTGTCGGTGATATTGGTCCACACATGCCCCGACGAAGTGGACTTCCAGAATCCTCCCTGCGCCGCGCCAAAGTAATAGAGGCCCGTATGCCCCGGCACCCCGCAAACCGCCCCCGCGCGCCCCGCCCGAAACGGCCCAACATTCCGCCACTGCAAGCCCGCGAGCAATGAAGGATTGACCTGCGCGCCCAGCGAAACCGCGCCAATAGCCGCGACCATAAGAACTCGTTTAAGCATGCCGATTAGCATACACCTGCAACACCCGCGCCACGACATGTCGAAACCGCGCTCGCGCTACAGCCCGCCCGCTGTACATTTACATCATGGCGAAACTTGTCTTCGGAATGAACCAATCTCTCGACGGCTACGTCGACCACATGAAGTTGGGCCCGCCCGATCCCGCGAGCTTCAGTCATTTCATCGAGCTCATGCGGCGCCAAACCGGCGTCATCTATGGACGCAACCTTTACGAGATCATGAGTTACTGGCAGGATGACCAGCCCGATTGGGACGCGGACGATCGCGAATTCGCCGCCGCATGGCGGAGCACGCCGAAGTGGGTCGTATCGCGCTCGCTCAAGTCAGTCGGCCCCAACGCCACGCTGATCGCAAACGATATCGAGGCCGCGATACGCAGGCTGAAGTCCGAGCTAACCGGCGAGATCGGCGTTGGCGGTCCGCACCTCGCAGGCACTCTCACCAAGGCCGGCCTAATCGACGAGTACCGCCTCTACCTTCACCCCGTCGTGCTCGGCGCCGGCACGCCGTTCTTCGCCGCGCCCCCTCCGCGTCTCCGCCTCTTGTCCGCCGATCGCCTCAGCGAAAACATGATGTGCCTGGCCTACGCCCCCGCCTAATCGCGCCTAAGCGGGGCGCGCGGCGGTAGCCGCGCTTGGGCCCGCGCCTATCATTGCCGCGAACGGAGGCGCCCCTCCGCGCCCCCTCAAGCGGCCTTAACCCGGTCGCCAATCATCTTCACCGCCCGCAGCGCCGACAGCGCCGCCCCCTCCTGCCAGGCGTTAATGTGGCTGACGTGATCGCCGGCGAAGTAAAACGGCCCGTCCGGCTGAATGAGTACCTCATACCCGGGGTTCGAGCCCGGTGCGTTGCGGCCGAACCAACTGATCCACGCGCCCAGGTTCCACGGCACGCGACCCCAGCCGACATAAACGCCCTTTTCCAGTTCCTTTCCGTGCCCCGGATGCAGCTTCTCGATCGTTGCCCGCGACATCGCCAGCTTCCCCTCCAGCGTGGCGGCCGCGAAGTCCGGCCTCTCGGCGCTGTATCCGCCCACCAGCACGCCCCGTTCTGAAAACAGGTCGGCGCTCGGGTACCACACCGGGCTGCATCCCCCGACCACATACGATAAGCCGCCGTAAATGTTGTAATCCTGCTCCCAGAACCGGCGCGACTCCCAGGCAATCTTGTACTGCGGACTGTACCGCGCGGCCGCGATCACGCTCTGATACGCCGGCGAAAAATCGGTGGGGATCGTCTGCACGATAGACAGCGGCATGGCGCAGATGCAATAGTCCGCATCCAACCACCGCTCGCCGCCGTGTTCGGTGTAGCCAATGCGCACGCCATTGCCCCGGCGCCGGATCTCAGTGACCGGCGCGTTGTACTTCACGATCGAGCCGAGCCCGCGGGCGAAGGCATACGCGATCTGGTCCATGCCCCCCACCGGCTGAAACATCGTCGGCTGCCAATCGAAGTCCTCCTCCGCGAGTTCCCCGCGCCAGAAGCCTGGATCCAGCATCGCGTCGAGACCCATCGGCGGGTGAAACACGCCGCCATCCTCGCCCGCGCCCGGGCGGCTGGTGTAGCCCGCGCGCTGCGAGCCCTTGTACGCGCCGTTGGCATCGAGCGGCCCGTACGAGCGCAGAAACGCGCCCATGCGCTGTATGTCGTCCGGGCTGAGTTCCTTATCGAGCGAACCGCTAACCGCGCACTTGTCGAGCAGCTCCGAAACCTTCCCGCGCGTATCGTTGATCACCTGCCGCTGTTCCAGCGGCACCCCGCCGTTGATGCCGTCGTCCTGGAGAAAGGTGCTGCGCGAGGTATTAACCTCAACCTCGAGCTTGACTCCCAATTCCTTGCAATATCCCAGCATGGTTCCGTGAACCGAAGGCAGCCGCGCCGGCCCCACGTTCTGATAATTCCCGTGGTCGAACTCGCAGGTCTGCGTCGTTCCGTCGTTCAAAACGATGCGCGTGCCGCGCCGCACCGTCCAGTTCCGTCCCCCGGGGCGCTCGCGCGCCTCCAGCACGGTACAGGCGAAACCGTGGCGGCGCAGCTCCCACGCCGCCGAGAGCCCGGCGATCCCGGCGCCCAGGATGACCACGTGCACGCCCTTGCCGCTGTTCCCGTCCATCCCCAGGTCGGGTTTCGCTTCCGCCTTCGCCGGCATCACGCCCAACATCTGCAGGGCGCTAAAGGCCGCGGTAAATCCCCCCGCCCGGCCCACCTGAGCCACAAACCTTCGTCGCGTTACCATGGCGCCGCCCTCATTGCTTCACGTATTTCACAATGGCGCGCTGCTGCACCTGCGCGCTAAAAATGTCGCCGCTCGCGTCCGCCCACACGCCTTCGCCGCCGCTGGTGGCCGCCTTGTCCGGATCGGCAAACGTATCGGGAATGAAGGCCGTCACGTTGCCGTCCCTGACGCTGCCCACGCGAATGCCCCGCTTCCACCCTGGGTGGTAGCCATACCCCATCGGCGCGCGCGACTCCGAGTCGCTCGCATACAGCACGTCGTGCGCGTCTATATAAATGGCGCTCGGACGCCCGAACTGCGTCAGGATGCCAAGCAACTTGCCGCTCTGATCGAAAATCTGGATGCGATTGTTCCACCGGTCGCCGACATACAAGCGGCCCTCCGGGTCCATCGCCAAACAGTGCGGCGCGTCGAAGTGGCCGCCCTCGACCCCGTGGCCGCCCCACTGCGACAGGAATTTTCCGCTCGCGTCCAGTTTGACAATGCGCGCGGCATGCCCGGGCCCGGCCTCGTGCCCATCGGCGACGAAAATATCCCCGTTCGGCGCCACCGCCACCGCGGTCGGCTGGCTGAACGTGTCGGGCCCCTCGGCCGAGACGCCGGCTTTGCCCAGCGTCCGCAGCACCTTGCCGTTCGCGTCGAACTCAATCACATCGGCGCCCTTGCCGTTCTGCGCCCGGATGTCGGTCATCCAGATGTGATCGGCCGCATCAATATAAAAGCCGTGCGGAAAATTAAACATCCCCCCGCCGAACGCCTTGATGTAGTTCCCGTTCGCATCGAACTCCATGATGGGATCAAGCTGGCTGTCGGCGCAGCTATTGACGCCGCAGCGGTCCGCGATCCAGATGTTCCCGTGGCTGTCAACCGCCACGCCGCTGGTCGAACCCATCGTGCGGCCCGCCGGCAATTTGAGGAAGTCGGTCACGGCGTGATATGGATCGGGCTGGCTGTTCGGTGCGTTGCGCGGATCGGATGCCGCCGGCGAGAGCGCGCCCGACGCCCGGTCGGCCGCATCCAGCGCGGCTGGATCGGCCGGTGGCGTCCTCGCCCGCCCGCCTTGCGCGCCGGTTGGCTTCGCCGCCGCCGCCGCTGTGGCCGTCGGCGCCGCGACCGAAGTGGCTGCCGGCGCTGCCGCCCGCGGATGCGGATTCGCCGCCTGAAACGCAATCGCCTTCAGGAACGCGCTGCGATGATCCAGCGCCTTGCTGCCGGCCGGAAATCCATTCTCCTTAAGTAGATACGCCAGAATGTCCGCGTACGACTCCGGACTGAGACTCCCCGGCGCCGTCTGCGGCATGGTGGTGCGAATGCGATCGAACAGCGCCCCCACTGTCAGCCCGTCGAAATCAGAGGTGAATTGCCCCCCCCGCAACGGCGAAGCTTCGTCAATACCCGCCAGGTCGCTGCCGTGGCAAGCCGAGCAACTCTGCGTATAGGCGCTCGCCCCCCGCGCCGCCTGTTCGGCGGTATACACGCCGTCCCATACCGACGCCGGCGCCTGGTCCGCTTGCGAGTAAATATAAATCGTCCCGGCCAGCACGCACGCCATCGCCAACGCCGCCATCTTCATGTGCATAGTAAACCCTACTTGCTGCCCGGCAGCGCGTAACAAATGTACTCGCCCGAGTAATTGCCGCCGCTGACAGCCACGATGATGTACTGCTTGCCGTTCACCATATAGGTCATCGGCGAGCCCGATTGCGGCGCCGGCATCAATACGCCGCCCACGTCCTTGCCGGTCTTCTGATCGTAGGCGCGCAGCATCGCGCCCCGCGGATGATCGGGAGTGGTGGTAACCATCGCATCGCCCGCGATGACCAGGCTCTGCGTAACCAGCGTGCCGATGTTATAGCTGCGCTGTCCCGTGCGCGGGATGTCGAGACCCTTCAGGTCCGGACTATTGCGGATGTAGTCCGGCGTGTCGCCGTGAGCGACCTGCCAGACGATCGCTCCGGTATCGAGATTGATCGCGCTAAGCGTGCTGTACGGCGGCTTGACCAGCGGCAGTCCGTCCACCGTCAGCGGCGGCACACCGCCGCCGCGAGCCCCGCGCGCGGCCGGCGGCGGAGCGGTGGTCACCGCGTCGGCGCCCTGGCCGGCCCCGGCGGCGTTGACCATTACGATGTGTTGCCCAACCTGACCCTCGACATAGGGCAGATCGGTGAAGTTCTTCGGCGGCGTAACCAACCCGTAGGCCCCGAGGCATCCGTCGCACGACATCACGTAAACCGTGTGGTTCTCGGGATTGAAAGACCCGCCCGGCCAATTGGTGCCGCCGCTCGCCGGCCCGACCGACAGCGTGGCCCGCGCGCCGGCCGGCGGCTCCTGGCTCAGCACCGGCGGAGTGTAGATCGGCCCCAGCCGGTAATCCTTCGCCAGCTCCAGCGCCTTCTCGTGCAGCGCCGGCGTGAACGAAATCAAATCGTCGGTGGTGAAGCCGTTACGGCCATACGCCGCCGGCTTGCTCGGTATCGGCTGCGTCGGCGAGTACCACTCACCCGGCACATGATCCTGCGGCACCGCCGTTTCCGGTATCGGCCAAACCGGCTTACCCGTGATCCGGTCGAACACGAAAAGCATTCCCATCTTCGTCGGCACCGCCACCGCCTTGATCGGCTTGTTGTCCACGGTGATGTCCATCAGCAGCGGCGCCGACGACATGTCGAGATCCCAAATGTCGTGGTGGGTAATCTGGTAATACCACTTCATCTTGCCGGTCTTTAGATCCACCGCGACCAGGCAGTCCGAAAAGAGATTGTCGCCGGGCCGCTTGCCGCCAAAAAAATCGCTCGTCGGCGACTCCACCGGCAAATACGCGAGGCCCGCTTCGGGGTCGGCCGTGATCTCGGTCCAAATGCCGGTGTTGCCGGTGTATTCGGCCGAGTCCTGCAACCAGGTCTCGTACCCTTTCTCCCCCTTGCGCGGAATCGTGTTCCACTGCCACAGCTTCTTACCGGTGCGCACATCATAGGCGCGCGCCGAGCCGCGGTTATTGCGGAAACTGGTGGGCGTGAATCCTTCGCGGAACGCCGACCCCACCAGCACCTCATTGCCCACCACGGTCGGAGCCGACTGCCATCCGATTTCACCGGTCGTCAGATCGGGCTCGATCTTCTGATCGTCCGTCGCCTTCAGATCAACTCTGCCGGAAACGCCAAACGAGGGCGCCGGCTGCCCGGTCCGTGCGTCGAGCGCGACCAGAAAGTAGCCCGGCGTGACATACACAATGCGTGCGCCCTGGCCGTTGACGCCCGGCCAATACGACAGGCCGCGCCCCGAGAGTTGCCGCGGCGCCGCCGCCCCGCGCTCGCCCTCCTGCTCGCCGTGTACCCACAGCAACTCGCCCGTGGTTGCATTCAGCGCGACCACGTCGCGGCGATTCCCAGCGGTTGCGTAGAGTATGCCGTCCACTTCGAGCGGCGTGCCTTCCAGCTTGTATTCGGGGCGGTTGCCGAAGTTGTCGGTCTTGAAACGCCAGGCGACCTCCAGATTGTTGAAGTTCGACGCGTTGATCTGGTCCAGCGGTTCGTACCGGCTGCCCGAGGTGTCGGCGAAATACTGCGTCCAATTGACGTTCCGGCCCGCCCCCGCGGCCGTCTGCCGGGGTGCGAATGCAACGCAAAGAACGACAGTCGCGGCCAGCGCCGACCCGCGAATCAAATTGATCGAAGTGCGCGTCATTCCAAAACTCTCCTTTATCTAATGCCGGCTAGGCGATCTCGCCCGCCTTGATTTTTTCCAGGCCGGCTTGAATGGCCGCCTTCTGCGCGTCGGTGACGTCGGCGAACGGCGGCCGCTGATAGGTCTGCGGTGTCCCCATGCGCAGGCTCATCGCATATTTCAACGGACCGTAGGAGCCGACTCCGCCCGCCCGCATCAGCGCTTCCGTCGCCCGCATCTTGGCGAGCGGCGCGTGATAGTCCGTGCCCGCGTGAAAAGCGGCGAAAACATCGGCCGCCTCCCGGCAGTACAGGTTGCCGTCCATCAGGATCGCCCCCATGCCGTGGTCGAGCGCGTACTCGAGCTTGCCTGACGTGCCGGTCCGCATGTTCAGGTCGGGGAAGTTGGCCACGAAATCCTGGTACTCCTGCATGTTCCCGTCCGAGTCCTTAATGCCCGCCAGGTTGGGATAGTGCATCAGGCTCTTCAGCAGCTCGGTGCTGATGGCTACGCCGCTCGTCCGCGGGATGTGATACAGATTGATCGGAATGTGCACCTGGTCAAACAGCGCCGAGTAGTAGCGCGTCAGCCCTTCCACCGGCGGGTTCTTGTAATAGAAGGGCGGAATCACCAGCAGCCCGTCGGCGCCATGATCGGCGGCGTGCCGCGCCAACTCCAGCGTTTCCGGAAAGTTCGAGGTGCCCGGGTTGACCAGGAAGTTCATCCCCATCTTGTTCTTGAGCGCGGTTTCTGTAATGACCTTCCGCTCCGCCGTCGAGAACGAGGGAAACTCGCCGGTCGTGCCCAACACAACGATGCCATCGGCCCCGTTGTGTTGAAACCACGCCAGCATGTCCCGGAACGCCCCCGGGTCGAATTTCAGATTCTTGTCGCACGGCGTAACGCTCGCCACCCACATCAGCGTCTTGGTCTTGCTTCCGATGTTGCGGGCTTGCGCGACGGCGCGCGCCGCGCCCGGCAGCATGGTCATGGCCGCCGTGGCCGCCGCCGCGCCTCCGATCACGCCGATCGCTTCCCGCCGCGTCATGCGGCCGCTGTCTTCTCGATGAGTCGCTCCCATGAAACCCTCCTCCGGCGCCAAGCCGTCGCATCACTCCGTCCCAAGCCATCCACCGGCTCAGGATATGGCCACAGTACCAGACCCTCGCCCCCACCACCGATTTTTTTCTGGACGCCTCGCCAGGGTCGGATTGTGAGGCAAAAGCCAACCCCAAAATCCCGTCATTACACCTCAACCGGCTCGTTACGCGGGAGCCGCGACGTTTGCACCGCGGGGCAAAGTCGACGGGGAACGCTGCGTGATTCCGAAGGGGTCCGACTGCCAGTGGCAGTCGGACGCTCCCGGCAAAAAATGCGGCGCGGTTCCTGCGTGGCGCGACGCCGGATTGGGGCTCAGGGGGTCCCCATTCCGGCGCCGCGCCTAAGCGGGTCGCGCGGCAACAGCCGCGCGAGGCCCCGCGCCAATCAAGGATGCGCGACGCCGGATTGGGGCTCAGGGGTCCCCATTCCGGCGCCGCGCCTAAGCGGGTCGCGCGGCAACAGCCGCGCGGGGCCCCTGTACCTTTAAGGGGTGACCAGCGCTGTATGGCGGGTCATGCGGCCAGCTGACGGGAGTGCCGGTGGGCCCCAGCGTGCGAATGCAACGCCTGGCGCGGACATGC